>ERZ808240.1776-NODE-1776-length-25538-cov-4.899737_pt1 | contig 25538 bp, 21 predicted proteins | sample MGYA00521084_ERZ808240 | MGnify/ENA primary metagenome ERZ808240 (study PRJEB31516, sample SAMN03275571) | gut metagenome | biome: mammalia-associated habitat; material: feces | host: Papio cynocephalus | place: Kenya | collected 2012-08-06 ... | reverse complement strand
TGGTACCGATGTTAATATGCGGTTTGGTTCTTTCAAATTTTTGTTTTGCCATTTTTCATTTCCTCCCGTAAAAGGTTTCTTCTATCATAATGGGTTATTTATTGATTTTGTCGATCAAGCTATCCGGCAGCTTTTCGAAGTGATCCATCTGCATCACGTATACGCCGCGACCCTGTGTCTTGGAACGCAGGTCGGTCGCATAGCCGAACATTTCAGACAGCGGAACGAAGCCGCGGATCGCAACAGCGCCCATGTTCATGTCGGAGCCTTCGATTCTGCCTCTTCTGGAGGAGATATCGCCGATGACATCGCCCATGTACTGTTCCGGAACGGTTACTTCGACCTTCATGATCGGTTCCAGCAATACCGGTTTTGCTTTTTTGACAGCTTCTCGGAATGCCATGGAAGCGGCGATCTTGAATGCCATTTCGGAGGAGTCGACTTCGTGGTAGGAACCGTCATACAGCTCTACGCCGACATCGACAACCTGATAGCCTGCGATCGGACCGTTCTGCATTGCTTCGATGATACCCTCTTCGATCTTCGGGATGTATTCCTTCGGAATCGCACCGCCGACGATGGAATTCTTGAACTCGAATCCGGTGCCTGCTTCTCTCGGGTAAACTCGGATCTTAACGTGACCGTACTGACCTTTACCACCGGACTGCTTGACATACTTGTTGTCCACATCCGCGGTTGTGGTGATGGTCTCCTTGTAGGATACCTGAGGTTTGCCGACATTCGCTTCTACCTTGAATTCTCTGAGAAGTCTGTCTACGATGATTTCCAGATGCAGCTCGCCCATACCCGCGATAATGGTCTGACCGGTTTCTGCATTGGTATAGGTTTTGAAAGTCGGGTCTTCTTCTGCTAATTTCGCAAGCGCGATGCCCATCTTTTCCTGACCTGCTTTCGTCTTCGGCTCGATGGCGATTTCGATAACAGGATCCGGGAAGTTCATGGATTCCAGGATAACTTCATGCTTTTCGTCGCAGAGTGTATCACCGGTCGTGGTGAACTTCAGACCTACGGCAGCCGCGATATCACCGGAGTAAACCTCTTCGATCTCCTGACGGTGGTTTGCGTGCATCTGCAGGATACGGCCGATTCTTTCTTTCTTGCCCTTCGTGGAGTTGTAAACGTAGGAACCGGTTGTAAGGGTTCCGGAATAAACCCGGAAGAAAGCAAGCTTGCCGACGAACGGGTCAGCCATGATCTTGAACGCGAGCGCAGCGAACGGTCCCTTATCATCAGCGACTCTTTCCACTTCCTCGTCGGTCAGCGGATCAATACCCTTGATCGGCGGAATATCCAGCGGAGACGGCATGTAGTCCACAACGCCGTCCAGCATCATCTGGACACCCTTATTTCGGTAAGCAGATCCGCAGAACATCGGCACCATACGGCCTCCGATGGTCTCCTTTCTGATTACGTCTTTGATTTCTTTTACAGTAAATTCTTCCCCTTCCAGGAACTTCATCATCAGCTCTTCGTCGGTTTCCGCAACGGATTCGATGAGCTTTTCTCTCCATTCCTGCGCGAGGTCAGCCATGTCAGCCGGAATCTCGGTGATTTCGAATTCCTTACCTAACTGGTCTTTATAAATCTCTGCTTTCATTTCTACTAAATCGATAATTCCAATGAAACTATCTTCAGCACCGATTGGTAATTGGACCGGCACGGCATTCGCCTTGAGTCTGTCTTTTACCATTTGGACAACTCGAAAGAAATCTGCCCCCATAATGTCCATTTTATTAACAAAGATCATTCTTGGTACGCCGTACTTCTCAGCTTGTCTCCAAACTGTTTCAGACTGAGGTTCAACACCACCCTTTGCGCAAAGTACTGTTACTGCGCCGTCCAGAACTCGAAGAGATCTTTCGACTTCTACAGTAAAGTCTACGTGACCCGGAGTATCGATTATGTTAATTCTGTGATTTTTCCATTGTGCTGTAGTAGCTGCAGAGGTTATCGTGATACCACGTTCCTGTTCCTGTTCCATCCAGTCCATGGTCGCCGCGCCTTCATGGGTTTCACCCAGCTTGTGCGTCTTGCCTGTATAGAACAGAATTCTCTCAGTCGTGGTAGTCTTGCCCGCGTCGATGTGAGCCATAATACCGATATTTCTTGTCTTTTCTAACGGAAAACTTCTTGGCATACGTATATCCTCCCTTCTACTTTTCTCTTATTTGTTTGTTCGTTCAAAACCTGCACCCGGATTACCATCTGAAGTGTGCGAACGCTCTGTTCGCATCAGCCATCTTATGCGTATCTTCCTTCTTCTTTACCGATGCGCCTGTGTTGTTCGCTGCATCCATAAGCTCTTTTGCAAGTCTTTCCGCCATGGTTCTTTCGCCTCTGGCTCTGGTATACTTGGTCAGCCATCTCAGACCTAAGGTCTGTCTTCTTTCCGGTCTTACCTCAACCGGAACCTGGTAGTTCGCACCACCGATTCTCTTGGCTTTTACTTCTAATACAGGCATGATATTGTTCATTGCCTTTTCGAATACTTCCAAAGGTTCTTCGCCTGTCTGTGCTTTGATCATATCAAACGCACCATAGACGATCGCCTGTGCAGTTCCTTTTTTACCGTCCAGCATAATGCTGTTGATCAGTTTCGCAACAGTTACGCTTCCGTAAACCGGATCCGGAAGTACATCTCTCTTTGGTACATTACCTTTTCTTGGCACTTCTCTTCCCTCCTCGCCGGATCATTCCGAGTCTGTCTTATCTAGTACGGAACGATCTGCAAACTAAAAAATAACGTTTCAATTGCACTTTGCTTCACCCTCATGTCTCTTAGGAAAATCTGCCCGCGCGGGCGTTTCTCCGCGGCATGCGGATTACTCTGGTCAGGCTGCAATCGCGCTTCTGGCCAGTCTTTGCTGACGGGGTACTCGATCAATCCTTTCGGATGACCGTGAGCGCTTCTTTTATGTTGAAAAGAATGCTCTACCGCGTTTTTCGTCTTACCGGGCGAAAGTCTTACTTCTTCGCTTTCGGTCTCTTCGCGCCGTATTTGGAACGAGCCTGCAGTCTGTTGTTCACGCCTGCGGTATCAAGGGTTCCTCTTACGATGTGGTATCTTACACCCGGAAGGTCTTTGACTCTGCCGCCTCTGATCAGAACAACGCTGTGTTCCTGCAGGTTGTGGCCGATGCCCGGGATGTAAGCAGTTACTTCAATACCGTTGGTCAGACGAACTCTGGCAACCTTTCTCAGAGCCGAGTTAGGCTTTTTCGGAGTTACTGTCTTAACAGAAGTGCAAACGCCTCTTTTCTGTGGGGAATGTGTGTCAGTCGCAACTCTTCTCAGAGAGTTCATACCCTTGTTCAAAGCAGGAGCTGTTGACTTCTTCGCAGCACTGGTTCTACCTTCGCGTACTAATTGGTTTATAGTAGGCATCCTTTTTCTCCTTTCTTCTGAAATCTGAATTTATTTTTTCAAGCCAAAACGACCTGTTGTCAAGTCCTCAGGCCGAATTTGCTCGAAAGCGCTTATAATTATAGCAGAAAATCCATACCCGTGTCAACTGCTATTTTGTATTTTTCAAGGTTTTGCGGCAGCTGGCCTCGCAGTAGGCCTTCATATGCTGCGCCGTGTTCTTTTTGTTGACCAGCGTACCGTTGCCGCGCACGCAGCCGCCCTCGCAGATCATGCCCTCGATGAAATTACCGTCCAGTTTTCCGGCCTTGGCCTTAAGAAGCGCCGCGCGGCATTCCTCTACGCCGTTGGCAATTACCGGCTTGAATTCAAAATCCTCATGACCCAGTTCTTTCAGCGCTTCTCGGATCGCCGCTGTGACGCCTCCGCTCTGCGCGAAGCCTCGCCCAAAGCAGGATCCGTCCTGCGGATCGCTCTCGGGCATTGCCGCAAGATCCAGATCACGGCTGTCAAACAGCGCCCGCAGTTCGGAGAAGGTCAGTACATGATCCACATACGGACTGGCTTTGTCGGTCTTGCATTCATATTTTTTCGCGATGCACGGTCCAATGAAGACCACCAACGCGTCCGGATCCTCTTCTTTGATGCGTTTTCCGGTCATAACCATCGGTGAGGGCGTATCGGATACCTTGCCTGCCAGCATCGGGAATTCGACGTTGACGTACTCCACAAACGCCGGACAGCAGGAGCTGGTCAAAAAGCCTCGTTCCAGCAGTTCTTCCGCCTCTGCAAGCGCGGTTTCATCCGCACCGCCGGCAACCTCGGTCACGCTGTCAAAGCCAAGTGCCAGGATCGCGCGGAAGACCTGTCCCGTCGTCACGCCGGAAAACTGCGCGGCCACTGCCGGCGCGACAATCGCGTGAATACGCCGCGTGCTCTGCTGTTTATCCTGAATCGCATGGATCACGCGCACCATGCCGGAGATATCGTTCATCGCCCCAAACGGGCATTCATAGACACAAGCACCGCAGACGATGCATCGCTCCTGATCGATCTTGGCGCTGCCGTCATCATCCATGCTGATGGCATGAACCGGGCACGATTTTTCGCACGGTCGGATCATATTGGTGATCGCATGGTATTTGCAGGCGGAAGCGCAGCGACCGCACTCGATGCAGCGTTCCTTATCGATATGCGCATAGCCTTTGGTGTCGATGGCGATGGCGTCTTTGGGGCAGACCTCCCTGCAGTAATGCGCCAGGCAGCCCCTGCACAGGCTGGTCACCACATGTCCGGACTTCGGACATTCGTCGCAGGCGATCGTTACGACCTGCACGGTATCCTTGCTTCCGTGATATTCACCAAGACCGATGCGGATCCGCTCCGCGATGATCGCGCGGTCTTTGTAGATGCAGCAGCGTATTGGTGGTTCACCTTTTTGGACGACTACATTGGCAATCTCGTTAAAGGCCATGAATGCGTCCTTGCCTGCCCAGGTCTGCCGTGCGAGTTCCCGCATGACCTTGTATTTGATCACATCGACCTTGCTTTCAAAGATCTTGTCCTTTGTCATTTTCCCCCCATCCTTTCAAAAATATACCGAAACACTTTTTACAAAAAATCCACAAAATGGAGCGGATTTCTCCGCTCCATTTGCATTTGTTGTCTTTGCACACCTGAGGTTTTATTCTTCCTCCGGCTGCGTTTCTTCACGGTCACGTCCTTCTGCATCTATCGCGTCTGATTCCGCAGCTTTATCTGCGGTTTCCGGCACAATCGCCGCTGCGTCCGAATCGTCCTCTTCGTCATACATGGCGATTCCCGCAGGTTCGACTCCCTCTACGCCGGCTTCTTCCTGCGCCTGCATTTCAAGGAAGGCGCGTTCTTCCGCAGCCGCGCGGGCAGCTTCTTCTGCCTGCTGTCTCTCAAAGTTCTCCATGATTTCCGCATTGACGCCGTAATCCAGCTCAATGTTCCTGTATCGCTTCATACCGGTTCCGGCTGGAATCAGCTTACCGATGATCACGTTTTCTTTCAGTCCGAGCAGCTTATCATTCTTGCCCTTGATCGCCGCATCGGTCAGGACTCTGGTGGTTTCCTGGAAGGATGCCGCTGACAGGAAGGAATTGGTGGCCAAAGACGCCTTGGTAATTCCCAGCAAAATCCGCTTGGCTTCACATGGTTCGCCGCCATCTTCCAGTGCCTTGGCATTGGCTTCTTCGATCTCGAATTTACCGTACAAACCGCCCGGAAGCAGATCCGTATCACCGGCATCTTCAATCTTATATTTGGAAAGCATCTGGCTGACGATGACTTCAACGTGTTTATCGTTGATATCTACACCCTGCTGCTTATATACACGCTGTACTTCTTTGAGCAGATACTGATATACGCCCTCGACACCGTTCAATCTTAAAATATCATGAGGATTCAGAGGCCCGCGTGTGATCTGTCCGCCCGCAAAGACCTGATCGCCCTCTTTGACATTGATCCGCGCGCCGTAAGGGATGATATAGGTTCGATCCTCTTCCTCACCGCGTACACGCACTTCGGTCTTGTTGTCTTTTCTCGCTTCAATGGAAACGACCGTACCATCGGCTTCGCAGATCTCCGCAAGACCCTTTGGCTTTCTGGCTTCGAACAGTTCTTCAACTCTCGGAAGACCCTGAGTAATGTCGCCACCGGCTACACCGCCCGTATGGAAGGTTCGCATCGTCAACTGCGTACCCGGTTCACCGATGGACTGTGCCGCCGTGATGCCAACCGCTTCCCCAATGTTAACCTCTTCGCCGGTTGCCAGGTTGCGTCCGTAGCATTTTACGCAGATGCCGGTTCTGGAGCGGCAAGTCATGACCGAACGGATAGCAACGCTTTCAATGCCGCAGGCTTCGATGCGTTCCGCTTCCGCTTCGAGGATCTCCGCGTTTTGCTCCACGATCACTTCACCACTGATCGGATCGATGATATCATTGAGCGCAACTCTGCCGACGATCCGCTGCTTCAGCGGTTCGATGACTTCCTTGCCGTCCGTGAAAGCCCGAACCTCCACTCCCTCATCCGTGCCGCAGTCGAATTCTCTGACGATCACGTTGTGGGACACGTCAACCAGACGTCTGGTCAGATAACCGGAGTCGGCTGTACGCAACGCAGTATCGGCCAGACCTTTCCGCGCGCCGTTAGAAGAGATGAAATATTCCAGGATGGACAGACCCTCACGGAAGTTAGACTTGATCGGGATCTCTACGGTTTTACCGGTCGCGTTGGCCATCAGACCACGCATACCGCCGACCTGTTTGATCTGGTTCTTGGAACCACGGGCTCCGGAGTTTGCCATAATGAACAGGTTGTTCAGAGGTCCCAGGGACTCCATCAGCGCGTCCGCCACATCGTCGGTCGCCTTGGACCAGATCTTGATGATCGCTTCGTATCTTTCCTGTGGGGACATCAGACCCAAACGGAATGCTTTTTCATATTTATCAACTTCCGCTTCTGCTGCCTTGATAATGGCTTCCTTTTGTTCCGGAATTTCCATATCGCTGACACTGATGGTCACGGCTGCTCTGGTGGAATATTTGTAACCCATGGACTTGATGTAGTCCAGCATGATCACAGTGCCGGTGTTGCCGTGCTTGCGGTAACACTTGTCAATGATCACGCCGAGTTTCTTTTTGTCGCAAAGGAAGTCAACTTCCAGCGAATATGGGTCTGTTTCTCTGTCTACAAAGCCCAGATCCTGCGGGATACCCTGGTTGAAGATGAAACGACCGACCGTGGATTCTACCAGTCTGCCTCTTTCGTCTCCGTCGAGGAACATTCTGACCTTGACCTTCGCGTGAATGCCGATCGTACCGTTCTGGTAAGCCATCAGCATTTCATCCAGATCCGTGAAAACTTTTCCGTCGCCCTTTTCCGCGTAAGTGTTTCTTTCTTCTACGCCCGGGTGTGTCAGATAGTAGCTGCCCAGGATCATATCCTGTGTCGGTGTCGTGATCGGAGATCCGTCCTTCGGCGCCAGGATGTTGTTGACGGAAAGCATCAGGAATCTTGCTTCGGCCTGTGCCTCTACGGACAGCGGTACATGCACCGCCATCTGGTCGCCGTCAAAGTCCGCATTGAACGCAGTACAAGCCAGCGGGTGAAGCTTGATCGCCTTACCCTCTACGAGTACCGGCTCGAATGCCTGAATGCCCAGTCTGTGCAGGGTCGGCGCACGGTTGAGCATAACCGGATGTTCTTTGATGACGCCTTCCAGCACATCCCAGACTTCCGGTCTGACCTTTTCGACCATTCTCTTGGCGCTCTTGATGTTATGCGCATAGCCCTGTTCCACCAGCTCTTTCATGATGAAAGGCTTGAACAGTTCCAATGCCATCTTCTTCGGCAGGCCACACTGATAAAATTTCAGTTCCGGTCCGACGACAATAACCGAACGTCCGGAGTAGTCGACACGCTTACCGAGCAGGTTCTGTCTGAAACGACCCTGCTTGCCCTTGAGCATATCGGACAGGGACTTGAGCGGCCGCGCGCCCGGTCCGGTGACGGCTCTGCCGCGTCTGCCGTTATCAATCAGAGAGTCTACCGCTTCCTGCAGCATTCTCTTTTCGTTGCGGACAATGATGTCCGGCGCGCCCAACTCCAGCAGTCGGTTCAGACGGTTGTTCCGGTTAATGACTCTCCGGTACAGGTCGTTGAGGTCGGAGGTCGCGAAGCGGCCGCCGTCGAGCTGTACCATCGGACGAATATCCGGCGGAATGACCGGGATCACATCCATGATCATCCATTCCGGACGGTTGCCGGAAAGGCGCAGCGCTTCGATGACTTCCAGTCTTCTGACGATACGGATCTTCTTCTGTCCGGATGCGTCCCTTAGCTTATTACGAAGATCCGCGGAGAGTTCTTCCAGATCGATGTCGGTCAGAAGTTTTTTGATCGCTTCCGCACCCATACCGGCCTCAAAGCGGTCTCCGTACTGTTCTTTTGCTTCTCGGTACTGCTGCTCACTGAGAATTTCCTTATAGCCCAATGCGGTATCGCCCGGGTTGGTTACGATGTAGGATGCGAAATACAGCACCTTTTCGAGGTTTCTCGGTGTCACATCCAGGCAGAGTCCCATTCTGGACGGAATACCCTTAAAGTACCAGATGTGAGATACCGGAGCCGCCAGTTTAATGTGACCCATTCTCTCTCTTCTGACCTTTGCCTTGGTGACTTCTACGCCGCAGCGGTCGCAGACGATCCCTTTGTAACGGATCCTCTTGTATTTTCCGCAGTGGCACTCCCAGTCCTTCATCGGCCCGAAGATTCGTTCGCAGAACAGGCCGTCTCGCTCCGGCTTAAGGGTTCGGTAGTTGATGGTCTCCGGCTTCGTAACCTCGCCGTGGGACCATTCCAGAATTTTTTCCGGAGATGCCAGACTGATCTTCATCGATTCGAAATTATTTAATTCATAATCCTGATTTACGTTGTTGTTCAAGGAGCCCCTCCCCTTTCTGTATTACTCGTCTTTGAAATGGCTGAATGCAAAGTCATCCGGTTCCTGCATATCGTCATCGTCCAGTTCGTCGTCATCCATCGCTTCTTCACTGAAGCCTGCGTTCAGAACTTCTTCCTCGCTGCCCATATCGGTTTCGATATCCATGATGGATTCGAGGTTCGGAAGATCGTCATCGTACTCGGAAGATTCTTTGATCTCGATCTCTTCGTTGTTTTCCGACAGAACCTTGACGTCGAGTCCGAGTGCCTGCATTTCCTTGATCAGAACCTTGAAGGATTCCGGAATGCCCGGCTTCGGAATGTTTTCGCCCTTGACGATCGCTTCGTAGGTCTTGACACGTCCTACGATATCGTCGGATTTTACAGTCAGGATTTCCTGCAGGGTATAAGCTGCGCCGTATGCTTCCAGCGCCCAAACTTCCATTTCGCCGAAACGCTGTCCGCCGAACTGCGCTTTACCGCCCAGTGGCTGCTGCGTTACCAGAGAATACGGTCCGGTACTCCTCGCGTGGATTTTATCGTCGACCAGATGGTGGAGCTTCAGCATATACATGTAGCCCACGGTTACCGGATTATCGAAGTATTCGCCGGTTCTGCCGTCTCTGAGACGCAGTTTACCGGTTCTTGGATAGCCGCACTCATCCAGCATGGCCATGATGTCCTTTTCGTTCGCGCCGTCGAATACCGGGGTCGCAATATACCAGCCTTTTTTCTTGGCTGCCAGACCCAGATGCACTTCCAACACCTGTCCGACGTTCATACGGGACGGTACGCCGAGCGGGTTCAACATGACCTGCAGCGGCTGACCATTTTCCATAAACGGCATATCCTCTTCCGGCAGGATTCGGGAGATAACACCCTTGTTTCCGTGACGTCCGGCCATCTTATCGCCGACGTTGATCTTTCTCTTGGTCGCGATGTAGCAGCGCACCAGTTTGTTGACGCCCGGCGGCAGCTCGTCGCCGTTTTCTCTGCTGAAGATCTTTACATCGACCACGATACCGGTCTCTCCGTGCGGAACACGCAGGGAGGTGTCTCTGACTTCTCTTGCTTTTTCGCCGAAGATCGCACGCAGCAGTCTTTCCTCTGCGGTCAGTTCGGTTTCGCCCTTCGGTGTCACCTTGCCGACCAGAATGTCGGAGGAATTGACTTCCGCGCCGATGCGAATAATACCCTCTTCATCCAGATCCTTGAGCGCATCATCGCTGACATTCGGGATGTCACGGGTGATCTCTTCCGGTCCGAGCTTGGTGTCACGTGCTTCGGACTCATATTCTTCAATGTGGAGCGATGTCAGGACATCGTCCATCAGTAATCTTTCGTTTAAGATGATCGCGTCTTCGTAGTTGTAGCCCTCCCAGGTCATGAAACCGATCAGCAGGTTCTTGCCGAGCGCGATCTCGCCGAGATCGGTGGACGGTCCGTCGGCGATAACTTCGCCGGCTTCTACATGTTCGCCGTGCGCCACAATCGGACGCTGGTTAATGCAGGTTCCCTGGTTGGAGCGCTTGAACTTGAGCAGGTGGTAGCGCTCTTTTTCGTTGTTGTCGTCTCTGCGGACGATGATGGTATCCGCGTCTACGAATTCAATGGTTCCGGCATGTTTTGCCAGAATCACAACGCCGGAGTCGCGGGCTGCCTTGTATTCCATACCGGTACCAACGATCGGCGCCTCGGTTACGAGCAGCGGAACTGCCTGACGCTGCATGTTGGAGCCCATCAGCGCACGGTTCGCGTCGTCGTTTTCGAGGAACGGGATCATCGCGGTCGCCACGGATACTACCTGCTTCGGCGAAACGTCCATGTAGTCGATCTTTTCACGCGGCATCAGGGCGATTTCACCGTGCTCGCCTCTGGACGCAACCTTTGCGTTGGCAAAGTGCCCGTCTTCGGTCAGCGGTTCGTTGGCCTGCGCAACGACCATCATTTCTTCTTCGTCTGCCGTCAGATAGTGGATCTCGTCGGTAACCCGGTGTGTTTCTTTATCTACCACGCGGTAAGGCGTTTCAATGAAGCCATATTGGTTGATCACGCCGTAAGTGGTCAAGGAACCGATCAGGCCGATGTTCGGACCTTCCGGGGTCTCGATCGGACACATTCTGCCGTAGTGGGAATGGTGTACGTCACGCACCTCGAATCCGGCTCTTTCTCTGGAAAGACCGCCCGGGCCGAGTGCCGAAAGTCTTCTCTTATGTGTCAGCTCCGCCAGCGGATTGTTCTGATCCATGAACTGGGAAAGCTGAGAACTGCCGAAGAACTCCTTGATCGCCGCGGTCACCGGCCGGATGTTCATCAGTGCCTGCGGGGTGGTGACATCGATATCCTGTGTTGTCATTCTTTCCTTGACAACTCTTTCCATTCTGGCCAGACCGATACGGAACTGGTTCTGCAAAAGCTCGCCGACTGTCCGCAGTCTCCGGTTGCCCAGGTGGTCGATATCGTCTACGGTGCCGATGCCATAGTTCAGATTGAGAATGTAGCTGACGGACGCGATGATATCTTCTATGATAATATGCTTCGGAGAAAGGTCGTGCTTTCTCGCCACAAGTATTTCTTTCAAGTCTGCTTCGGATTCCGACTCTGCCAGAATCTCCTTGAGTACCGGATAGAAGACCTTGTCTGCCACCTTGAGTTCGGAAACGTCAAAGTTGACATACTGCTGCAGGTCGACGAAGCGGTTGCCGATCACCTTGGTGATCTGTCCTTCTTTTTCCTTATCCGGGCTGTATGCGTAAATATATTCTACACCGGCATTTTCGATCGCTAATGCCAGATCTCTGTTGATCAGTTGGTCTTTTTCCGCGAGGATCTCTCCGGTTTCCGGATGAATCACATCTTCTGCTGCCACAACGCCTGCAATTCTGTTGGATAATCCCAGCTTCTTGTTATACTTATATCTTCCGACCTTGGCAAGGTCATAGCGCTTTGCATCAAAGAACAGGGAATTCAAAAGTGCTCTTGCGCTTTCGACGGTCGGCGGTTCTGCCGGACGCAGTTTCTTATAGATTTCCTTCAGACCGTCCTCATAGTTGGACGCGGAATCCTTCTCTAGGGTTTTCATCAGTCTCGGGTCTTCGCCGAAGATGTCGATGATTTCCTGATTGCTGCCAAATCCGAGCGCACGCAAAAGGGTCGTCACCGGTTGTTTACGGGTACGATCGACTCTGACGGAAATAATTTCGTTGGAATCTGTTTCATATTCCAGCCATGCTCCGCGGTTCGGAATGATGGTCGTGGAAAACAGTTTATTATTGGACTTATCGGTGGTCACATCGTAGTAAGGTCCCGGGGAACGCACGAGCTGTGTCACAACAACACGTTCCGCGCCGTTGTAGATGAACGTTCCTTTTTCGGTCATCAGCGGGAAATCACCCATGAACACTTCCTGTTCCTTGACTTCGCCTGTTTCCTTATTGATCAGTCTGACTTTGACTTTAAGCGGAGCAGCGTATGTTACATCTCTTTCCTTACATTCTTCCTGCTCGTACTTCGGAGCATCGGTAAGGGAATAGTCGATGAATTCTAAAATCAAGTTGTCTGCGTAGTCCTTGATCGGAGAACTGTCTTCAAAAACTTCCCGAAGTCCTTCTTTGATGAACCAGTTATAGGAATCCGTCTGGATTTCGATTAAGTTCGGCATTTCGCATACTTCATTGATTTTCGCAAATGTCATTCGCTCTTTTCTACCTACTTGTATAGGTTTTGGCATCTTCATCACTCCTTAAATTCTTAAACAGATTACTTTGTGTGGCAGTCTAATATTATATAATAATTTTGTCAAACATGCAAGCCCTAATTTTGGATTTCTTGAGGTTTCTTTGCATTTTTTGCAGCTTCTTTCCGGATGGGTCAAATATATTTATCCGCCAGGAGGTGCCGCATGAGAGTCAGAATCAGCAAGTCTAATTTAGGTCGTCGTTTCTACATCATCAAAACTTACTACAATACCAAAGGAATCGAACGCACACTTACGGTCGAAAACCTCGGCAGTGAGCATGAAATTCGTGAAAAAACAAGTCGTGATCCGTTGGAATGGGCTAAGGAACGCGCTGCCTTTTTAACGCAGCAGGAAAAAGAAGAAAACCAGGATGTTTCTTTCACGCTTTCCAAGAGGAAACTGATCACAAAAATCATCTGTATACCTTTCAGCCTTGCGGATCACTTGGATGATATCCGGGCCCGGCTCTATCAGAACACCTTAAAGCTCGGAAAGCGCAAAACCGGCATCATCTACTATGACTGCACCAACTTTTTCTTCGAGATGGAGGATGCGGGGACTTCCGGGAGAGGGCTATGTGGTAAAAATGCTAAAAAATACTTCGGGTTCCTCGCTGCTAATTTAAAAAACGAAGCCTGTAAGAATAACAGACTTCGTTCCAGACTACTTTTTAAGCTCTAGTATATGCTTTGTATGTAGAACCTGCATAAGGTCCATATCCCTGTTGATGCCTATAAACACCGGAATATCCCCATTTAGATCGTACTAACCTAGTAGGAGCGTTAAAGTAAATAGCCGAGTGAATTATAGATGGACCGTTTAAATAAACTACCTTATCTGCATTTCTAGGCGAAGATGTCACCTTATAACTTCCATCGCTCCAATATATTGTTGGTGAATTAATCCAGTATTTATTACTTGTAGAAGTGCTATGCCAAGCATAACTGTGGCAATTATATGCAGATTTAGGATCACTAATTTTAGTAGCTGATGGATAAGTTTTTGCCAATTGAGTATCTGCTGAAGTTGCGGCTGCACTAGTTTGTGCCATGATCTGCCCATGTAAGGTTCTCATAATGGGGAACTTTAGAGCCTTTTGGAGTCTTCACATTGTCGTTAGTTACCTGAGAAACTTTTGTCACATATTCAGAATGTTTAGCTGCTAAAACATTGTAAATCATTCGTAACCCTGTTTCAGATACAATTTCTGAATCAGTTTTTACTGTTGTGCTTTTAAGTTTTTCTGAAAAAAGCTTATCATCGACAACATTCATCGTGTCATTTCGAGTAACTAGTTCACGAAAAGCAGCATTATTCTCTAAAAGAAATTCATACCCTATTTCCGGCGTATTTTGTACTATCACATTAACCATCAATGGATAATCTAAAACAGTCTTCAAAAGGGCTTCCGTAGTCATATTTGCCGCAATATCTTCAGGTACCTGGCAAGCCTCAATCATTTGAGAGGTTTGTGTGAAACTTTCCCATTGTGGTGAATCTGGAGTGATAGGATATTCATATGGCTTAGTTATAATGCTACTGCTGTCGGCTGAACCATTTGTAAGATTATCTGCAAAGACGGACATAGGCGTTAGCAATGTTAAACACATGACTAACATTACAGAAAGTAATTTGTTCCTTTTCATTTTAACTACTCCTTTCTTTTAATAGTCTAATTGTGCTTTATTTCATACATAGTATATCATAAAAAATAATTTCTGTGCCGAATCTTAAGAAATTTTAAGATTTACCTTTCCCGTTACATGAATAATCGACTGAAAAATCCACCGATAACATTGACAAAAATCCAGTGCAGAAATGTACCTATACCACCCCTATAAGCGTACCCAGGCCAACAATTATGGCAATTACCGTAACTGAGAAAGTATGATTATGAACTTTTTCTTTTAGTGCTTCATGAGTGATACGCGCCTGCTGCTGTTTAAGACGCTTTTCATTTTCTTCGATACGCTGCCTCTGCTCCCGCTCGATTTCCAAACAAGGCTCTAATTTCGCTTTCTAGCGTTTTTTCTATCGTCATACGTTTGTCGAGCCTTTTATTTTCGACCTCTCAAACCCGATTTAAATATGTCATATCACCAAGTCTATTACCAACCTCAATTATCTCTTTCCGCAGTTGAGATATTTACCTGTTATTTGACCTTTGCGACATAATATAACAATTTTGTCAAACATGCAAGACCTAATTTACGATTTCTTATGGTTTCTTTGCATTTTTTGCAGCTTCTTTCCGGATGGGTCAAAAAAGCGAGTCGAACGGTGCCGAAAGGGCTCTGTTTCGGCCCGGCGGTTCTGACTCGCTGTCTTTTCTTTCCTTATTATATGATATGCGCCGCTCGCATCGCCGATCCCCTTGGCGGCAGCACGCAGTCTGCCTGCGCCCTTGCTCCGCGGTTCCGGGGCAAGCAGACCGCAGTCCTGCGGTCCGGAAGCTTACGCGCGCAGCATCGCGCCCAGAAACGCTTTAAGGCGCTCGCTCTTCGGTGCGTCAAAGATTTCCTGCGGGCCGCCTTCTTCAACGATGACGCCGTTATCCATGAAGATGACGCGGTCCGCGACTTCTTTCGCAAAGCCCATTTCGTGTGTGACCACGATCATGGTCGTGTGCGCATCTGCCAGTTTTTTCATAACGTTCAGCACCTCGCCCGTGATCTCCGGATCGAGCGCGGAGGTTGCCTCGTCGAAGAGCATCAGATCCGGATTCATGGCCAGCGCGCGGGCGATCGCGACTCTCTGCTTCTGTCCGCCGGACAGCATCGCCGGATAAACGTCCGCCTTGCTTTCCAGTCCGACCATCCGAAGAAGCTCCATCCCGTGTTTGCGCGCCGTCTCCTTTGGCTGCTTCTTGACCTTGATCGGCGCATAGGTGATGTTCTCTATGCAGGTCATGTGCGGAAACAGATTGAAGTGCTGGAACACCATACCGGTCTCACCCCTGAGGATGATCTTGCCGGAGGTCGGCTTGTTCAATCCGTTGATGCAGCGCAACAGCGTGCTCTTGCCGGAGCCGGACGGCCCGATGATCGCGACGATCTCGCCTTTTTCCATCGAAAAGTTCACATGATCGACTGCGCGAAAATTTCCGAAGTCTTTCACAATATCTTTCATTTCTAAGATTTTTTCCATCAGTATTCCTCCTTCCGGTCATATCTGGCAAAATATTTTTCGAGCCTGCCCGCGAACATCGTCAGAACCAGGTTGATCAAAAGATAGATCAGCGCCGAGAAAAACATCGGCGTGATATCAGTCATCCGATTGACGGAGCTGGTCGTTGCTTTCATCAGATCCACCAGCGGCAGACATGATGCCAGCGCCGTATCCTTGACCAGCGTGATCGCCTCGTTGACGATCGGCGGCAGTACGGCTTTCATGGTCTGCGGCAGGATAATGTCCAGCATGGTCTGCTTTTTACTCAGTCCCAGCGCAAAGGCCGCCTCATGCTGTCCCTTGTCCACGCTGTTGATGCCGCCGCGGTAGATCTCTGCCAGATAAGCCGCGTAATTCAGCACGAAGGTCAGAATGACGGTCGCAAAGACACTAATCTGGATCTTCAGTACCAGCGGAAAAAAGAAATAGAAGAAGAACAGCTGCAGCATCAGCGGCGTGCCGCGAAAGATCAGCACGTAGAGCCTGCACAGCCATGCCAGCGGCTTCATGCGGCAATTACTGCCGAGCGCGACCGGAAGTCCGAGCGGCAATGCCAGTGCCAGGGTCAGCACAAATATTTTTAATGTCATTACGGTCGACTGCAGCATGTACGGCAGAAATTTCATCAAATAATCGATCATTAGGGTTACCTCTTTCTTCTCTTTGCCCGCGTCGGCTCGCGCGCTCGGTCCTTTCCGCCGGTCTGACGCCGATCCGCCGGCAAGAAGAAACCGAACGAAGTTCTGCGTTCTGCTCCATTCGGTTTCTTCCGGCTTTGTTGTTTTCTTTACTTAACTTAATTTTTTTATTCATCAGGGAGAATCTTGTTTTTTGTTCCGTCCTTTGTGTTTTGGCAGATGCACGGCTCGCTGCGCCGGTCATGCAGCCTGCGATGCCGGTTATGCGATCGGCTCGAAGACTACGATATCTCTGCCGAACCAGTCGTTGCTGATCTCGGCTGCTTTGCCGCTGTCGATAACTGCCTTGATCGCGTCGTTGACTTTGTCTCTCAGTTCGGTGTTGCTCTTTTCGAAGCCGATGACATAGTAATCATCGCCTAAGGAATAGGTGCATTCTTTCATCTCGCCGCCAAGGTTGTTGTTGGTGTATTCGCCGAGTACTTGGTCGACCGCGATGACATCCACTCTGCCCGCTTTGAGATCCATGATGGCTGTATCATAAGTGTCATATTCGCTGATGTTGTCCTTGAAGTTTTCATAATCTTCGTTTGCTTCCAGCATTTCCAGCGCAGAGGAATCTGCCTGTGTACCGATCTTCAGATCTTCCAGGTCTTTGGCGGAAGTTACATCGATATCGGAGCTTGCCAGTGCCATTAGCACGATCTTGTTGTTTAAATACTTGTTGGTCAGCGCCATGTTTTCTTGTCTTTCCGGGGTGATGGACATGCCGTTCCATACGCAGTCGATGGTGCCTGCCTTGAGTTCCATCTCTTTGGCGTTCCAGTCGATCGGCTTGAATTCTACCTGCATGCCGAGTTCATCCGCGACTGCGGTCGCCAGATCGATATCGAAGCCGACCAGCTTGCCCTGCTCATCGCGGAAGCCCATCGGCGCGAATGTATCATCCAGACCTACGACCAGCGTTTCCGCTGCGGTATCCTGTCCGTCTGCATCGGTCCCTTGTGCATCGTCCTGACTGCCGCAGCCGGTCATCAGCGCGAGAGCTGCGGTCAGCGCAAGCAGCAGCGCGCAAATCACAAGTTTATTTTTCATCCAATTCTGCGTCATCTTTTTCATTTTGTTTCCTCCCGGTTCCTTTTTCGTTCTTGTGTTTTGTATCACGTCGTTTTTGCATCGCTTTCATGTTTTATCACTTTATTTGATTAAATCATTAAATCGAACGATGCCCTTATCTTACACGAAAAAAAGAGGTTTGTCAACCTCTTTTTTTATCTTATTGCACATTTTTCCGCCAGTGCCGATTTTTCTAAAGAAAGTGTCTTGCTTTTCCATTCTGCTTTTCCCACATAAAAAAGATAAAACTCCGGAGCCGGAAACTTGACCAGGTTTTTTCCGTAAAGACCCTCTTTGCCCGCAAGGTTCTCCAAGGTGCGGCTCACATAGCCCAAACAGCGCATGGGAATATTCCAGTTGATGCTGCTCTGGCATTCGGACATCACCAGATGACGGCCATTGATGACAAAGCCAAGGTCATTGCTTCGATCGACATAGATGGCGTTTTCCAATGTGGTGTAGGTCAACTCCGTATCGGGCGGCAGGTTCTCTCCGCTGACCGCATTGTAAAGTTCCACGGCGCGCCGCGGTTCGGAAAACAGCAGACAAAAGGTCGAATCCTTATGCTTGCGCTGCGGCTTCTCACCCATGCGGCTTGGCGGCTGTGCCGGATTTGCCTCAGAACGTGTCCTTTTATTCTTTGGTTGCGCTGCTTTTTGTTTCATTCTATTTTTCTCCTGCTTTCCCTTTCTCTGTAATTTTCTTTTCTTTACTCCACCATAAATTCACTTTGATTTCAATCACCTTGTTTATATATTTTTACAATTTTTTAAGAAAATTCCTATATTTTTATCAACTTCACCCATTTTTACCGCGTGTAAGCAGCGCAGCGATCAAAAAAACAGAAAGGACTTTTTCCGTCCGGCGGTCTGCCGGGCAGGAAAAGTCCTTGGTCATTCTTCATAGATTCAACTTGCGATCTGCAAGTTGTTCGCCGTCTTCCGGGCTGTGGGTGATCAGAAGCACGGTCTTGCCGCGTGTTTCCGTTTCCCACAGCCGGTCGATGATGCGCGCGCGAAGGGCTTCGTCCAGGCCGCGGAACGGTTCGTCGAGGATCAGAAACTCCGACGGCGGCGCAAAGGTTCTGCCCATCGCAGCGCGGCAGCGCATGCCACCCGACAGTTCATCCGGCAGTTTATCCAGCGCATCGGCCAGTTCAAGCGCCTCTGCCAGTTTACGCACACGTTGATCGATCTCTTCGCCGGTCAAAAAATGCACCGCAGGATTTTCGTGCGCTTGCGGTGCGGAAACAAACAGGATCCTTCTGCGTCTATTCAAAAAGCCAAGCGCAAGATTATCATAGACATTCAGCCACGGCAGCAGGCGGTCTTCCTGAAACAGAACCGAAAGCCGGTATGCTCCGTCAAGCAGGATCGTTCCGCTGTCCGGCAGCGTTAGCCCCGCAAGCATGCGGGCAAGCGTTGTCTTGCCGATGCCGGACGGTCCCATCAGCGCGGTGACGTAGCCTGCTTCCAGATGCAGGTCGATGTTCCGCAGGACAGTCTGCTCGCCAAACGCTTTGCTGACATGCCGCACCTCCACCATAGGGGCGGTAAAAGCTGTGACGCCGCTAGAAGCGGCATCACTTGTGCCTGCCGCGCCGATGTTCCGTTCCGGCTCCGTCGGCGCGGCATTCAGCCATCTGCGTAGCCTACTACCCGCATAGGGCTGCCAGGTCAATGTCGCAAGCAGATGGCAGATCAGTTTTTCAAATCCGATGCTGAGCAGCACGATCACTGCAATATAGGCAAACAGCCGCGGCGTTTCCAGATAATACTTCGCGCTCAGCATCGGATAGCCCAGCGAATACGCCGGTACCGCCAAGACCTCCGCTGCCACGACGGCTTTCCATGAAAGCCCCGCGATGAGTTGCACGGAAGTTTTGATCGGCGTCAGCAGCGCCGGCAGATACAGCAGCCGCAGGCGCTGGCTGCCATCCAGCTCGTAAACCCTCGCGACTTCCAGTAGTTCATCCGAAACAGCGTCCAGTCCTCCCAAGAGATTCGTATAGACCACCGGGAAGCACATCAAAAAACAGACCACTACGGCAACCCAGTCTGCCTGTATCAGCAGGATCACATAGATGATGATCGCCATCACCGGCACTGCCTTAAAAAAGCTGACCGGCAGTGCCAGCAGCGTCCGGATCCATCGATGCCGATAAGCCAGCCACGCGCAAGCCGCTCCTGCCGCAAACGAAAGCAGCATGGCCAGCACACAGCGCAGCATCGTCCATGCGATATTCCGATAAAACGATGATTCACCGGCAAGCTTCCCGAGTGTCCTCACGGTTTCCCACGGTGATGGCAGAAGCAGGCTGCTTCCGACAAGCGTCGCCCCAAGCTGCCAGATTGCAAGCCAAAACAGGCAGATGGCGATCCACCTGCCTGCCTGTTTCGCGCGATGTTCTGTTTTTGTTTTCATGCCCGCACCAGACGGGCTTTTTTTTCTCTGTTTCATCGCATTCCTTGCTTTTTTGCACGCCATGTGCTTGACACAGCTTTCCCCATCCTGTATCGTACCTTATTGCGCATCCCGCACAGATGCTGTTACCCTGCGTCAAAGCGGAATGGGCAGAGCGCGCTAGTAGTACAAATCGTCCCCCGGCAGGCTGCCGCCGACTGCTGCAGGATCCATCGCGAACAGCGTTTCATTAAACGTCTTGAGCATTGCCTCGCCCGCTTCCTTTTGGTCGCCGCTGTACAGCACGATGTGACAGTTCGGGATTGCCGCTTCGGCGATCTCGACCTTGCCGATAAAGCCTTTTTCTACAATTTTCTTCGCGGCTTCTGCCGGACTGTTGTTGACAAAATCCACCGAAGCCTGATAGTCTGCCAGCAGCACTTTCAGATCATCTTCACGCTCTGTGACAAATGCCTTTGTGGCGACCAGAACACCCATCGGCAATTCCTGACCGGTTGCCTCGCTCCAGAGCGCGTTGAGGTCAAACAGCTGCGCGACGCCCGCTTTTCCGGCTGCCAGTGCCGTCGATACAAACGGTTCCGGGATCATCGCGATCGTTCCCTCCTCCGTCAGCAGCTTCGTATTGACATCCGCGTGGCTTGCCAGCCATTCCACTTTTACGTCTTTCCCCATCTCAAGCCCTGCGTGTTCCAGTACCTTTTGCAGCACGTATTCCGGCGTGCCGCCCTGTCCGCTTGCCACGATCGTCTTACCCGCAAGATCGCTGACCTCGGTTACCTCCGCATTGTTGCCGAGAATGTAAAGCACACCCAGCGCGATCGGACTGACTGCGACAACCTGCCCTTTGGTTTTGTTGTACAGAACGGCTGCCATATTGGACGGCAGCGCCGCCACGTCCACTTCGCCTTTGATCAGCTTCGGCGCGATATCCGTCGGTGCCTGATAGGTCGTGATCTCGTATTTATCCGTCAAATCCATCAGCTTGACCATCCCCATGCCGGTCGGTCCATTCAGCGCCGCCACCTTGACGATCTCACTGACCTGATCCGCTGCAGCTTCTTCGCCCCCGTCTCCGCTCGAATCACCACAGCCTGCCAGCAGCGACATGGTCAGCAGCAGCACGAGCAGCACAGAGAAAATTTTTCTCGCATTTCTTTTTCTTTTCATTGTTCTTGTCCTTTCTTTTGTGTCAGCAGGCATCAATGCCCCTTACACCTTAGAATATACGGTTTTCGTACTGACGCCATGCAGTGCGCCCAGTTTTCCGGAAAGAGCGCTGATGGCATCCATCGGCGCATCCATCGCGATGCTGATGATGGATATATTTTTTGCGGCATACGGGATTCCCATACGCCCGATGATAAATTGCCGATATGCGTGCAGCAACGCATTGATCTGCAAGGCCGCATCCGGATCCTCGACAAGGATGCTGACCAGTGCAACTCTTGTTTCCATCGCGTTTCCTCCTTTCCACGTAGACAAAAGTGCCGGCAAAAATACCGACACTTACGCTTGCTTCTTGTTGTTTCAGCCTTTCCCCTCAGGAAAACCTTTGGGCGTCAGTACTTTCTATTACTATCAAACAGCGGTTTCTTCCGGTTCTCCCCAGAAAATCCACGCTGCCCGATATACGATTTTGTCAAGCCCCCTCGTCAGGCTTTCGGTTTGCCGAGCAGATCTTCTCGCTTAGCAGTCTGCGTCTGCTTCTGCGCATCCGCGACATTTCCCGCGGCGGTCTTTCCTGCGGCCGAGTTTCCCGCGGCGTTATCCTTGGCGGTCGGATTTGCATCCGGGTAAGCATCCGGCGTCTTGATCTGTGGCATGATGTGATTCGCGTCCGTCAGGAAAATATAAATCAGCATCAGTGTGATCGCAAACAGGCCGAGGGTCTCAACCCAAAGGCCGCGGCTGAACGTCACGGACGAAATGCCCATGATCCCGCTGACACCGTAGAGCATCAAGGTCGCCCTCCGCTGTCCGTAGCCGAGCTTCATCAGTCGGTGATGCAGATGTCCCTTGTCCGCCTCCATGATCGGCCGCTTGTTGACCAGACGGCGAAAGATCGCGAAGGCCGTGTCAAAGATCGGTACGCCCAATACCAACACCGGAATGATGACCGCGACGATCGTCGCGCTCTTGACCGGTCCCAGGATCGACATCGTCGAAAGCATGAAGCCCAGAAACAGCGAACCGCCGTCACCCATGAAGATCTTGGCCGGATAGAAATTATACGGCAGGAATCCAAGCGCGCCGCCTGCCAGAGCCAGCATCGCGCCGGCCGCCAGATACATACCGTGAATGTAAGCCACGTAGGCAATGCACAGCGACGCGATCGAAGCCGTTCCGGCTGCCAGACCGTCCAGACCATCGATCAGGTTGATCGTGTTCGTAATGCCCACGATCCAAAGGATGGTAATGATGAAGCAGAGCACCACGCCCAATTCACTTTTGCCGTCACCAAAAAAGTTGCTGATAAATTCGATCCGGATATCGTACAGGTACATGATGACCGCGACAACGGTCTGCCCCAAAAATTTTACCTTCGCCGGAAGATTTTTCAGGTCATCGATGACGCCCAGAATATAGATCAGCGTTCCGCCGATCATAATGCCGATGATGCGGCTGTCCAGCTGCAGCAAAAAGATCGCCGTCGAAGCCATCGTCCCGATAAAGATCGCCATACCGCCGAAACGCGGCATCGCCTTGCTGTGCATGCGCCTGCCGTCCTTCGGCACATCCATCGCGCCGATCCTCGGCGCGAGCTTGATCGCCACCGGTGTCATCACCAGCGACAGTACAAAGGCCACCAAAAAAGTCGCCCATAAGGTTGTATACATCGTTTATTCCGCCTTTTCCTCGTTTTGTGTTTCTGCCTCGCTCGTTTCCGCAGGCAGCTTCTCGACCGTAAGCCCCGCTTCTTCGAGGATCGCAACCGCCAGTTCGTCCGGATAACCCTCGCGGACGACGATCCGCCGGATCCCCGCGTTGACGATCATCTTGGCACAGATGCCGCACGGCTGATGGGTAATGTAGATCGTGCCGCCCTCGATGGCATGTCCCATGGACGCGGCCTGGATGATCGCGTTCTGCTCCGCGTGCAGCGCCATACAAAGCTCATGCCGCTGTCCGGACGGGACTCCCAGCTTTTGACGCAGACAGCCGCCGCGGTCCTCACAGTGCCGGATACCCTTCGGCGCGCCGTTGTAGCCGGTCGCGATGGCTCGCCGATCCTTGACGATGACCGCGCCCACGTTGCGGCGCATACAGGTCGAGCGCTTTGCCGTTAATTCCGCCATTTCCATAAAATATTCATCCCATGATGGTCTTTTCGTCTTTTCCATGCCTATTCCTCAATGATACTCTGCTTTTCGTAATATACCTCGACCAGATATAATCCGGCCGCCGGTGCCGTATGCCCGGCTTTCTGCCGATCCCGGCTTTCGAGGATCGACGGAAGCTGCGCAGGCTCCCGTTTTCCCAGGCCGACTTCCACGAGCGTACCCGTGATGATCCGTACCATATTATAGAGAAATCCGTCGCCGCTGATTTCTATTATAACATCTTCTGCGCGCCGGTCTATGTGCAAACGGTGAATTGTGCGGACTGTTGTCTTCTTTTCTTCGCCGCCGGCCGCCTGAAAGCATTTGAAATCGTGCATGCCGATGATATGAGTCGCCGCTTCCCGCATTGCCGCGAGATCCAGAGTCTGCGGTACCTGATAGCAATAGTTTCTGCGAAAAATATCCGGCTCCGGCAGATTGCGGATGAGATAGCGGTATTTTTTGCCGCAGGCGTTGAATCTGGCGTGAAAATCCGGCGGAACTTCCTCCAGCGCGGTGATCCGGACATCGCCGACCCCCTTGAGCGCCTGCCGGCCGCCCGCCAGCAGATTGTTCGCCGCCAGCATGATCCGGTCGGTCGGAATCCCAAACTCTCCGCAAAATGAAGCACGCTGCCCCAGCGCATGCACGCCGGCGTCGGTTCTGCTGGTACCGTTGACTTTGATCTCCGCCGCGCAGACCCGGCTCAGCACTTCCTCCAAGCGCCCCTGCACCGTCCGCGCCTGCGGCTGCCGCTGCCAGCCGCTGAATCCCGAACCGTCATATTCGATTGTCAGCAAAATGTTTCTTTCCATAATGATCGAGATTATCGAGGCAGTACGATCTGCTTGTTTTCTTTCGATTCCCGGTAAAGCGTGAACTTGCGGCCGATCGCCTGTACAAATTCCGCTCCCAGCTTTGCCGCCATTTCGTTGGCGACATCCTTGGCCGCCAGATCGCAGCCCTCCTGCAGTTTGACCTTGACCAGCTCCCTGGTCTCCAGACAGTTGTCAAGTTCCTTTTCGACGTTTCCGGTCACGCCGAGCTTGCCGATGTAGACCACCGGATCGATATTATGCGCCATCGAGCGCAGAAAGCTTCTTTGTTTGCTTGTGATCATAAATTCCTCCAAATGTATGTTTCTGCACGGCCGTTTTGCTCAAAGCAAGAAGTCTGCCGACAGAATACCGTTATTATATATGATTTCATGAAAAAATACCAGATAAAATCCCGCAGCGACCGCGATATACGGAACCATTGCCCGTTCATCGCTAAGCTTGGCCTTCTTGCGGATCATCAGTCCGATGAAATGTCCGGCGCTCAAGAATGTCGAAACTACAAAGATAAACAGGATGCCGTCCACGCCGGTCACCAGTCCGAGTGCGCCGAAAAGCTTGACATCCGCTCCGCCGATTGCAGGTTTCCGGTAGATCAGCTTTGCTAGCAGAGCCATCGCCGCCAGCACCCCAAAGCCGATCAGCGCGCCCCAAACCGCATCCATCGGCCCGCCCGCGTGCTTCGTGATCATCCCCAGGCTCGTCACGCCCAGCAAAAGGATCAGCTGATCCGGTACGATCAAATATTTCAGATCCGCGATCGCCATTTCCAGCAGCAGCCACATCGCCGCCAGCGCCGGAACCGCATAAGCCGCATCTTGCAGTCCCAGATAAATGCCGCAGCAGATAAAGAATCCGGTAAACACGTATTTCCATGGGGTGCTTTTGACTCTCTGCTGCGTCGGGTGCAACAGTTCTTCGGACGGTTCTTGTCCGTAATCGGTCAGCCATTTGGCCGGTATGCGGTTAAAAAACCAGACCGCGCTGTTTCCCAGCAGGACGCCGAGTCCGACCGCCGCGCCACAGATCACAGCCGTGCGAATGATTTCTCCATATGCTTCGATTGTTTCTAACATCGCCACCTGCACTTTCTTTTTTCACGATCTAAGGCAAGACAACGACACACTTCCCGTGTCATGTATCATCATTCTACCACATTTTGCGCTGCATGCCAAAGGCTTTCTTTCGCATCGGCACGTATTTGTCTAAAACGTGAAAGTCCGCGACTTACAGCCTTTGGAACAGATTCGAAAAAGGTTCTCTTTGCTTTGCGGGATTTTGCAAGATGCAAAAAAAGCGCTTGTAATGTTGGAAAAAGTTTGATATACTTTCTACGATTATGGAAGGGGGAACTTGACAATGGCATCCAAGAATGTGATCATGCAACTTGGCTTGGCTTGGCTTGGCTTGGCTTGGCTTGGCTTGGCTTGGCTTGGCTTGG
>ERZ808240.1775-NODE-1775-length-25538-cov-5.781855_pt1 | contig 25538 bp, 25 predicted proteins | sample MGYA00521084_ERZ808240 | MGnify/ENA primary metagenome ERZ808240 (study PRJEB31516, sample SAMN03275571) | gut metagenome | biome: mammalia-associated habitat; material: feces | host: Papio cynocephalus | place: Kenya | collected 2012-08-06 ... | reverse complement strand
GGAAGTTGGTGAGGTTCTGCACGCGCTCGAGATAGCGCTCGTACAGCTTGCGGTTATCGTCCTCCAAGATGGCGTAGTACGGCGTCTCGCCGGAGCCGGGCGTGTACGCCTTGGAGTATTCCTTCATGATGGTGGTCTTGCCGGGAACGACCTGACCGGTCATGTTCTTGAATTCGGTGATACGGGTGAAGTCCTCGCTCGTGGTGTAGTTGACGGTGCCCACGGGTTGGAACTGATCCTGATCGAGCGTCTCGAACACCATGTCGAGCGTACGGTACGGCAATGCACCGAGATCGAGTCCGAACGGTTCGTCGAGCGGACCGGTGTAGACGATCTCCCCGCCGTAGACGCTGCCGCAGATCTTGACCGTGGTCTCCCCGATCTCGAAGATGTCGCGGGCATCGACGTCGCAGTACACGTCGATCAGGTCATGGTCGAGCATGCGCTCGAACAGCTTGGTGTAGCCCTCGACCGGCATGCCCTGGAAGGGGGCCTGCGGGAAGTAGCGATCGTCGTCGCCGATGAACACCGGCACGCGACCGGTGATGGACGGATCGATCTGGTCGGGCGTCTGCCCCCACTGCTTCATGGTGTAATGCAGGAAGACGTTCTCGTAGACGTAATCGGCGACCTCGGCCAGATCGGGATCGTTCTTCTTGCGGAGCTCCATGATGGGCACCTTGACGTCGTGGCCGAACGTCTCCACGAGCTTGCGGTACAGCTCCTCGCCGCGCTCCTCGCCAAAGGCGAGCTTGAGGCTCTTGTGGTTGAACGGCACCGGCATGAGCGTGCCGTGGATGTTCGCCAGCACCTTGTGCTGGTAGTCGGACCACTTGGTGAAGCGCGACAGGAAGTTGTGGACGCGCTCGTTGTAGGTATGGTAGATATGCGGACCGTACTGGTGAACCAGGACGCCTGCCTCGTCGACGTAGTCGTAGGCGTTGCCCGCGATATGCGGACGGCGCTCGAGGACGGCGACGCGGTAACCGATGGTCTCAGCGAGGCGACGAGCGCAAACGGCTCCGGCGTAACCGGCGCCGACGACGATCATGTCGTAGGCATTCGGGCTGAACGTCTCAGGTAGACCGGATGAAATCTGCATCGATGCTCCTTGCACAAACAAACAAATTAGCCCCTGGGGCAATGTATCAGAGGGATTATAGCGCTCCGTCGACCTATAATGAGCTTGCCACACAAGGAAAGCTCACATAACCGGACTTCCCATCGCCGCAATACCATCCGCGACCAGCGGTTTTTTATTGCCTTACGGTTCGGTAACAGAGCACGGAACGCTAAGGAGAGACATGAGCGATTTCCTCAACCGTATGAAGGCGGCCGCCAAGGCGGACAAGAAGACGATCGTCCTGCCCGAGGGCGAGGACCCGCGCACCATCGAGGCCGCCAAGAAGGTCATCGACGAGGGCCTGGCCGACCTGGTGATCCTGGGCAACCCCGACGAGATCGACGTTCCCGGCGCCACCGTCATCGACCCGCGCACGTCCGATAAGAAGCAGGCCTACGCCGAGAAGTTCGCCGAGCTCCGCAAGAAGAAGGGCGTCACCCTGCCCGAGGCCCTCGAGCAGATGAACGACGCCACCTACTTCGGCACCATGATGGTCAAGATGGGCGACGCCGACGGCCTGGTCTCCGGTGCCTGCCACTCCACCGCCAACACGCTGCGCCCGGCGCTGCAGATCCTGAAGACCGCCCCCGGCACCAAGCTGGTCTCGGCGTTCTTCATCATGTGCACGAAGACCCCGGAGTACGGTGCCGACGGCACGCTGCTCTTTGCCGACTGCGGCCTGAACATCGACCCCAACGCCGAGGAGCTCTCCGAGATCGCCCTGGCCTCCGCTGAGAGCTGGAAGGCGTTCATGCCCGGCGTCGAGCCTAAGGTCGCCATGCTCTCCTTCTCCACGATGGGCTCCGCCAAGGGCGACGTTCCCACCAAGGTGCAGGAGGCGACCGAGCTCGCCAACCAGAAGAACCCCGAGCTCGCGCTCGACGGCGACCTGCAGCTTGACGCCGCACTCGTCCAGTCCGTCGCCGACCTCAAGGCCCCGCACTCCGCCGTGGCCGGCAAGGCCAACGTGCTGGTCTTCCCCGACCTTGAAGCCGGTAACATCGGCTACAAGCTCGTCCAGCGCTTCGGCGGCGCCGATGCCTACGGCCCCATCCTGCAAGGCATCGCCAAGCCGGTAAACGACCTGTCCCGCGGCTGCTCCGCCGACGACATCGTGGGCGTCGTGGCCATCACCGCCGTCCAGGCTCAGATGGCTGAATAGAAACGTTTTCCTTGGGGTCCGTGCATGACCCTCTGAAAACGTCCTCGACCAATAGAAGGCCCTCCGTTTTGCTCCTTTGGAGCTACAAACGGAGGGCCTTCCTGGTCTGCGGAATGTTTTCAGAGGGTCATGCACGGACCCCCGTCTGAACGAGCTCGCCCAGTCATCTGAGACCGACGACATAGTCACGAACTTATCTGGAAACTTGGTTGAAGCGACTACTGGCTCAAACGCTATCGCTTTCGGTCAAAAAAAGCCGGGGACGCTTGCACATCCCCGGCAACCACGGCACATCGGACGAATTGCTATTCCTTGCCCGCGAGGCGCTTCACGTCGAGGGCGATCATGTACTCCTCGTCCGTGGGCAGCACCATGACGGTGACCGACGAGCCGGCGGCGGAGATGACCTGCGGGCCGTTACCCACGGCGTCGCGGTTCTTCTCCTCGTCGATCCGCACGCCCAGCCACTGGAAGCAGTCGCAGAACGCCTTGCGGATGGACCAGTCGTTCTCGCCGATGCCGGCCGTGAATGTGATGGTGTCGACGCCGGCCATGGACGCGATCATGGCACCGGCCTGCTGCATGGCCTTGTAGGCGAACATATCGAAGGCGAGGAGGCAGTTATGGTCGCCGGCGGAGGCGCCGGTACGGATGTCGCGGCCGTCGCTCGAGATCTCGGAGATAGCCAGCAAGCCCGACTTCTTGTTCATCATCTCATCGACTTCCTCATAGGTGTAGCCGCCCTCGCGCTGGAGGTAGCACACCGTCGCCGGATCGATGGAACCGCAGCGGGTGCCCATCATGAGACCGTCGAGCGGGGTCAGGCCCATGGTGGTGTCGCGGCAGACGCCGTCTTCGATGGCGCACAGCGACGCGCCGTTGCCCAGATGGCACGACAGAAGACGGTGACACCGATGCCCCAGGATCTCCTTGGCTTTCATCCACTCGTAGCGGTGACTCGTGCCGTGGGCACCGTATTTGCGCACATGGTACTTCTCGCGCACATCGCGCGGCAGCGCATAGGTGTAGGCGACCTCGGGCATGGTCATGTGGAACGACGTGTCGAAGACGGCGACGTTGGGAAGCTCGGGATACATCTCGCGACAGTAGTCGATTACGGCCGCCTCGCCGTAGTTGTGAAGCGGGGCCAGCGGGGCCACCTCGAGGATCTTGGCCATGACGTCGTCGTCGACGAGCGCCGAGTCGCGAAAGTGCCAGCCACCCTGGACGATGCGGTGGCCGATGCCCTCGATCTGGAAATCGTGCTTGGAAAGCTCGCTGAGCACGCGGGCGATGGCGGAACGATGGTCCGGGAATAGCGCCTCTTCGGTCACCTTCTCGCCACCGTGCTCGGAATGGCCGAAGATGCCGCGGTCAAGGCCGATGCGTTCGCAGTTGCCCTTGGCGAACACCTCGCGCGTCTCGGTATCGAGCAACTGGTACTTCAAGCTGGAGCTGCCGGCGTTAACAACCAGAACGTTCATGGGTCTCCTCACGTCAGATGTCGCACATCGAATCTCGAATGCGATAAATAATATGCAACCTTTGATAGATACCTATCATCAAACGATTCCATAGTGCGTTCCCCCGGCCGCGTTCGCACAAGCAAATCGACCAACGGGCAAAAAGAGGGGTTGGACGGTTTCGTTCGTCCAACCCCCGTATCACGCGATCTACTTGCCGTTAACGATGCGTTCGACGTCGGAAGCGATCATATACTCCTCGTCCGTGGGGATCACGAAGATGCGCACCTTGGAGTCCTTGGCGGACAGGCACCAGGCGCCGTCGCCGCGCAGGGCGTTGCGGGCATGGTCCATCTTCACGCCCATGAAGGACAGGCGGTCGGCCACGCCGGCGCGGACGGCAGGTGCGTGCTCGCCGATACCGGCCGTGAAGACGAGCGTGTCCATGCCGCACATGGAGGTCGCCATCTCGGCGGCTTTCGCGGCGATCTTGTAGACGAACATGTCGAAGGCGAGCTGGGCATCGGGGTCGCCGGCGGCGGCGAGCTCCTCGACGTTGCGGCAGTCGTTGGTCTTGCCTCCGGTCACGGCGAGCAGGCCCGACTTCTTGTTCATCATCTCGTCGACCTCGTCATAGGTGTAGCCCCCCTCGCGCTGGAGGTAGCAGACGGTGGCCGGGTCGATGGAACCGCAGCGGGTGCCCATCATGACGCCGTCGAGCGGCGTCAGGCCCATGGTGGTGTCCATGCAGCGGCCGTCCTCGATGGCGCACAGGGAGGCACCGGAGCCGATATGGCACACGACGACCTTGCGGGCGCGGCCGTCCGTCATCTCGGCGACCTTCTGGGAGATGTAGCGGTAGCTCGTGCCGTGCGCGCCGTACTTGCGGATATGCAGCTTCCCGCACACGTCCTTGGGCAGCGCGTAGGTGCGGGCGACCTCGGGCATGTCGAAGTGGAAGGCGGTGTCGTAGACCGTGACGTTGGGCAAGTCGGGATACTGCTCAAGGCAGTACTCGATGACGTTGGCCTCGGGGTTGTTGTGGAGCGGCGCCAGCGGGGCGACCTCGCGGATCTTGGCGAGGATATCCTCGTCGACGAGCGTGGAATCGCCGAAGTACCAGCCGCCCTGGACGATACGGTGGCCGATGCCCTCGATCTTGACGTTGTTGGCCTCGAGGTCGTTGAGGACAGCCTCGATGGCGACCTTGTGGTCGGGGAACTCGTGGTTCTCGGTCACCTTCTTGGAACCGTTCGCGGCATGGGTGAAGGTGCCGCCGGTGAAGCAGACGCGCTCGCAGGAGCCCTTCGCGGACACCTTGTGGGTCTTGGTGTCGATAACCTGGTACTTGAGGGTCGAGGAACCCGCGTTGACGACGAGAACGTTCATGTGTCTCCTTCTGACATGCGGCGCTACGGTCGCAGACTACGTTTCCGCAAAGATGATAAACCCAAACGCGCGCCTAGATGAGGCCTTCGCCCAGATCCTTGCCTCCCAAGACGTGCATATGGAAATGCATGACCGTCTGGCCGGCAGCCTCGCCCTTGTTGGAGATGACGCGGAAGCCCTTGTCGAGGCCCTTTACGCGGGCGACCTCGTCGATGGCGTGTGCCATGGCGCCGAGGGTCTCGGCCGGCACGCCGTCGGTGATGTCGGCGTAATGCTTCTTGGGGATCACGAGGGTGTGGACGGGAGCCTGGGGATTGAGGTCGTCGAAAGCGATGACCCGGTCGTCCTCGTAGACGACCGTCGAGGGGATCTCGTGGTTGGCGATCTTGCAGAAGATGCAGTCACACATTGCTGGTTCCTTTCCAGAGTGGGTTACGACGCGTGTGCCAGGTTCGCCCGTCGCGGCATCTTACGTCGTGAGACAAACGAACCTGACGAAAGTGTCTCACACCGCGTGCGGGGCGAAGGGGCTAGAACGAGAGATTGTCGTCGGTGCTGGCGGCCTCGCCGTCGACGAGCTTGTCGGTGCCGTCCACGTCGGCGAGCAGCACCGAGACCTTCTGCTCCGCGTCGTTCAGGCGGGCGCGAAGGCTCTTGAGCAGCTCGACGCCGCGCGTATAGCTCTCCAGGGACTCCTCGAGCTCCATGTCGCCGGACTCAAGGCTGCGGATGATGAGCTCCAGCTCCTGGGAGGCCTGCTTGTAGGTGAGCTCTTCGACGTTCTTCTTCTCTGCCATGGGTTACTCCTTGTCGTTAACGATGTCGGATAGCTGTGCGCGCTCGACGGTACCGAAGATGTCGCCGTCGGCGAAGCGGACGCGGACGGGATCGCCCGCGCTGAACGATGCGGCACTCGTCGCCACGCCGCCGTCGCCGTATGCGATGGCGTAACCGCGCGCGAGGACCTTGAGCGGGGACAGCGCATCGAGCGACGCAGCTGCCCTCGAAAGCTCCGAGACGGGCCCGTCGAGCAGCGCCTGCCCCTCTCGACGAAGCAGCCGCGCCGCCTGGGCCAGCTCGCGCCTTTTGACGCCGAAGCCGCTCACGCTCTGGGACAGACGGGGCGAGACGCCCTTGAAGGCGTCCTCGAAACGGCGCTGTGACCGCTCGATCGCGGCCGTCAGGCGCTCCCCCGTCTGCGCCAGCTCCACGCGCCGGCGATCGAGAACCGCCGTGGGGTCGGTGAGACACGGGCGGGCCGCAGCCGCGTCGAGGGCAAGCGAAAGGCGGTTCGCATAGCCCGTCCAGGCGCGACGGCCGCGGGCATCGAGCTCATCGAGCTCTGAGGCGGCCGCCGTAAGCGCATGGGTCATCGATGTTCCCAGGCGCTGCTCGCGCGAGGCCAGTACCTCGGCGAGCTCGGTCATGGCGGGCGCCACGGACTCGGCCGCCGCCGTGGGCGTCGAGGCGCGGCGATCGCTCACCATGTCGCAGATGGAGGTATCCGGCTCGTGCCCGATACCGGTGACCACCGGCACGGGGCAGGCGGCGACGGCACGCGCCAGGTCCTCGTCGTTGAACGTCATGAGGTCCTCGAACGAACCGCCGCCGCGCACCAGCAGGATGCAGTCCACGGCAGGACAGATCGCGGCGGCGCGCCGCAATCCCTCTATGAGCTCCCGGGGCGCTCCCTCACCCTGGACCTTGGCGCCGACGCAGACCAACTCGACGAGCGGGTTCCTGCGACGCAACGTCCTCTTGACGTCGTCGATCACGGCACCCGAGAGCGACGTGACCACGGCGATGCGCGAGCAGAACACCGGGATATGGCGCTTGCGGGACTCGTCCATAAGGCCCTCGCGGCGGAGCTTCTCGGCAAGCTGGGCCACCTGCTGCCGCAGCAACCCCTCGCCCGCCAGCTGGAACGACCGGACGACGAAGCTCATGCGACCCGTGGGCTTGTAGAGGTTGAACTTGCCGGTGAACTGCACCTGCATGCCGTCGCGCAGCTCGAACGACCGCTTGGAGTACACGCCTTTCCAGATGATGCAATCCACGGCGGCGGAATCGTCCTTGATCTGGAAATAGCAGTGCCCGCTACGGGCGTTGGGGCCGCGAAACCCCGTCACCTCGCCCAGCACGGTCAGGGTCGGGATGGCATCGAGCGCCCCCGAGGCCATCTCCATCGCCTGGGTCACAGAGAGGGCCTCAGGATCCTCTCCCCCCGCCGGGACGTCAGCCGGCGTGTTCGCACGGTCCCACGGCAGCGTATCCGTGCCGCCACGGGACGTGCCCGTCAGATTCCAACCTGACACACAGGCTCCTTTCACTTCGCATGTTCGCATCCGACCACCATGATAGAGGGCCGTGCGGACAACGGTTTAGCGATCTTGCTCCCCACGCGTGCGGATGATGAGGTACAGCAGCTGGATGATCGAGGTGAGCGCCGCGGCGACGTACGTGAGCGCCGCCGCCGTGAGAACCTTCTTGGCTCCGCGCACCTGGACCTCGCTCATGCCGGACTCGCGGATATAGCGCACGGCACGACGGCTCGCATCGATCTCGACGGGGAGCGTCACGAGCTGGAACAGGACCGAGAAGCCGAACAGCGCGACCGCCACGGCCGTGAGGCCCGTCATATCGAGGGCGAAGCCCAGGATAAACACGAGTGTCCATATGTTCTGGGCGAAGTTCACCACAGGCACCAGCGCGGTGCGCACCTTCATCATGGCGTAGCCGTGTTCCCGCTGCACTGCATGCCCGGCCTCGTGGCAGGCGACGGCGACGCTCGCCACCGAGCCGCCGCCCAGGTTGTCAGGCGAGAGGTACAGGTTGTTGTCGCGTGGATCGTAATGATCGGTCAGATGGCCGCCCACGCTGCGGATGCCCACGCGCCCGCAACCCAGGGAGTCCAGCATGCGCCGGGCGACATCGGCACCGCGGGCGCCGTCGGACTCGACGTTGGACCACAGCTTGTACGTCGAATTGATGTACGACTGGGCCGCCAGACCCAGCAGCGTGCAGACGATGACGACGATCAGGTACAGCGGGTCGAACCCCATTCCGTACCCATAGCCATAACCGTAGTAAGGCATGGAAAAACCTCCAGTTCGAAAAGAGCTGGAGGCATTCTACCCCGTTATAGGATTTCCACCGCCCGATCCTTCACCGTCAGGCCCATGTTGCCGGAAAGCAGATCGTCCAGCAGGGTCCCGACCAGCTCGAAGCGCCACCCGTCGCGCAGGCGGCTCTGCTCGGGATGCTCCACGTAGTCCACAAGCTCGTCGCGTGAGGCGATCATGGCCGTCGCCACGCCCGAGCGCTCGGAGACCAGCCGGATCAGCGCGTACATGAGGTCCGTGACGCTCTCGAGCTCGGGCGAGGCGTTCCTGGTCTTATGGTACGTGGGAGGCAGCTTGTCGGCCGGGCAGCGCAGGCCGCGCTTGATGGCCATGAGCGCAGCGTCCACGTCGCGTCCGGAAAGCTGGTCGGTGCCGCGCACGGTGCGGAAGTCGCCGACCTCGCGCGGCGAGCGCTTGACCAGCGCCAGCAGCGTGTCGTCGGACATGATCCACTTGCGCGGGATGTTGTTGCGCTCAGCGCGGTCCTCGCGCCAGGCAGCGAGCTCACGCGCCACGGCGAGCTGCCGGCGCGTGCACGAGGTGATGCGCTTCACGCGCTTGTAGACCGTGCGCCTGTCGACCACGTAATGGGACAGGTCGCTCAGGGGCGCGATCTCGTCGAGCACCCATTGCATGCGGCCGTCGTGCTGGAGCCGCTCCTCGATGACCTGGTACGCCTTGATGAGGTAGCGCACGTCGTCGACGGCGTACTCGACCTGCTTATCCGTCAACGGGCGGCGCGACCAGTCGGTCAGCGACTCGGTCTTGGGAAGGGACACGCCGCAGAACGTCTGCACCAGGCCGTGGTAGCCGACCTGCAGGCGCTCCCCCAAGAAGGCGGCGGCGACCTGCGTGTCGAATATGGGATCGGGAAGGACCCCCAGGGCGTGGTAGAGGACCTCCATATCCTGCGAGCAGGCATGGAAGACCTTGGTCACCTGCTTATCGGCCATGAACGCGGCCAAGGGGGACAGGTCCTCGATGACGATAGGGTCGATGACGACGCATTCATCGGGCGTGGCGGCCTGGACCAAGCACAGGCGCGGATGGTACGTGCGCTCACGGAGAAACTCGGTATCGATCGCGACTGCCGGAAACGAGCGGGCGCGTTCGCAGAAAGCCGCCAGTTCCTCATATGTGGAAATGTACATACAAACCTATCGTAAAAGGTTAACCCGCACGGCGCGGGGTAGGATATCGACGTTGCTAACTATACTCGCTTCGATTCAGAACGGGAAATCAAGAGATGCGCTGTCTCATCATCCACAATCTCGCGTCCGGTCCCAGCTCCGACGAGATATTCGCCTTCGCGCATGCCCTGTCCGCCAGCGGCGACGAGATCGTCATGCGCTTCATCGGCGACGGCATGGAGCCCGAAAACTGCGTGCGCGACGTCCGCACCTTCGATCGCGTGGTCGTGTCCGGCGGCGACGGCACCGTCTCCAACGTGCTCGACCGGATGCGCGACTGCGGCGTCCCCGTGCTCATCTACCCCTCCGGCACCGCTAACCTGTTCTTCAACAACATCGGCAACGCGCCCGAGGCTGCAGCGCTCGCCAAGGCCTGCCGCGAGGGCCGCACCGCCAAGATCGACATGGGCGAGCTGTTCTGGAAAGACGAGGACGGGAGCGACCGTCGCCACGGCTTCATCATCATCGCCGGCTCGGGATTCGACGCCGAGATCATGAAGAAGGCGGCTCCCACCAAGAACGACATCGGCGAGATCGCCTACTTCCTCTCGGCGCTCTCCACGCCCGACCCCACCGTCGCCCATTTCAAGATCGAGCACGACGGCGAGGTCGATGAGCTCGACGGCATCTGCTGCATGGCCGGCAACACCGCCGTCATCCAAAACGACATCAACCTGTTTCCCAACTGTCGCATGGACGACGGCCTGGTCGATATCGTCGTCATCGAGCCGGCACGCACGGTGCAGCTCCTGCCGACGGTCATCACGGCCGCCCTCGACCCGGTCGGCAAGACGCTCGGCCGCCCGCAGTTCAAGATGATCCAGGCGAAAGAGGCGACCATCACCTGCACCCCCTCCATGGGCATGCAGTTCGACGGCGAGATCATCCCCAGCAACACCGGCACTTTCGGTGCGCGCGTGCTGCCCAAATGCCTCGACGTCATCATCGACGACTTCTCCCCGCTCGGAAAATAGGAGGCGAACATGGAGACCGCACTTCCCTACCTTGCCGTCATCGCACTTGCCGTCGTGACCGGCTTCTTCGTGCAGATGATCAACAAGAACAAGTAGGCACCCCCCCCCCGAAACGTGTTCGAAACTTTTTGCGAACCCGTATCCCCTACCGCACTCCACTGTGCTATAGTGCAGCACAACACAAGCAGACGCCCACGCGTCACGTTCTTCCGAAAGGAGCCACCAAGATGATGAACACCATGAAGTCCCTCAACAACTGGTGGTGGCGTGATGCGAATACGGTCGGTCGATGGTGAGTCTCTCACGCCTGCTAGTGCTCTAGGTAGAAGCGTAAAGGCCTCCGGTTTCGACCGGGGGCCTTTTTCTATATCTCGAGCCCGACCGCATTCGCATCACGCGCCTCCGCCCCCTCTCTTCCAAGCTTTTGACCCGAAAGGTTCCCACCATGTCTCAGAACGTCTCCCAGCCCCGTACCGTCACCGCCGCCGACCACGGCAAGCTCGATGTCCGCGCGCTCGTGCTGCTCGCCATCCTGCTCGCCGCCGGCTTCATCCTGAACTTCACCGTGGGCAAGGCCATCTCCGGCATCTCCGGCGGCATGATCAGCCCCGAGTTCATCATCTCGGCCTTCTGCCTCACCATCCTGGTCGTCCGCCCCAACATCGGCCAGGCCCTCGCGATCGGCCTCATCTCCGCCGCGGTGATCCAGATCACCACCACCTCCCCGTTCATCGACTTCGCCGCTGAGGGCCTCTCCGCCATGCTCATGGCCGCCATCGTCAACGCCGCCTCCAAGAACGGCAAGGTCAAACCCGCCATCGCCGTCGTCGCTACCTTCGTCACCACGTTCGTTTCCGGCTGCATCTTCATGGTCATCAAGATGGCCATGCTCGGCGTGGTCGGCCAGCTCGCCGCCGCCATGATGCCGGTGGTCGCACTCACGGCCGTGTTCAACGCCATCCTGGTCGGCGCGCTCTACGTCCCCGTAACCCGCGCCCTCAAACTCGCCTAGCACCCCGCCCCTTCGTCACACCGTTCCCTACAACAGCTTTCCCGCCTGCGTATCCTTTGCGCGATCCGCAAAGGCAGGTCCCGTCTATCCCGAAACAAGGAGTCCACCATGGCTGACACCACCCAGGCCCGCACCGTTTCCGCTGCCGCATCCTCCAAAGGCCTCATCGACATCTCGTCACTCGTCCTGCTCGCCATCCTGCTCGCCGCAGGCTTCATCCTCAACATGACCGTGGGCAACGCGCTCGCCGTAACCGGCATCAAGCCCCAGTTCATCATCGCCGCTTACGCGCTCGCTATCGTGTTGACCAGCGCAAACGTCGGGCAGGCTGCCGTCTACGGTCTGCTGTCCGCCGCGGTGATCCAGCTCACCACCTCGATCCCCGGACTTAACTTCTTCACCGAGCTCGCCGGCGCCGTGGTCATGTCCGTCCTCGTCAAGAGCGGTATCGGCGGCTCCAAGGCGAACCCCTTCATCGCCGCCTTCGCGACCACGCTCGTCTCCGGCGCGCTCTTCGCCGTGTGCGGCACGCTCATCATGGGCGCAGCTCTCCCCACCGCGCTCGCCAAGGTCCCCATCGTCCTGGGCACCGCCGTCTTCAACGCCGTCGTGGTCCAGGCACTCTACTTCCCGCTGGCACGCGTACTGAAAAAGTAGTTTTGATAGCATGGACGGGGACTCATGGGCAGCCCCCGTCTTTTCGGTTTGAAAGGTATCTATGAACACGATCATCGACATGGACGATGTCTCCTTCTCCTATGGCGATACCGCCGAGCCAGCGCTGAGCCGTGTCTCGCTCGCCGTGGACGAGAGCGACTTCATCGGCATCATCGGCCCCTCGGGTGCCGGCAAGTCCACGCTCGCCGCCTGCCTCTCGGGAGCCGTGCCGCACCATTTCGCCGGCTCGCTCTACGGATCGGTCACCGTGGACGGGCACGACACCTGCGACGTCTCACTCACCGATATCTCGCAGGTCGTCGGCAGCGTGCTGCAGGACATCGACACGCAGATGGTCGCCTCCGTCGTCGAGGACGAGCTGCTGTTCGGCCTCGAGAACTTCGGCGTCCCGCACGATGCGATCGAGCGGCGCGTGACCGAGACGCTCGAGACCGTCGGCATCTCGGATCTACGCGAACGCGAGATCGCCACGCTCTCCGGCGGGCAGAAGCAGAAGGTCGCCATCGCCGCCATCCTCGCCATGCGCCCGCGCGTCATGGTCCTCGACGAGCCCACCGCCGCGCTCGACCCCGCCAGCTCGCTGCTGGTCTTCGACACCCTGCGCGACATCAACCGCCGCCTCGGCATCACCATCGTGGTCATCGAGCAGAAGGTCGCGCTGCTTTCCGAGTACTGCAACCGCCTGGCCGTGCTCGATCGCGGCCGGCTGGCCCTTTCCGGCACCCCCCACGAGGTGTTCGCCCATGCCGACGAGCTCCGTGCCATCGGCGTCGACAGCCCCCGCGTGGCGCGCATCTCCAACAGCCTCGCGGCAGACGGCATCGTGGACGTAACCGAGCCCTGCCTCGACGTCGACGAGGCGGCACGGCTCATCTCCGGCATCGTCAAGGGTCGCACCGTAAGCGCCTCCGATGTCGTCCCCTCCCCTTCTCCGCACGCCCCCGCGCGTCCGCACGCGCGAGACGCCGAGCCGGTTCTCACCTTCGAGCATGTCGACTTCGCCTATCCGCTCGGCGGGGCCGAGGTCGCCGACCTCAACCTCACGGTGTACCCCGGCGAGCTCATCGGCCTCGTCGGGCAGAACGGCGCCGGCAAGACCACGCTCACCAAGCTGCTGACCGGCCTGCTGAAACCGAGATCGGGCAGCGTCCGCGTCGCGGGATTGGACACGCGCGAGGTGCCCACGAGCCGTATCGCGCGCCACGTCTCCACGCTGTTCCAGAACCCCGACCGCCAGATCTGCAAGGACACCGTGCTCGACGAGATCGCGTTCGGCCTCGAGCTGCAGGGCGTCGGTGCCGACGAGGCCCGCGACCGCGCCCGCTCGGTCGCCGAGCGCTTCGGCCTTCCGCTCGAGGAGGCCCCGTTCTCGCTGTCGCGCGGCCAGCGGCAGATGGTCGCCCTCGCGAGCGTCGTGGTGACCGATCCCGAGGTCGTGGTGCTGGACGAGCCCACGAGCGGGCTCGACTACCGCGAGTGCATGACGGTCATGGAGACCGTGCGCGGCATGGCCGAGCATGGGTGCGCCGTCATCATGGTGTGCCATGACATGGAGGTCGTGTCGGATTTCGCCGAGCGCATCGCCGTCATGGCCCAGGGCCGCATCCTCGAGCGCGGCGAAACGCACCGGCTGTTCGCGGATGTCGGCCTCATGCGGCAGGCGTACGTCGAGCCGCCCCAGGTCATCGCGCTCTCGCGCCGCCTGGCTGCCGAAGTATCGCCCGCATTTGCCGATATCAGCGAGGTAGCCGATATCGTCCGCGTCACCGAGGAGATGGTCCGCCGTGGTTAATGTCATCGATTACCTGCCCGGGAACACGTTGCTCCACAAGCTCAACCCCGTCGCCAAGCTCGCACTTGCCGCCGGCATCATCGTGGCCACGTTCTTGTCTGATACCTACATGGCGCTTTTCGGATTGCTTGCGCTCACGCTCGCACTGGGAGCCTACGCCGGAGTGCTCGACCGTCTGCTCTCGCTCATGAAGCTCCTGGTGCCGCTCGCGCTCATCATGTTCGCACTGCAGCTCGCCTTCGTCCGCGACGGCAAGACGGTCTTCCTGTTCGCCACCGACACCGGGCTCATCACCGGATCGAAAGCGTGTCTGCGCCTGTTGGGCGTGGCCCTGCCGCTCATCCTGATGCTCATGGTCACCAAGCTCACCGACCTCGCGAACGCCTGCGTGGAAAAGCTCCACGTCCCCTACCGCTACGCGTTCACGTTCACTACGGCGCTGCGCTTCGTGCCGGTGTTCAGCCAGGAGATGAACGCCATCATGGAGGCGCAGACGGCGCGGGGCGTGGAGTACGACACCAAGAACCCGTTCAAGAAGCTGCAGCTCATGCTTCCGTTGTGCGTGCCGCTGCTCATCTCGTCGGTCGGCAAGACCGACGCCACCGCGCTCGCCGCCGAGCAGCGGGGCTTCTACCTGCGCGACCGCTCGAGCTCATACAAGCGCTACCCCTTCGCCGCCCGTGACTACACGGCCTTCGCCGCCGCGATCGCGCTCATCGTATTGGGAATCTTGCTCTAGCGGGCACTTCTCGCGGATAATGCGAAGCGGCTGCGGGCAGCCCGGTCGCAGCCGGAAAGAAAGGAAGCGCCGATGGCCCGTCGCCGAAAGCAGAGAAAACAGCAGAAACCGGCTTTGAATCTGAGGACGTTCGAACCCTGTCCCGAATCCGAAGCGCTTGCCGCGACCGAGGGGGCCATGGGACTACCCGCGTTTTTCGTGAACAGCATCGTCGGCGCATATGGGATCGACGCGGCACGTGAGCTCGTCGACGGCATCCGCGCCGCGGCCGCGCGCCCCGTCACGCTCCGCGTCAACGCGCTCAAGGCGACACGCGAGGAAGTCAGGGCGGTGCTGGAGCAGCATGAGATACCCAGTGGCACCGTCCCCTGGTACGGTGATGCGTTCGTCATCCCATCTGCGCACGAGCGCGCCCTCTGGGGCCTCGACCTCATCAAAACGGGCTCGATCTACCTTCAGAGCCTTTCCTCGATGCTCCCACCCCTGGCACTCGACGTGCAGCCGGGCGAGGACGTCTTGGACATGTGCGCCGCGCCGGGCGGCAAGACCACCGAGCTCGCCTCGCTCGTGCCGCGTGCCCATGTGACCGCATGCGAGATGCATGCCCCGCGCGCCGACAAGCTCGAGCACAACCTGGCCAAACAGGGTGCCGTCAACGTCCAGGTCATGCGGTGCGATGCACGCGAGCTGGATGAATTCTTCTCGTTCGACCGCATCCTCCTGGATGCCCCATGCACCGGATCGGGCACGCTCATAGCCGGAGACGACCGTACCTTCAAGGGTTTCAGCGAACAGCTTCTGGAGAAGTGCGCCCGCTCTCAGCGCGCGCTGCTCGATCGCGCCCTCACCGTGCTCAAGCCCGGCGGCACGCTCGTCTATTCCACCTGCTCGGTGCTGCCCCAGGAAAACGAGGACGCCGTGGCAGAGGCGCTCGGAAAGCATCGCGACTGTCACCTTGTCTCGCTCGACGGCACCGTGCTCAAAGATCGAAACGGCGAAGACGTCCCCGCCGAACACGATCCGGTGGCAGACGCCGTCGCCGCCGGCGAGCTGCCGACGCTCGCGAACGGGCTGCCGGGAACCGTCACCCTGCGCATCACCGGCTCCTATGAGGGGTTCTACCTCGCGAAGATCCGCAAGGACGCGTAAGGACGCAAGCGCACTCCGCCCGCTAGCGCCGCTTTTTCAGATCGCGATAGGCTTGCCGCTCCTTACGGTCGGCAAGCCTTCCTTTTATCGCGGTGACCGCGAAGTAGACGGCCGCGGCGGCCACGATCGCCGCCAGGAACGTGGCGATGCCGCCGAACATACTGGAGAATCCCATTTCCAAGCGTCCTCGCCTTCACATCTTCCATCGGTTTCATCTGCCCCAGCTTAGTACAACCCGCAGCGGCACCGGCGGGAGCTCACGACTCCTCCACGGATAGGCGGAAACGGTTTATCGGGTGGAGCGTCGGGTACAAGAGTTGCGTCAAAATACGCGGCTGCACCGAATGTGCAGCGAAACCAGCAGTTAGAAAGGGGTCTGTCATGGATTCCCTCAACGATCTCGCCGATCAGGCCGACTCCGCCCTCCAAAGCGATCGACACCCCGCCGAAGTGCACGAGGATATCGCGCCGGCTGTCGATTTCTCCGAAGTCGAGCTCGCCGACGAGTTCGCCGACGCCGTCGAGGGCTCCGTCCCCCAGGGTATGCTCCAACTCGATCCCTCCCCCATCGAGGGACGCCTCCGCAAAGCCGCCCTGCGCGTCCCGGACGAGATCGAGGAGGCCAGCGGCTTCACGCTGTTCGGCCGCCGCATCAAGTCGCTGCTCTACACCACGGACGTCGCCGTGATCCGCAATTCCAACGCCGACGCCGTCTTCTCGGTGTATCCCTTCACCGCCCAGCCGGCCATCACGCAGGCTCTGCTCACTGCCGCCGAGTGCCCCGTATTCGTGGGCGTGGGAGGCGGCACCACCACCGGCAAGCGCTCCGTGCAGCTGGCCGCCGTCTCCGAGATGCAGGGCGCGGCCGGCGTCGTGGTCAACTCCCCGGCGACCCCCGAGATGGTCGAGCACATCACCGGCATCGCCGACATCCCGGTCATAGCCACCGTGGTTCGCTGCGATGCCGACGCCCACGCGAAGGTTGCCGCCGGGGCCAAGATCTTGAACATCGCCGCCGGCAAGGACACGCCCCAGGTACTGCGCGAGCTCAGGAAACACTACCCTAACCTGCCGCTCATCGCCCCGGGCGGGAAGACACCCGAGAGCATCCGCGAGACCATCGCCGCCGGGGCCAACGCCATCATCTGGACGCCGCCCTCGGCCCAGCAGCTCCAGGCGGACATGATGAAGCGCTACCGCAAGCTCGCCGAGGATTCCACCCCCTCGATCCCCTCCGACGACGTCCCCATCATCGACCAGGTGGCAGCAGGGGCCGAGAACCAGCTCGACAACATGCGCCCCGACGTCGCGATCCCCGACGAGATCATCGAGAAGGTCGCCTCGATCCACGAGCACGCCGAGGCACGTCGCGCCAGCCGCGGCCTCAAGCCGTCACTGCACGGATTTTTCCGCTCCCGGCACGACGGGAACGCCCAGTAGCATCACCGGCGTCCATATCTGCCACACATTCGGCTGCACATAAACCGCTTTACCACGTCTCCGGAACGCGTTTTTCGCCCATTCACGTCGTCGTTACAAACGTGCGCCATACTGGTAAACGTTTTGGCAAAAGTTTAGCGCCCCGGAGGCGCCGGTAAAGGAGCAGCCATATGGCACAAGTCGACAGGTCGGCCCAAACGCTCAAGTATCTCAACCTGCTCTCGCGACAGTTCCCCAACCAGCAGGCGGCGTTCACCGAGATCATCAACCTCCAGGCCATCCTCAACCTGCCCAAGGGCACCGAGCACTTCATGAGCGACCTGCACGGCGAGTACGAAGCCTTCATGCACATCCTCAACAACTGCTCGGGCGTGGTGCGCGAGCACGTCGACGAGATCTTCGGCGACTCCCTCACCGACGAGCAGAAGGGCGACCTGTGCACGCTCATCTACTACCCTGCGGAGAAGATCGCGCTCGTCCACGCACGGCGTCAGGATTCGCCCACCTGGTACAAGCTCATGCTCAACCAGCTCATCATCGTGGCGCGCGCCCTCTCGAGCCGGTACACGCGCTCGAAGGTCCGCAAGGCCATCCCCCACGCGTACGCCTACATCATCGACGAGCTGCTCCATACGCACCCCGACGAGAACAACTACCGCATCCGCTATCACGAGCGCATCATCGACTCCATCCTCGAGACGGCATCGGCCGAGGATTTCATCAAGTCCTTCGCGGCGCTCATCAAGCGCCTCGCCGTGGACCATCTGCACCTGGTAGGCGACATCTTCGACCGCGGCGGCGGCGCGGCGAAGATCATGGACCGCCTCATGGAATACCATTCGCTCGACATCCAGTGGGGCAACCACGACATCCTGTGGATGGGCGCGGCCGCCGGCGAACCCGCATGCATCGTCAGCGTGCTCCGCAACAACCTGCGCTACGGCAACTACGAGATTTTGGAGAACGACTACGGCATCAGCCTGCGCGAGCTCGTCTCGTTTGCCGACCGCACGTACAAGGCCGGTGAGCGCATCACGCCGCTCATCAAGGCGGTCAACGTGCTGCTGTTCAAGCTCGAGGGGCAGATCATCCGCCGCCACCCCGAGTTCGACATGGAGGACCGCCTGCTGCTCGACAAGATCGATACGCTCACCGGAACGGTGACCCTGCCCGATGGCACCGTACAGAAGCTCATGACGCGCGACTTCCCCACCGTCGACCCGCACGACCCCTATGCGCTCACGCAGGGCGAGCAGCGCATCGTCGACAAGCTCGTGGCGGAGTTCACCGGAGCGGACCACCTGCGCCGCCATGTCGACTTCCTGTACCGACACGGATCGATGTACCTGGTGCGCAACGGCAACCTGCTGTTCCACGGCTGCGTCCCCATGAACGAGGACGGCACGTTCTCCTCCGTGAACTGCATGGGCACCTGGCGAGCCGGCCGTGACTACCTTGATTTCTGCGACCGCATCGCGCGGCGCGCCTGGCGCGACCGCGACCGGGACGCCCTCGACTGGATGTGGTACCTGTGGATCGGCTTCAAGTCACCCGCCAGCGGTCGTCTCGTCAAGACCTTCGAGCGTTCCTACATCGAGGACGAGGCGTTTTGGAAGGAGCCGATGGACCCGTACTTCACCCTCACCAACGAGCCCGGTGTCTGCGATGCCATCATGCGCGAGTTCCAGGTGGAACCCATGTCCGCAAACGCCACGGGCCACATCATCAACGGCCATACCCCGGTCAAAACCATCGACGGCGAGCAACCCATCCGCGCCGACGGCAAGCTCCTCGTCATCGACGGCGGCTTCTGCCGCGCCTACCACCCCAAGACGGGCATCGCCGGCTACACGCTCATCTCAAGCTCGCGCGGATGCCGCTTGAAGGCACATGAAGCGTTCAAGAGCATCCGCGAGGCGCTGACCCGCAATGCCGACATCCAAAGCGAGACCTACCGCTTCGACGTGGCCGAGAAGCGCCGCATGGTGAGCGACACCGACACGGGCGCCGACATCCGCGATCAGATCGGCGACCTGCGTCAACTGCTCGATGCGTATCGTTCCGGTGTTCTTGAAGAGCGGTACTAGAAGCCCATGCGCCCGTTCGCTAGACTGGTCGGGCTCGGATTCGACACGAAGAAGGTAGCTATGGGCAAACTGCTGGCACAGATCATGAAGTTCGGCGTCGTGGGCGTGATCGCCACGGTCATCGACTTCGGCGTGATGAACCTGCTGCACTACGGCCTTCACCTGGACATCCTCATCGCGAACACCTCCGGCTTCGTGATCTCGCTCATCTTCAACTACCTGGCGAGCATGAAGTACGTGTTCGCCCACAAGGAGGGCATGAGCCGCCGGCGCGAATTCATCGTCTTCGTGGTGCTCTCCGTGATCGGGCTGGCCTTAAACGACGGCATCGTGCTCGCGCTCAACGCACAGCTCGGCTTCGAGGCGAACATCGCCAAGATCTGCGCCACGGCGATCGTCATGGTCTACAACTTCGTGACGCGCAAGATCTTCCTCGAAGGCGACGGAACCAAGTGATATTTGACATCTTCGTATAGAAGCAGCTCCAGGGCTTACATTTTCATAACCAGTGCCTTACAGTCTCCTTTGTCGTTTTTCGTTTGGAGTGATTTCGTGCGCGAGGCATTGGCTCAACCCCATACCAAGCAGTTCCTCAAGTTCGCCGCCGTCGGGCTTTTGTCCTTCGGTATCGACTGGGGCCTGCTGATCGTGCTCGTCGAGGGCCTGCACCTCAACTTCCTCTTCAGCACGACCGTCTCGTTCATCACATCGGTGGTGGTCAACTACTGGATGAGCCTCAAGTTCGTGTTCGAGCACCGTGAGGGCATGAGCCGCAAGCGCGAGTTCACCATCTTCACCGTGCTTTCCATCATCGGTCTGGGTCTGAACGACCTGTACATGTACGTGGGCGTGGCCATGCTGAACATCGGTTACCAGGCCATGAAGGCCATCGCGACGTTTTTGGTGACCTGGTACAACTACTTCAGCCGCCGCCGCTTCCTCGAAGGCGCCCACTGATCCCGTCTGCATCGAATGTGCAAGGGCTTCCGGATCCGCTCCGGAAGCCCTTTTTATTGCCGGTTCTCGACTCAGGTGCATTTGACCGCGGCCGCACGAGCCGATACCATACGTATATCGAACATATATTCGTATCGAAAGCCGAGGAGGTCACATGCCCATCGAGGATGCGGAAGAGCGCGAACATCACACGTACCTGTGCATCGACCTCAAGACGTTCTATGCCAGCGTCGAGTGCGCAGCGCGCGGCCTCGATCCGTTCGAGACGAACCTCGTCGTCGCCGACGCCACGCGTGGGCGCAGCACCATCTGCCTCGCCATCACCCCGGCCATGAAAAAACTCGGCGTCCGCAACCGGTGCCGCATCTTCGAGATCCCCCCAGGCATCGAATATGTCCAGGCCATGCCCCGCATGAGGTACTACATGGAGGTCTCCGCCAAGATCTATGGGATCTACCTGGAATACGTGAGTCCTCAGGACGTTCACGTCTATTCCATCGACGAGTGCTTCATCGACATCACGCCCTATACCAAGCTATACGGCTGGACACCCGTCGAGTTCGCCGAGAAGCTCATGGGCGAGGTGCTCGAGCGCACGGGCATCACCGCGACGGCAGGCATCGGCACCAACCTGTTCCTCGCCAAGGTGGCGCTCGACATCACCGCCAAGCACGCACCCGACGGCATCGGCATACTCGATGAGGACCGGTTCATGCGGACGATCTGGCGCCACCGCCCTATCACCGATATCTGGGGCATCGGACCGGGCGTCGCGGCCCGTCTGGAGAAATACGGCGTATATGACCTGATGGGCGTCGCCGCGTTGGACGAGAACCTGCTCTACGACGAACTCGGCGTCAACGCGGAATACCTGATCGATCACGCCTTCGGACGGGAGCCCGTGACGATCGCCGACATCCAGGCTTACCGCCCGAGCGCCACCTCGACGACGACGGGGCAGGTGCTGTCGCGTGGATGCAGCTACGAGGAGGCCTATACGGTGCTGCGCGAGATGGTCGATGCCGCCGTGCTCGATCTTGTGGACAAGCACGTCGTATGCGACAGCATCTCGCTGTTCGTCGGCTACGCGAGCGAAGCCGCCCAGATCAAGCGCCTCGATGCCAGCGGTACGGCGCAGTTCAGGGACAACTGCGGAAAACTCCGGACATCCACCGTCGATATCGTGCCGAATGCCGACAAGACCGACATCGACCCGCGGGCCCCGCGCATCGAGGGCACCGACGCGAGTCCCCAGGTCCACGAACGCACAACCGGTGTCTCCGCCTGGCACGGCGAGCACGGCACCCGGCCGCGCGGCGGCTATGCGGCGGCATTCTCCCATTCCAACGCCTCGCGAAAGCTCCCCCAACGCACCAACTCCTTCAAGAAGATCATGGGGTACTTCGACGAGCTTTACGCACGGACAGTCGATCCCAAGCGCCCCGTCAAGCGCATCAACCTGGGATTCGGGAACCTGTTGCCCGAGGAGTTCGCCACCGTCGACCTGTTCTGCGACGCAGAGGCCGACAAGCGCGAACGGGACCTGGCGCACGCGGTGCTCGCCGTGAAGGGCAAATACGGCAAGAACGCCGTCCTCAAGGGGACGAGCTTCACCCATGGGGCCACGGCGCGCGAACGCAACGAACAAGTGGGAGGACACCATGCCTAAACGACCCGAGCGCACCGCCAGTGGACGCACGAGAGCCGACCGGGCGTCGCAGTTCATGCCATTCGCGGCGCTTACCGGTTACTACGAGCTCGCACGCGCACAGGAACGCGTGATCGAACCGCGTCGCGAGATGACGGAAGAGAACGCCGAGCGCCTATCGCGCAAGCTTGCCGCCGTGGGACGAGGGGACCTGCTTCGCGTGACCTACTACGACCGTGACGGATACATCGCCCGCATCGGCGTCGTCGAGACGGTCGACGCAACATTCCACATGCTCAGGCTCAAGGGCCAGGCCATCCCCTTCGACGACATCCTCGATATCGAGGTCAGGGCGCGCGCCTAAAGCCTCATGACGTAGTAGCCTGCGTTGCGAACCGCCGTATCGAGCGTGTCGATGTCGATCGGCTGCTTGGAGAGCACATGGGCCGTCTTCTCGTCCAAGTCGACATGCGCCCAGAGGCCCTCGATGCCGTTAAGGGCGTTCTCGACGTTATGCGCGCAGTTCTCACAGCTCATGCCACCGATCAAAAGATCCTCTGAATAGGGGTAATGGGAGGCGTCGGTATCGGTGACGACGACTTTTCTCGACTTGGTAGCGCTGTTGCCGTCGCTGCAGCAGCTCTTCCCGCGCACGGCGCCATCGACGATGCGTCTGATGCCGACCACCAGTCCGACGGCGACGATGGCGAATACGACGATGTTTGCGGGGCTCAACAAGTCGGACACGGTAATACTCCCATCGGAATCAGATTTCATCTGGACACCTCACCCGGGTATCCTCTTCGATCAACTATAGCGCTTTTCAGAATAAGTTGCACATTACTTACTTTTTGCTTGACCGCGCCATGTCCAGCGTATAAGTTCTCCTTGGTTAACTGTTACCCAAGGCTTACGTTGGAGGCTCGATGACCCGCCCGGTAGATACTGAGACATTCGAGGCATCGCTTATCCGCTACTGCTCCCCCACGCTCGCAGGCCTCAAACCCGCCGCGCTCTTCACCTACTCGGGCGTCTACGCAGTCGATCCGGACGCCACGCCCGCCGAAATCGAGGACATGCGGCATCACCGATGTGCGCTGTTGGAAACCATCGAACTCGTCCAACAAAAGCTGAGCCCCGCTCGCATCAAGATCGAGGTCTTGGTTTGGCGCAGCTGCGGTGCCCTGGTGTACGTGTACCGGCCGGCGGAATTACGGGCGTACCTGCTCGACCCGCTCGCCAGCATACCGCTCAAGCGTGCGGGATACGATCCCGACGACCCAGAGGGTTGCATCCCCGTGCTGGCCGCACGCATCGCCCGGGCGAGCAAGCATGGGGCCGAATGCGCGATCGCACGCACACCGTGCCCGAACGGCTGCCGATGCACCTTCCCGCACGAGATGGGCTTCTTTTTGGGATACCCCTATGAGGACGTCTTGGGGTTCATCGAGCACGGGGGTCGCGACTGCCTGGCCGTAGGCCCCTGGAAAGTCTATGCGCACCTTGACCGGGCGCTCCGGACGTTCAAGCGCTACCGGCGCTGCACCGAGACGTTCACGGCCCGCTATCGAGAAGGCTGCACCATCGAAACCCTGGCTTGCAGCCGCACAACCGGCTCACCGGTCGCACCCGCGGCCTTGACCAGATAAGGAGAACATCATGAGCAACATCGCAGTCGTCTACTGGAGCGGAACCGGCAACACCGAGGCCATGGCGAACTTCGTGGCAGAAGGCGTGACGGAAAACGGCGGCAATGCCGAAGTCATGCAGTGTTCGGACTTCTCAGCCGACAAGATCACCGCGTACGACGGATTCGCGTTCGGATGCCCCGCCATGGGATCCGAGGAGCTGGAATACGATGAGTTCCAGCCCCTGTGGGACGAGGTCAAAGGTCAGCTCGGCGACAAGAAAGTCGTCCTCTTCGGTTCCTACGAATGGGCCGAGGGGGAATGGATGGAGAACTGGAAGGCCGACGCCGACGAGGCAGGCGTGAACGTCGTCGATACGCTCATTAACTACGACGCTCCCGACGACGAGGGCGAAGCGAACTGCAAATCCCTCGGAGCCGAGTTGGCTTAGCAACTTCAGATCGCACGCCGGGACCCTCTCGGCTTTTATCCGGCGCTCAAGCAGTCCCGCTCGCGCGAAGAGCACATCCAGTGCTCTTCGGCTCGTGCGGAACTCGAGGCGGACAAAAGCTGGGAGGGTCCCTTCATATAGAAAAGCAAAAAACCGCTTGCCGAAAACAAGCGGTTTTTGAATGGAGTGTGGGCAGGACTGTCCGAGCGCCGGATAAAAGCCGGAACGGGCCTCCGTCGGGAAGCTAGGCGATGTTGCCGAGGAACTCCTTGGTGCGCTCGCTCTTGGGATGGTCGAAGACCTCTGTGGGCGTGCCCTCCTCGACGATCACGCCGCCGTCCATGAAAACGACACGGTCGGCGACATCGCGGGCGAAGCCCATCTCATGCGTCACCACGATCATCGTCATGCCCTCGTGGGCCAAGTCGCGCATGACGCCCAGGACGTCGCGGACGAGCTCCGGGTCGAGCGCCGAGGTGGCCTCGTCGAACAACATGACATGGGGGTTCATGGCAAGGGCACGGGCGATGGCGACACGCTGCTGCTGGCCGCCGGAAAGCTGGCTCGGCATGAAGTCGATCCGCTCGGCCAGACCGACCTTCGTCAGTTCCTCGACCGCGATCTTCTCGGCCTCCTCGGCCGAGCGCTTGAGCACCTTCTGCTGCGCCAGCATGACGTTCTTCTTGACCGAGAGATGCGGGAACAGGTTGAACTGCTGGAATACCATGCCCAGGTGTGTGCGGACGGTGTTGAGGTCCGTCTTCTTGTCGCACACGTCAACGCCCTCGACCAGGATCTGGCCGCTCGTGGGCTCCTCGAGACGGTTGATGCAGCGCAGCATGGTCGATTTGCCGGAGCCGGACGGGCCCAGCACGACGACGACCTCGCCCTTTCGCACGTCCAGATCGATACCGCGGAGGACGACATTGTCCCCGTAGCTCTTGTGCAGGTCCTTGATCCGCACGGCGATTTCGCTATTCGACATGTTCAGCCCTCCTTACAGACCGGCGATGTGGTCGGCCGGCGTATCCACGACATGGCCGGCGCTCTTGATGGGACGCTTCTTTTTGGTCTCGGTCGTACCCAGCAGCTTACCCTCGAGACCGCTGACCAGACGCGCCAGCGGCAGCGTGACCAGAAGGTAGAACCCGGCGGCGACCACATACGGGGTGATGGAGCCCGTGGTGGCGACGATCGTGCGGGCGCCCATGACGATCTCGGTGACGCCGACGGCGGCCAGAAGCGAGGTGTCCTTATACAGCAAGATGAACTCGCTCGTCATGGTGGGCAGGACGTTGCGGAACGTCTGCGGCACCAAGATGTAGAGCATCGTCTGGACGGCGTTCATACCAAGCGAGCGGGCGGCCTCGTTTTGGCCCTTGGGGATGGACTGGATGCCGGCACGGAAGATCTCGCACAGGTAAGCGGCGGAGTTCATGGCCATGACGATGACGCCCAGCAGGTAGTTGTCGATCTTGATGCCGGCAAGCGGCAGGCCGAAGAACGCGATGTAGATCTGCAGGAACGCCGGCGT
>ERZ808240.1774-NODE-1774-length-25540-cov-5.181479_pt1 | contig 25540 bp, 22 predicted proteins | sample MGYA00521084_ERZ808240 | MGnify/ENA primary metagenome ERZ808240 (study PRJEB31516, sample SAMN03275571) | gut metagenome | biome: mammalia-associated habitat; material: feces | host: Papio cynocephalus | place: Kenya | collected 2012-08-06 ... | reverse complement strand
AGACGGTCGCTGGTTCAAGCCCAGCCGCAGGAGCGGATATCAGGTCCCTTGATGAATCGAGCTCATCAGGGGACCTTTGTGTATACCCGAACAAATGTCGAGGAGGATGGCCCGGCGCGGGGAACGCGCCGGGGAGGCGGATCAGGCGGTGATCAATCCATCGGAGTCCATGTCGAAATCGGCCATGGCGTAGGAGCGGATGGCGGGGTCCTCATAGGTGTTCATGTAGTAGGTGTTGGTCTTCGAGGAATACCCGCTGGTGAACAGCGTGCGCTCGAACTGGCCGTTCGGCATCTTGGCCATGCCCTCGACCATTTGCACGGAGCCAAGTGTGTGGAACAGGCGAGACACGTTGGAGTCCTCATCGCCCTGCTGCGGATAATGCGTGTTCGTATAGGCTACGCGTACGAAGCGGGACGGCGAGCTGACATCGCCTGGAATGCCATGCATGCTCACGCCGGCGCCCCATGCGGTGAGTTCGGCCTTGCCCCACGTGCTCGGCTTGGCCATTTCGTTGTCGACACACATGTAATTGCGCAGATTCTCCATATGGAAATCAAACGTCGGCTGGTTGGTAAGCACGTCGACGTCGTCGTGATGAATATGCATGCCGTCGGCCATCTGCTCGACGACGATGCTGCGCTTCCCGTCGCCGATGAACCAATGCAGCAGGGATTCCTGCTGGCCTGGAACGATCTGGGAGACGAGCGTCACATTCTTCAATGCCGTTTCAACCTCATCCACCGTGTCGAAATTACGGGCGACCCACAGCGGGAATTCGAACGTGGCGACGTTTTCGGTGCCAGCGACCGGCTCATGCGCAAAAGAGGCATATCCGGGAAAATTCAACCCCGCAACGGCCAGTCCGTGCTCGTTGGCGCAGTCGAAATACATTGGACGGTCCGCTATAACCACGCCCACGCCCAGCACCGCGTTCGGATCGCTGCTGCCGATGGCGCCGAACGCATAATCGTAGCGGTAGCCGCGGGGCGTGGCCAGAATGGTCTCTCCGTAGGAGAATCCCCAATCAAGGTTCCGTCCAAAATACATGTTGCCCTCATCGTCCGAGAAACGAACACCAGTGCACATAGTGGACTCCTTCCGTCTGCATAGATTTTTCGTGTGTATCCATGGTATGCCATCCGTCCGGGGAATGGTCTGCGACCCGCGTCCGCATCCGGCATTCGTCGAATATAAAAAATCCCCCTGATCATCTCGGGGGGATTCTGCTATTCGCTCCTGCGGCTGGGCTTGAACCAGCGACCGTCCGATTAACAGTCGGATGCTCTGCCAACTGAGCTACGCAGGAATAGGCAGTGGCCTTTTCTTCGGCGCACAAGTCACATACAATACCGCGTTCATTCAAGAATGCAAATTACCCGCATGTCGGCATGTCGCCTGCAAGGCTGTACTTGCCATCTCCAACGCCGGGGATTCCGCGAATTCGCCGGCTGCAAGCGGTGCAGGGGCACAAGAAACGGGCATGAAGAACACGCCGACATTCGACCACACTGTTACGAGCATTGGACCCCCGACGATTCGGCAGGCATGATGACATCAGAGGTGGCGGTTGCGACGGCCTGGAGGAATCATGGGGCGGAACACCGACTGGATACGGAAACGGCAGCGAAGAGTGGCGGCGAGACAGCGGAAATATCAGCTACGCCGTGAGCGGCAACGCCGCTTGGCCAGCATGCAATATGCGATGCTGCTATGCCTCGCGGCGACTGTATCCGCCGCGGTTTCGATCAACGCGGTAGAGGTTCGCCCCGCATTCGGAACGGAGGTCGACGGCGTGTCGGGATGCCGGACATCCATGAGCTGGCCGTTGAATGTGGATTCGTCCGTCCCTACTGTCGTCAAGCCGTTCAAGTCGCCTCCTCAGCCATGGCTCGCGGGGCATCGGGGCGTCGATCTGCAGGTGGATGCGGATCAACCGACGATCATCTATGCGCCGATGGATGGCGTTGTGTCATTCGCGGGCACAGTCGCAGGCAAAAACGTGGTCAGTGTGCGTCATGCGACGCGTACGTCGACGTTTGAACCTGCGCAAACCGACCTCGCGGTGGGGGTCGCCGTGAATCGCGGCGATGCCATGGCGAGAGTGGAGGGACATAGCGACCATTGCGATGCGATCTGCCTGCATTGGGGTGTAAAAACCGAAGCCGGCTCCTATATCGACCCGGCGTCCGCAGCCCTGCCGCATCGGATTGTCCTGAAACCGGTCCAAAGGCTGTATGGACGATAAGCCGCCCAACGAACGGGTATGATGTGAAACATATGCTAGCGAGGAGCGCACATGAAGAGAGAATTCACTCGTCCGCAGCCGGAAGCCATTGACTATGACGCCAATATCTTTTCGATTTTGGAGGAGCGCGTTGCGCGAACGCCCGACGACTCCCTGATCGAATACAAAGACGGGGACGGCGTATGGCGATCGTTTACCGCCACGCAGTTTCGGGATCTGGTGATCTCGCTGGCCAAGGGGCTCATGGCCCGGGGCATCGAACAGGGCGACGCGGTGTCCGTCCTGTCGAAGACGCGGTGGGAATGGACCGCCCTTGACATGGCCATCATGTCGATCGGCGCGCTCACGGTACCGGTCTACGAGACGAATTCCCCGGCTCAGGTGCGCATGATCTTCAATGACTCCAAGGTCAAAATGGCTTTTGCCGAAAATGACGCGCAGCGCGACAAAATCGAATCCATTCGCGATCAGGTGACCGATCTCGGCGACGTCTATGTGATCGACCTTGGGGCCATTGAAACGATACGGGCGTTCGGCAATACCGTGTCCGACGAGGAGTTTTACCAGCGGGAGCGCGCGGTGAGGGGCTCCGACCTTGCCACCATTGTCTATACTTCCGGTTCGACGGGAACCCCCAAGGGCATTGAACTGTCGCACGGCGGTTTCGTCTTCATCACCTATTCGGGCGTGCGTTCCATGCCGGATATCGCCATGAAGCCCGATCGCAGGCTGCTGCTGTTCCTGCCGCTTGCCCACGTGTTCGCCCGATACATGCAGTTCTTCTGTTTCGCCGGCAACGTCACGCTTGGTTTGTCAAGCAATCTGAAAACCATCCTCGCGGATTTCAATTCGTTCAAGCCCACCTTCGTGCTTGCGGTGCCCCGTATTTTCGAGAAGATCTACAACGCGGCCTCGCAGAAGGCCGGCAGGGGATTCAAGGGCCGTCTGTTTGCCGACGCGGCGCGGACCGCACGCGATTGGTCCCGTGCGCAGCAAGCAGGCGAAGGCATCCCGCTGCCCGTTGCGGCGAAGCACGCGCTGTATGCCAGGCTGGTCTACTCGACCATCATGAGCGTGTTCGGCGGACATGTGGAGTATGCGGTTTCCGGCGGCGCCCCGCTCGATTCCTCGATCGCGCATTTCTTCAACGGCGTGGGGCTGCCGCTGCTGGAGGGCTATGGCATGACGGAGACCTGCGCCCCGGCCAGCGTGAATCCCACGGTCGGCTACAAAATCGGCACGATCGGCCTGCCCATGCAGGGCATCAGCTTTGGTGTGGACGATGATGGCGAACTGTGCATCAAAGGACCCAGCGTCTGCGTCGGATACCACAACCATCCTGAAATCACCACCCGTCAATTGGTGGACGGCTGGCTGCATACCGGTGACCTCGGCGACATCGACGACGAGGGGTTCATCACAATCACCGGGCGCAAGAAGGATCTCATCATCACGGCCGGAGGCAAAAACGTGTCGCCCTCCGAGCTTGAGGTCGCCGTCATGGTTTCCCCCGTGGTAAACCAATGCGTGGTCATTGGCGACCGGAAGCCGTTCATCGCCGCCCTGATAGCCCTGGACCTTGCCGAGACCAATGCCTGGCTCACCGCTCAGGGGGCTCATCCGGCCGCCGATCTCGAGGAGGCGGCGGCGAACCCGATTGTCAGGGCGGAGGTGGAGCGGGCTGTGGACGCGGCCAACAACCAGGTGTCCCGTGCCGAATCGATCCGCAAATACGAGATTCTCACAGACGACCTGAATGAGGAGAACGGCATGGTCACGCCCAGCCTGAAGGCCCGGCGCGAGGCGATTACCGAACGATACCGCGACCTGATCGAACGGCGTATCTATACGGGCAAGCGCTGAAAGCGCCCGTCCCTTACAGTCCGGCGTCGGCTGGCGTGATGTATCCGGTGTCGATCAGCATGGTTTTGAGATTTGATGCGGCCACTGCCAATTGGTCCTTGACGATGGCAGCGACCGAAGTCCCCTGGTAGTCGGCGGCGGTCAGCCCGTCGATCTGACTGGGGTCGGCGTTGGCGGCGTATGCGGCCACGACCTTCGCCAGCAGCGCGGCGGTGTCCTTGCGGTTGGCGAGCGCGGTCATCCATTGCTTGCCGTTGACGATATGCGTGATGGTGTCCGCATAGGCCCCATATCCGGTTACGATCGGCCAGGCGGTGGCCGAGGAGACGTCATTCGTCGAGGAGAACGGCAGTTTGATGCCGGAGGAGGCGGATGCGCCGGGCGATGGGGATGGCGCCTTGCGTGGCGAGGGCACGGCGCGTTTCGACAGGTCGATCTTTCCCGTCAGGCTTCCCACAATGCCGGAGATGCTGATCTCGGGGTTAATGTCGGCCGAGGAGCCGGTGTACCCCAGGTCCGTCAGCGCCGTGACCACCTGCGAGGAAACGTAGTCGTTCATGGCGATAATGCCGTCAATGTGTTTGAGCTGTGAGGCGCTTGTCGCCTGGGAATTGCCGAGACGTCTGGTGAGTTCCCTGCCGGCCGCATCGTCGGATGACGGGTCGAAGGTGACTGCCTTCCAGTCGTCGTCCGTGGTGGCGGATGAGAGGTATCCGGATGGGCTGACCGCGCGTCCGTCGGAGAAATACGGCCCCAGCACTTCCCAGATGCCGGCGAATGCTTCCTGGGCGAAGGTCGTGTCGACGGTTCCGTTGCCATCTGCGCCCGTTGAACTTAGCGGGATCATGACTTCGATGGATTTGGGATTTTGCGGGCTGGTGGCGTCGAGTTTGAGTTTGCGGGCCAATTGCTCCGCCTGGATGTGGCCGATGGCTTTGGCGGTTGTGAACGGGACATAGAGGTCGGGGGTGAATCCCTGAAGCTGGTTTGACAGTATCACGACGCGCGCGCCGGCCTCGTGCGCGAGGGTGAGTGCGGACACGAGTCGTTCGCCGGCCTGGCGCTGGGTTTTCTGCTGGTCGGTTTCCCCGTCGACCGGTTCGGCGTTCCATGTGACGTCCTGCCGCACGTAATCGCCATATTGCCGCGTGACCTCGTCCGTCTGGCTGACGGGCGCCACAATCAATGTGGTCGATGCCATGGCGTTGGTGTCGGCAAGATGCGAAACGACGTAGTCCTCCACGTCCTGGCTTTGTTTGTCGAGATCGGTCGCGGTGCTGGTTTTCGTTGTGACGTTGGCCGCGGTCTCGGAAGAGTCGGCGGCGGCGTCCTTGACGGCTTTTTGGATGTCCGAGGTGAGGACCGCCCATTTGTTGATCGGTGTGTTGTTGGATAGCGTTATGCCGTCCGCCGGGGTGAAGATGGCCAGATTATATGCGTCGGAGCCGGCAGCGGTCCCCGTGGAAGTCGCGGCCGCGGTATTCGAGACGGCTGGTTCGCCGGTGCCGCCGACGGGGGAGCAGGCGGCGAACGCCGCCGCCATGGACAGGGTCGCCAAGCATGCCGTGGCGCGGCGCATCCACTGCCGCAGCCTCTTGGCTGATGTCAAGTTCAAGGAATTCGCACCTCACCGGTCGGCCAATCGTTACGCACGATCAACCTTACTACCGATTGCCCTTCGAGAAGACAGGCCGTCCCGTAGGCGAACGAGGGCCGGACGGGATGATTCCGGAGGCGCCCCCCTCCTCGAAGCGCCTCCGGAATCGTTCGACGAAAATCGCTACTCGGCAAGCGCTTTGGCGAGGTTCTCGTCCAGTGCGTTCATGAAGCCCTCGGTGTCGAGCCAGGGCTGGTCGGGGCCGATGAGCCTGGCGAGATCCTTGGTCATCTGGCCTCCTTCCACCGTGCTGACGATGACCTTCTCCAGGGTTTCGGCGAAATGGCGCACCTCGGGGGTGTTGTCGAGGTCGGCGCGGTGCTTGAGGCCACCGGTCCATGCGAAGATCGATGCGATCGGATTCGTGGAGGTCTTTTCGCCCTTCTGCCAGCGGCGGTAGTGGCGGGTGACGGTGCCGTGCGCGGCTTCCGCCTCGACGGTCTGGCCGTCCGGGGTCATGAGCACGGAAGTCATCAGTCCCAGCGATCCGAAGCCCTGGGCCACGGAATCGGACTGCACGTCGCCGTCGTAGTTCTTGCAGGCCCAGATGTAGCCGCCGTGCCATTTGAGCGAGCTGGCGACCATGTCGTCGATGAGGCGGTGCTCGTAGGTGAGTCCTTCGGCCTCGTAGCGATCCTTGTATTCGGTTTCGAAGACTTCGGCGAAGATGTCCTTGAACTGGCCGTCGTACGCCTTGAGGATCGTGTTCTTGGTGGACAGGTACACGGGGTAGTGGCGCATGAGTCCGTAGTTGAAGCAGGCGCGGGCGAATCCCCTGATGGAGTCGTTGACGTTGTACTGCACCTGCGCCACGCCGCCGTCCTGACCGTAGTTGTACACCACATGCTCAATCGGCTCGCCGCCGTCCTCGGGGGTGAAGGTCACCGTGAGCGTGCCGGCGCCGGGAACCTTGAAGTCGGTGGCCTTGTACTGGTCGCCGAAGGCATGGCGGGCCACGACGATCGGCTTGGTCCAGCCGGGGACCAGACGGGGCACGTTGCTCATCACGATCGGCTCGCGGAAGATGGTGCCGCCGAGGATGTTGCGGATGGTGCCGTTGGGGGACTTCCACATTTTCTTGAGGCCGAATTCCTTGACGCGGGCCTCGTCCGGGGTGATGGTGGCGCATTTGACGCCGACATGGTGCTTGAGAATGGCGTTGGCGGCGTCGATGGTCACCTGGTCGTCGGTTTCGTCGCGATGCTCGATGCCAAGGTCGTAGTAGTCGAGATTGATGTCAAGATACGGAAGGATGAGCTTGTCCTTGATGTCCTTCCAGATGACGCGGGTCATCTCGTCGCCGTCGAGTTCCACAACCGTGCCTTCGACTTTGATCTTGCCCATACATGCCTCCTTGTAATGTCGGTGGGCCCATTGGTGACAGCAATACCAGATGTATGTTTCAACGCACAACATATGGGACGGTATTCGGAACGGACGGGGGAAGGCCCCACGCGCATGCCCGCCGCAAAGTCACAGTGCCGCATTAGCCTAGGGAGCATGTCTCAGGAAATTGAAATCGGTTTGGGCAAGAAGGCTCGCCTCGCTTATGCCCTTGATGATGTGGCCATCGTGCCTTCCCGTCGCACCCGCGATCCCCAGGACGTCTCGACTTCGTGGCAGGTTGACGCCTACGAGTTCGACATCCCGGTGATCGCCGCGCCCATGGATTCGGTGACAAGTCCCGCCACGGCCATCGCCATGGGCAAGCTCGGCGGCCTTGGCGTGCTTGACCTCGAAGGATTGTGGACTCGTTACGAGGATCCGCAGCCGTTGCTGGGCGAGATCGCCGCATTGGATTCCGCCCATGCGATTGAGCGCATCCAGCAAATCTATGCGGAGCCCGTCAAGCCCGAACTCATCACGCAGCGCCTGCACGAGATCCGCGATGCCGGTGTGACCGTGGCCGGCGCGCTGTCTCCGCAGCGCACCCAGCAGTTCTATTCGACCGTCGTCGATGCCGGAGTCGACTTGTTCGTGATTCGCGGCACCGCGGTGTCCGCCGAGCATGTTTCCCAGACGCATGAACCGCTGAACCTCAAGAAGTTCATCTACGATCTCGATGTGCCGGTGATCGTGGGCGGCGCCGCCAATTACACGGCGGCCCTTCATCTGATGCGCACCGGAGCCGCCGGCGTGCTGGTTGGATTCGGCGGCACCGCGGTGTCCTCCACACGCACCACCATCGGCGTCCAGGCGCCGCTGGCCACCGCCATTTCGGATGTCGCCGAGGCCCGGCGAGACTACATGGACGAGTCGGGCGGGCGCTACGTGCAGGTTATCGCCGATGGCGGCATGGGTGATTCCGGCAATTTCGTCAAGGCCTTTGCGCTTGGTGCCGACGCCGTTATGCTGGGCACTCCGCTGGCGCGTGCCGCCGAGGCGCCCGGCAAGGGCATGCACTGGGGCGCCGAGGCCCGCCATCAGACCCTGCCGCGCGGTTATCGCGTCAATGTGGGCACCGTGGCGCCGCTGGAGCAGATCCTGTTCGGGCCGAGCCATCAGGCCGATGGCCGTGTGAATTTCATCGGCGCGCTGCGTCGTGCGATGGCCTCCACCGGGTACGTGAACGTCAAGGACTTCCAGCGCTGCGATATGGTGGTTACGCCATACGCTGCCCACTGATCCGGGCGTGTAAGTTATCCACGGTTGTCCACTTATCCACAGCGTCCCGGTCGGGAATTGACCGGGACGCTTCGTCGTACTAGAGCTCATAGTAAGGCCTCAGTGAGGGCCGGGAGAAGAACGAAGGAGTTACTATGAGCCAGCCGGACACCTTTGAAGTGGACTTGCCCATCTTGCCCAACGGGCAATCCGTTCATCTGCGCATTTGCCGCTATGTGCCCGAAGATCTGTCGAAGCGCGACTGCATCGGACTGGGCGGCGCCGCGGCGCGCCTGGCGTGGCGTGCCATGGACGTGGTGCGTGGCAAGCTGCCTGCCAGCCGCCTCGCCAATGCGGTCAGCCCCACGGCGGCGCGCAAGCTGGAAACGATGGCGCTGCTGTACCGCGGCCATCTGCAGCGGCATCCCGAATTGCGTCAGCGGGCTTGGCAGCTGCCGGTCGAGCCCCGCGGCATTGACGCAGTGGTCCGGGCTTCCGATCACGTGGAGGCTTGGGTGCATCTCACCATCGCCCAGACCAGCTACTGGTCGACGGTGATCTTCGATTACGTCGGCACCCGGTGGATGTGCACGGCGCTCGATCTGGGATGAAATAGGCGCCGCACTGACAGGACGCTGTTTTATAGTGGTGTCCATGCTCAAGGAGTTTGTCGAACCGATCAAATACACAACCACCGAAGCCGACACCGTGTTTTCGCTGCTGGCGCGCCGCGCGAAACGCAATCCCGACGAAACCGTCGCCGAATGGCAGGATGAGAAGACCTTCGCATGGCATCAGGTCAGTGCGGGCGAGATGCTCGGCCGTGCGAGGGAGGTGGCCAAGGGGCTGCTGGCGCTGGGGGCGACCAAAGGCGAACGGGTGATCGTCTATTCGCCGACATGCTACTCGTGGGGCGTGGTCGATTTCGCCTGCGCCGCCATCGGTGCGGTGCTGGTGCCGATCTACGAGACGGATTCCATTCAGCAGGCTTCCAACATCATCGACGAGGTGAAGCCCATAGTCGCGTTCTGCGGAGATTTCGATCACGCCCAGGCGCTGGAGCAGATCCGCGACAACCATGGCAACACGCTGCGCAACGTCTTCAACTTCAAGGCGGAGGGGCTGGATGCCGTCGCCGATTTCGGCCGGGGCGTGTCGGACGCCACGCTGGATGCCGCGATTGCATCCATCACAGCCGACGACGTGCTCACCATCGTGTACACGTCGGGCTCCACGGGGCGTCCCAAGGGGGCGATGCTCTCCAACCGCAACTACACGCATATCGTGCTCAATGGATATGAGATCCTGCCGAATATGCTGTATAACGACAATCGCCTGCTGCTGTTCCTGCCGCTGGCGCATTGCTTCGCCCGATACATTCAATATGTGGCGATCGGCGGCCACGGAGTGATCGGCTATCTGCCGGGCGCCAAACGCCTGCTGGCCGATTTGCGCAGCTTCAAGCCGACCTATCTGCTCGGCGTGCCCCGCGTGTTCGAGAAAGTGTACAACGCCGCCTCGCAGAAGGCGGGGGCGGGCATCAGGGGACGCGTCTTCGCCAAGGCGTTCGGCCACTTCGTGCAGTGGAGCAAGGATCAGCAGGATGGTCGCGGGCATGGCGTCGTCCGGCGCCTTGAGCATTCCTTCTTTATGGCGACGGTGGGATCCTCGATCAGGGACGCGCTGGGGCCGAACCTTGCGTTCCTCGCCTGCGGCGGCGCGCCGTTGAATGTCGATTTGGCCCATTTCTTCAACGGGATGGACGGCATCACCTTCATCCAGGGCTACGGCATGACCGAAACCGCCGCGCCGATGCTGGTCAACTGGGAGGAGGACAACGAGGTCGGATCGGTCGGCAAGCCGGGTCCCGGCATGGGCGTGCGCGTCGCAGATGACGGCGAGCTGCAGGTATGCGGCCCGAATGTGTTCCTCGGCTATTATCACAATCCCCGCTTGACCGCCGAGGCCAGAGCCGACGACACCTGGCTGAAAACCGGCGACCTCGGCGAAATAGACGATCGTGGCTTTGTGTTCATCACCGGCCGCAAAAAGGACATCATCATCACTGCAGGCGGCAAGAACATCAGCCCGGCGCCCCTCGAGGATGTGATCGAAACCTGCCCGATCGTGCAGCACGCCGTGGTGGTGGGAGACGGACGGCCCTTCGTCTCCGCCCTGATCGAGCTTGAGCCCGACATGCTTCGTTCCTGGCTCGCCAGCCAGGGGCTCGACGACACCATGCCTCTTGAGGAGGCAAGGGGGAACGATGCGGTGCGGGCCTTCATCCAGCAGTATGTCGACAAGGCCAACGCCAGCGTGTCGCGTGCCGAATCGGTGCGCAAGTTCGCCATCCTTTCCACCCAGTTCAATCAGAAGGACGGCACGCTGACCCCGAGCCTGAAGGTCGTGCGGCCCAAGGTGCTGTCGCGGTATGCCGATGTGATCGATGGTGAGATCTACGCGTCCAAAAGCGTCGCGAAGCCGTTGCCCGCCACTGTCAAGATCCTCGACGACACGGCGGTGACCGTGCAGCGCGCCGCCGAGTCGGTGCGCCAGGCCTCCGAAACGGTGAGCCCGATGGTTCGTCAGGCGATCGATCGAGCCAAAACCAATGTGTCGGATTCGCTTGCTAGCGTGCAAGGGAAAATGAAGAAGCCGGTTGACGTCCCGTCCGAGGAACAGGCCGATCACGCCGGGGCAAGCGAAGAACGCGAAGAAGAGGAGAAGTAGCGCCGTGGCCATTCGTCAAATCAGAGTTGTTCCCGATCCTGTGCTGCGCACGCCGTGCGACGAGATCACCAACATCACCCCGGCGGTGAGGCGTCTGGTGCGGGATCTGCTCGACACCGTGGACGATCCGGGGCGCGCGGGTTTGTCGGCCAACCAGATCGGTGTCTCCCTCCGGGCGTTCTCCTATAACATCGACGGCAAGATAGGATATGTGCTCAATCCGGTGCTGGAAGAGACCAAGGGCGAGCAATACGGCGACGAGGGATGCCTGTCGGTGCCCGGATTGTGGTACAAAACCCGGCGGGCGGACTACGCCCGCGTGCGTGGCATCGATCTGGACGGCAAGCCCGTGGTGCTTGAAGGCACCGGCATCATGGGACGCATGCTGCAGCACGAGACGGACCATCTCGACGGGCATGTCTATCTGGACCGACTGGAACGGCAGGAGCGCCGCGAGGCGCTGCGGTATATGCGCCGACAGCAGTCCAAGTAGTCCTGTATTCTTATCCTTCGTGTGCCCTCCCGGCCGAAGCGCAGTCGCAGGTGCTGAAGCCACCCGTATTGTCTACACGGCACACACCAAATTCGCGTCATGTCCGCGACGGTCCGTGTCGGTCGGCCAATCCGGTTTCGGAGAATGGCTGCATACGGATGCACATGACCAGGCAAGAACCGACAGAAAGGTAGTGCTATGGCACAAATCACGATGAGCGAGATGCTCAAGGCTGGCGTCCACTTTGGTCATCAGACCCGTCGTTGGAACCCGAAGATGAAGCAGTACATCCTCATGGAGCGCAACGGCATCCACATCATCAACCTGTTCAAGTCCCTCGAACTGATCGACAAGGCCTATGACTTCATCAAGGCCACCGTCGCGCACAACGGCACCGTCCTGTTCGTCGGCACCAAGAAGCAGGCCCAGGAGGCCATCGCCAGCCAGGCCACTCGCGTGAACATGCCGTATGTCTCCGAGCGCTGGCTCGGCGGTATGCTGACCAACTTCCAGACCGTCTCCAAGCGCGTCGCCCGCCTCAAGGAGCTCGAGGAGATGGACTTCTCCGACGTGCACGGTTCCGGTCTGACCAAGAAGGAGCTGCTGCTGCTCGAGCGCGAGAAGGACAAGCTGGCCAAGCAGCTTGGCGGTATCCGCAACATGAACCGCACCCCCTCCGCGATGTTCGTTGTGGACGTCAACAAGGAAGCCCTGGCCGTTGAGGAAGCCCACAAGCTCGGCATCCCGGTGGTGGCCCTGGTGGACACCAACGCCGATCCGGAATCCGTGGACTACCCGATCCCCGCCAACGACGACGCCATTCGCGGCGTCGAACTGCTGACCGGCCTGATCGCCGACGCCGTCGCCGATGGCCTGCTCGAGCGTTCCGGCCAGGCGGCCAAGGCCGAAGGCGAATCCTCCGAGCAGCCGATGGCAGCTTGGGAGAAGGATCTGCTTCAGCAGGGCTCCGAGACCGCTGAGGCTGCGCCCGAGGCGGCCAAGACCGAGGCCCCCAAGGCTGAGTGACCTCTTCGTTATGTGCCGAACGCGACGTTTCCGATGCCGCGGCCGGCACATAACGGCATCATGAGTTGTTTCATATAACTAGGGAGAAAACATGGCAGCAATTACCGCCGCTCTGATCAAGCAGGTCCGCGAGGATACCGGTGCCGGCATGCTCGACGTCAAGAAGGCCCTTACCGAGGCCGAGGGAGACGTGGCCCGCGCCAAGGAAATCATTCGAGCCAAGGGCATCGCCGCGGCCGGCAAGCGTGAAGGCCGCAAGGCCCAGGAAGGCACCATCGCCTCCAAGGTCGTCGAAACCGCCAACGGTGAAACCGGCTACGCGGTCGAAGTGAACTCCGAAACCGACTTTGTGGCCAAGACGCCGAAGTTCGTTGAGTTCGCCGACGAGGTGCTGGGCTACGCCGTCGCCGCCGACGCCGATTCCGCCGAGGCCGCCGACGCCGCCCCCGCCAAGGAGGGCACCGTCGAGGAGTTCATCAAGGAGGAATCCTCCACCTTCGGCGAGCATATCAAGATCGGCCAGTTCGCGAAGATCTCCGGCGAACATGTCGAGGTTTACGCTCACAAGAAGTCCGTGGAGATGCCGCCGAGCATCGTGGCCATGATCGCCACCGACAAGGCCGGCGCCGCCGTGGCCCACGAAGCCGCTCTGCAGATTTCCGCCATGGGCGCCAAGTGGCTCACCCGCGAGGACGTTCCGGCCGATGTGGTCGAGTCCGAGCGCCGCGTGGCCACCGAGAAGTCCATCGCGGAAGGCAAGCCGGAGAAGATCGTCCCCAGGATCGTCGAAGGCCGTCTGAACGCGTTCTTCAAGGAAGTCGTGCTTCTCGAGCAGCCCTATGTCAAGGATCCTTCCAAGACCGTCGGCAAGCTCTTTGAAGAAGCGGGCGGCAAGGCTCTCGCCTTCGCCCGTATCGAAGTCGGCAAGGGCGAGGACGCGGAGTGACGATCTCATGTGAACGCCTGCGCGGGCTGATCTGAGATTCCGAGAGAGGATCGACGGCCCCGGGTGCGTCACAAGTCCTTGAGGGGTTCTGCATCCACAGTGCGGAGCCCCTTTCACTATATTGGCCGCCCATGGCATCGGACCCATGGGCGGCTTGCCTCTGCATATATGCCGGCCCGGCCCGTAGCAACCATGCGCCCGGACCACTGCGAGAATGGGGAGAACAGGATGAATCAGGTCGAGCAAGGCGCCCATGTGCCGGCCGCGCGCGCCACCGTGGTGGGATTATGCGCAATTCTGCTGTGGAGTCTGATGACCGCGTTGGTACGTATCGTCGCCGATGCGTTCGGGGCGACGCTCGGCTCTGCGCTGATCTATACCTTCGGCGTGGCGCTGCTGATGATCTTTCACCGTCCCGCGCCCCTGAGGCTGGCGCCGCGCCGTTATCTGATAGTCGGCGGAGCGCTGTTCGTGTTCTATGAATCCGCCATCTCCCTGTCGATTGGACTTGCCCCGACGTCCATTGGATCGGTGGAGGTGAGCCTGGTGAATTATATGTGGCCGACGATGATGGTGCTCCTCTCCGCCGCACTTGCGCGGCCGAAACGGCAAGGAGCGGTATGCCGGGCGCTGCCGGGCGCCGTCGTCGCCACGGCGGGCGTGATCCTGGCCGTGGGCGGCAACTCCGGGCTTGACCCCACCGCCGCCCTCAGACACGTGACCGCCGATCCGCTGCCGTACGCCCTGGCGTTTGCCGGGGCCCTGGCCTGGTCGATTTACGCCGTGATCACTCCCGGCATGGCTCGTGGTTATGACGGCACATCCGTGTTCTTCCCCCTTGTCGCCGTGGCGTTATGGGTCATTCACTTCGCTTCCTCGCAGGGCTGGCCGCAGTCCGCGCCCGGGCCAATCGCCTGGCTTGCGGCCGTCGGCGCGGGCGCGGTGATCGCCGGAGGCTATGCATGCTGGGGGTATGGCATTTTGCACGGCAGCCTGAACACCCTGGCTGTCGCCTCGTATGCCACGCCGATATTGTCCGCAACGGCCAGCGCGGTCATGCTGCGGCTGACGCTGTCGCTGCCGTTTTGGTGCGGTGCGGCATTGGTCGTCGTTGGATCGCTTATCAATCTGCGGGTGAGTCGTCGCGGCTAACAGCGCATGTCGCTGCACACCCCGTCGTGCTGGACCGATATGCTTGGGTACCGGTATATCGTAGGCCTTGAGCAGAAAGGCGATTATGGCTAGCAAAGAAGCGGGTGACAACCCTCGCAGGGTTCTTCTGAAACTGTCCGGGGAAGCGTTCGGCGGCGGCAAAGTCGGTATCGACACGCATGTGATCCGGCGCATCGCAGAAGAGATCGTACCGGCCGTCAATAAGGGCGTGCAGGTCGCGATCGTCGTCGGCGGGGGCAATTTCTTCCGCGGCGCGGAACTGCAGCAGGCCGGCATCGACCGGTCGCGCGGCGATTACATGGGTATGCTCGGCACCGTGATGAACTGCCTCGCCCTGCAGGATTTTCTCGAGCAGGAAGGCCAGGCCACGCGTGTGCAGACCGCCATCACCATGGGGCAGGTCGCCGAGCCGTATATTCCGTTGAAGGCCATCCGCCATTTGGAAAAGGGCCGGGTGGTGATCTTCGGCGCCGGCGCCGGCATGCCGTATTTCTCCACGGATACCGTTTCCATCCAGCGTTCCCTTGAGATTCACTGCGACGAGGTTCTGATGGGCAAAAACGGGGTTGACGGCGTGTATACCGCCGATCCGCGCAAGCATGCCGATGCCAGGCGCTTCGCCACGCTGAGCTACAACCGCGCGCTGGTCGACAATCTCGCCGTGATGGATGCGGCGGCCTTGTCGATGGCACGCGACAACAAGCAGCGTATCCGTGTGTTCGGCCTTGAGGAGCCCGGCAACGTGACCCGCGCCCTCATCGGCGAGGAACTCGGCACGCTGGTCTCCACCGCCGAATCGGCGATAGCCGAGTAGCGGACGGCGTCGCGCCCAAGCACACGAAGAACGACACAGCAATCACAGCAGCAATACAACAAAGGAGCACACATGGCTACCGTTATCGACCAGGCCAAGGAGCAGATGTCGAAAACCGTCGAGAACACCAAGGAAAATTTTGCCGGCATCCGGACCGGACGAGCCAACCCGGCGCTGTTGAACGGCATCATGGTGGACTACTACGGCGCGCCCACGCCGATTAAGGCCGTCGCCTCCATTGGCGTGCCCGAACCCCGCACCCTTGCCATCACCCCCTTCGACGCATCCCAGGCCGCCGCCGTTGAAAAGGCGATCCGCAATTCCGATCTTGGCGTGAGTCCGAACCGCGACGGCAACGTCATCCGCGTCACCATGCCGGAGCTCACCGAGGAGCGTCGCAAGGACTACGTCAAGCTCGCCAAGTCCAAGGCGGAAGACGGCAAGGTGGCGGTGCGCAACATTCGCCGCAAGACGAAGGAAACCATCGACAAGTCGGTGAAGGACGGCGACATGGGCGAGGACGAGGGCGATCGTCTGCTCAAGGAGCTCGACAAGGTCACCAAGAACGTCACGGATGAGATCGATTCGCTGCTCGAAACCAAACAGAAGGAAATTCTCGAGGTCTGAGCGCCGTTCGCAGTCGTTTCGTCTCAACCATTATCGCATTATGGACAGTCACGATCAGATAGATGCCATCAACAAGCGCACCGGACGCAATATGCCCCAGGCCGTCGCCACAGCCGCCGTGCTTATCGCGCTGATACTGGTGTGCTTGCTGATTCGCATCGATTGTTTCGTCTGTCTGATCGTGTTGTTCATGATGCTCGCCTTGTGGGAGCTGCGTATTGATTTCGCCACGGCGGGTCTGCATATTCCCGTGGTGGCGTTGTGGATGTGCTCGGCGGCCGCCATGCTGGCGACGTATTACGCTCCCTGGCATTATGCGGCGATGAGTTTGAGCGTGATCGCCACGATTATCGTTGCCGTGCCCTGTTCCACGGCTCGGCTGAATTTCAGCAACCGTGTGCCGCTGGCCGTGGCCAGGAAGCTATCCGCTTCAGACGCCGCCATTCGCGCGAAGTCGTCGTTCGGCAACGGTGACCATGCTCCGCAGGCCAGCAGGATCGCCAATGTCGGCGTCACCCTGCTTGCCATCCTGTATATTCCGGTGCTGGCGTGCTATCTGGTGTTCCCGCTTACTTTCGGCGGTCATCCGGCGGCTCACGCCATCATGAGCGTGTTCCTGCCCGCGCTGTCGGACACGGGGGGATTGTTCTTCGGCGCGGCGTTCGGCAAGCATCGGCTGTCGCCCCGGATCAGTCCCAAAAAATCCTATGAGGGATTGCTGGGTTCCATTCTTTTCTCCATGGCCGGCGCCTTCGCCATCTTCGCCTGCACCTACGGGACGCGGGTTTGGGCGTCGCACTGGTGGGTTCCGATTGTGCTCGGCGTTGTCGTGGGTGTCGTGGGTACCTACGGCGACCTGTGCGCATCGCTGCTCAAACGAGATCTCGGCATTAAGGACATGGGGCATCTGCTCAAGGGTCATGGCGGCGTGCTGGATCGCGTCGATTCGATCCTGATGTGTGCGCCGTTCATCGCGGGACTGCTGTTCGCCACGGGTTTGTGACGCACCCCTCCGTCTGCCACTTCGCGCTGGCCGTGGCGAGCCGTATAGTGGAGACCACTATGGCTGTTGAATCGCTTGTATCGCATGTTGAAACCCCCGAAACGGGCATCACTCCCGGCGGCACCACCGGCGCCTTCCGCGACGTCCTGTCCAAGGATCATGCCCGTCGGGGTAAGCCGCCGCTGCATTTTGTCGATATGACCCCGCAGGAGCGTGTGGCCGCGGCGCAGGGTCTCGGACTGCCCAAATTCCGCGTCAAGCAGCTGGCTGGCCATTATTTCGGACATTGCGACGTGAATGCGGCCGAATTCACCGATTTTCCCGCGGCCAAGCGTGAAGAGGCCGCCAGGGAGTTTTTCCCCACGCTGATTACCGAGGTGACGCGTCAGGTGGCGGATGGGGGGACCACCATCAAAACCCTGTGGCGTCTTTTCGACGGCTCGCTGATCGAATCGGTGCTGATGCGCTACCCGAATCGCACCACCCTGTGCATCTCCTCGCAGGTGGGCTGTGGCATGGGCTGCCCGTTCTGCGCCACCGGGAAGCTGGGACTGACGCGCAATATGTCCGCGGGCGAGATCGTCGAACAGGTCCGGGTGGCGGCAAAAATGATGCACGACGGCGAAGTCGCCGGGGGAGAAGGGCGCCTGAGCAACATTGTGTTCATGGGCATGGGAGAGCCGATGGGCAACTACAACTCCGTGCTGTCCGCCGTTCGCCAGATCTCCGCCATGCCTCCCGACGGCTTCGGCATTTCCGCGCGCAATATCACCGTGTCCACCGTTGGCGTGGTGCCGGGCATCAGAAAACTCGCGGCCGAGGGAATCCCCGTACGCCTGGCCGTTTCGCTGCATGCTCCAAGCGATGAGCTGCGCGACGAGCTGGTGCCGATGAACAAGCGCTTCAACACCGAACAGGTGCTCGATGCGGCGCATGACTACTTCCTTGCGTCAAAGCGCCGCGTCTCCATCGAGTACGCGCTGATGAGGGGCATCAACGACCAGGCCGAGCATGCGCGTCTTCTGGCCAAGCGCATCAACCATTACGGTGACAATTGGGCCCATGTCAATCCGATCCCGCTTAACCCGATCGAAGGATCGAAATGGACGGCCTCGAAACCGGAGGACGAACGCCGCTTCCTTGATATTCTGCATCATGCCGGCATCACCGCCACACTGCGCGACACGCGCGGACAGGATATCGATGGCGCCTGCGGGCAGCTGGCGGCCAAGGAGCATGACGATCGGAGCTGATGCACCCGCATCAGGGCGGGACTGTCCGGAATACGGACCCATGTAACGTGCGGTGGGTAGGCTTAAGCAGCTGGCATCCGTTTTGCGGGGATGCCTGGTCCAAGCCGAAGGGAGAGTGTGATGTCGCTGGCGGTACGAGTGATTCCGTGCCTGGATGTGGATGCTGGACGTGTGGTCAAGGGCGTGCATTTCGAAAATCTTCGGGATGCCGGCGATCCGGTGGAGCTTGCCGGCGAGTATTACCGTCAGGGCGCCGATGAACTCACCTTCCTTGACGTGACCGCTTCAAGCTCACACCGCCAGACCATGATCGATGTTGTCAGCCGTACCGCCGAGCAGGTGTTCATTCCGCTGACGGTCGGCGGCGGCGTGCGCACTCCCGAGGATGTGGATTCCCTGCTGCGCTGCGGAGCCGACAAGGTGGGCGTCAATACGGCGGCCATCAACGATCCCGCACTTATCAGCCGGGTGGCGGATCGGTTCGGCAATCAGGTGCTCGTGCTGTCGGTGGACGCTCGCCGCGAGCGTGGCGAGCAGCATACGCGGTCCGGATTCGAAGTGACGACGATGGGCGGTCGAAAATCCACCGGCATTGACGCTATCTGGTGGGTGAAACGGGCCGAGGAGCTCGGCGCCGGCGAGATCCTGCTGAACTCCATGGATGCGGACGGCACGCAGGAGGGCTTCGATCTTGAAATGATCAGGGCGGTGCGGCGCGAGGTCGGCATTCCGATCATCGCTTCGGGCGGAGCCGGCAAGGTCGAGGACTTTCCCCCGGCCATTGCCGCCGGCGCGAACGCGGTGCTTGCCGCATCGGTGTTCCACTACGGCAAGCTGACGATCGGCGACGTGAAAGCCGAACTGAAAAAAGCCGGCTATACGGTTCGATGAGTGGTGCTCCGAACACCGGAAACACAAAGGACATGAGGAAATGACGCAGGACGCAACAATGCAGTACGACAACAGCTCCGCCCTTGACCCGCGTATCGCGGCAAGGCTGAAGCGCGACGGCAAAGGCCTGGTGGCGGCGGTGATACAGCAGTACGACACCCGCGAGGTGCTGATGGTCGGCTATATGAACGACGAGGCGCTGCGCCGCACGCTCACCACCGGCCGCGTCACCTTCTGGTCCCGGTCCCGCCAGGAGTACTGGCGCAAAGGCGACACCTCCGGTCATGTGCAGTACGTGAAATCCGTGTCGTTGGACTGCGACGGCGACGCGCTGCTGGTTGAGGTCGACCAGGTGGGCGCGGCATGCCATACCGGCAAACGCAGCTGCTTCCTGGAGGGCGGCCCGCTGCCGGTGAAGGTCGGGCATCGTACTGCGCAGCAGCGGGAGGAGCAGAAGCAATGATGAGTGGAGCAGCCAACGCCAATAGCGTAAAGGATCTCGGATGGGGGGATACGTGGCCGAGCCGCGAGCACTTCCATCAGCTTGCCGACGAGGGGTATCGCGTCATCCCGATCGTTCGTCGGCTGCTGGCCGACTCGCTGACGCCGGTGGGTTTCTATGAACGTCTCGCCGGGGGCAAAAGCGGCACCTTCATCCTTGAGTCCGCGGAATACGGCGGCAACTGGAGCCGCTATTCCTTCATCGGCGTGAATTCGCTGGCGCAGTTGCGCGCCGACGAGCACGGACAGGCCAACTGGCTTGGCAAGGTTCCTGCCGGCGTTCCCGAACACGGTGACGTGATTGATGTGGCGCGTGCCACGCTCGCCACATTGAAGTCCCCACATGTGGACGGCTTGCCGTCCCTCACCTCCGGTTTGGTGGGCACGGTCGGCTGGGACGCCATCCGTCATTGGGAGCCGACGCTGCGCGGCGACGCCCCGAATGAAACCGGCCAGCCCGAACTGGTGCTCGCTCTCGTCACGGACATGGCCGTGGTGGATCACGTCTCCGGTTCGGTATGGCTGATCGCCAACGCGGTGAATGTCGACGACAAGCCGGCCCGGGCGGACTCGGCCTTCGATCAGGCAGTCGATCGTCTGGATCGTATGCAGCGCAGCGCCTCGACCCCCACGCCGGGGGAGGCGCGCGTGTCGGTGATCGATTGGTCCGTGCGTCAGCCGGAGCTGCGCTTCCGCACGGCCAAGCACGAGTACGAACAGTGGGTTGAGGCGGCCCGCCAGCATATCATTGACGGCGACGTCTTTCAGGTGGTCGTCTCCCAGCGCCTCGACATTGATTCGCCGGCCGACCCATTCGACGTGTACCGGGTGCTGCGCACGCTCAATCCGAGCCCCTATATGTATTTCATGGCGCTGACCGACGCCCGGGGACGTGATTTCAACGTTATCGGATCCAGTCCGGAAACGCTGATCAAAGTGGACAACGGCCACGCCATGACATATCCGATTGCCGGGTCGCGTCCCCGCGGCGCCACGCCGGAGGAGGATGAGCGCCTCGCCAAGGAGCTGCTGGCGGATCCGAAGGAGCGTTCCGAGCACATCATGCTGGTGGACTTGTCGCGCAATGACCTGAGCCGTGTCTGCGACCCGGAATCCGTCGAGGTCGTCAGCCTGATGGATATCAAGCGGTTCAGCCACATCATGCATATCTGCTCCACCGTCACCGGCCATGTGCGCAAGGACCTGTCGGCCTTCGACGTGTTCACCTCCGCATTTCCCGCCGGCACGCTGTCCGGCGCTCCCAAACCGCGCGCCGTGGAAATCATCGACGAGCTCGAGCCGGCCGATCGGGGCATTTACGGCGGCACCGTAGGTTATTTCGACTTCTCGGGCAACATGGATATGGCCATCGCCATCCGCACCGCTTTCCTGCGCGACCACGAGGCCAGCGTCCAGGCAGGTGCCGGCCTGGTCCTTGACTCCGTGCCGGCCAACGAATGGCAAGAGACGCGCAACAAGGCCGAAGCCAGCGTGGAAGCCGTCCAAATCGCGGCCCAACTGAAGACCGTGTGACGCATCGCAGTCTACAGTTGCGGTGCAGCCTCAGGACAACCAAAGGGAGGACTATGTCGGTACTTGACGAATTGGTGGCGGGCGCTGTCGAAGACGCCAAGGCTCGCGAGAGCAGAATCAGCCTCGAACGACTTAAGGAATTGGCCTCTCAGGCCCCCGCCCCGATCGATGCCAAGCGATGGCTGAAACGGCCCGACCATATTCCGGTCATCGCCGAAATCAAGCGGGCCAGCCCCTCCAAAGGCCATTTAAGCGATATTCCCGATCCCGCCGCACTGGCCCGCGAATATGAGGCCGGTGGCGCATCGGCCATCTCCTGCCTGACCGAGGGACGACGTTTTCTGGGCAGCCTTGACGATTTCGACCAGGTGAAGGCCGCCGTCGGCATTCCGGTGCTTCGCAAGGATTTCATCGTCAACGACTATCAGATTTGGGAGGCCCGAGCGCATGGCGCCGACATGGTGTTGCTGATCGTGGCTGCGCTCGACGACACCCGACTCGGGCATCTGCTTGATCTGGCGCACGAGCTCGGCATGACGGTTCTGGTGGAAACCCATACGCCCGAGGAGATCAAGCGAGCCGAACAGGCCGGCGCGAAGGTGATCGGCATCAACGCCCGTAATCTGAAGACCCTGGCCGTTGATGTCAACAGGTATCGCGAGTTGGCCTCCGACCTGCCCGACGACGTCATCAAAGTCGCCGAGTCCGGCGTATTCGGCGCCGTCGAGGTCGAGGACTACGGCCGCGCCGGTGCCGACGCCGTGCTGGTGGGCGAAGGCGTGGCCACCGCGGACAATCATGAGCTTGCAGTTGAACGACTAGTAAAGGCAGGAGCAAGAGTGAAAGCATCCGACACCACCCCGCTGAGCACGCATGAGGGACCGTATTGGGGACAATTCGGCGGGCGATATGTGCCCGAGGCGCTGATCACCGCGCTTGACGAGTTGGAGCGCGTCTATACGCAGGCCAAGAACGATCCGGGATTCCAGAAGGAATTCATGACGCTGCAGCAGCGCTATGTGGGACGTCCCAGCCCCCTGACCGAGGCACCGCGCTTCGCCAAGCTCATTGAAGACAAGGTCGGCATCCTGCCCCGCGTGTTCCTCAAGCGCGAGGACCTGAACCACACGGGCGCGCATAAGATCAACAACGCGCTCGGCCAGGCCCTGCTGGTCAAGCGCATGGGCAAGACACGCGTGATCGCCGAGACCGGCGCCGGGCAGCATGGCGTGGCCACGGCGACCGTATGCGCCATGCTCGGCCTGAAATGCCGCATTTACATGGGGCAGATCGACGCCCGTCGCCAGGCGCTGAATGTGGCCCGCATGCGCATGCTTGGGGCCGAAGTCGTGGAGGTCACCCTCGGCGACAGGATTCTCAAGGACGCCATCAACGAGGCGCTACGCGACTGGGTGACCAACGTGAAGGACACCCATTATCTGCTTGGCACGGTGTGCGGTCCTCATCCGTTCCCCGAAATGGTCCGCGACTTCCAGAAGATCATCGGCGAGGAGGCCAAGCAGCAGCTGCGTGATTGGTACGGCATCGATCATCCCGATGCCATCTGCGCCTGCGTCGGCGGCGGCTCGAACGCCATCGGCGTGATGAACGCCTTCCTGGACGACGAGCGCGTGAATCTTTACGGCTATGAGGCCGGCGGCAACGGCCCGGAATCAGGCAAGCACGCCATCCGTTTCGCTCCCGGCACCGGCGAGCTCGGCATGTTCCAGGGCGCGAAGAGCTACCTGCTGGAAACAGACGAGGGCCAGACACGCGACACCTATTCCATCTCGGCCGGCCTCGACTACGCCTCCGTCGGCCCGGAACACGCGTGGCTCAAGGAAATCGGCCGCGTGAACTACTCGTGGGCCACCGACGAGGAGGCCATGAACGCCTTCCGCGATCTGAGCCAGACCGAGGGCATCATCCCGGCCATCGAAAGTTCCCATGCCGTGGCCGGCGCCTACAAGGCCGCCGCGGATCTCAAGGCCAAGGGATATGAGCATCCGGTGATGATCATCAACATCTCCGGACGTGGCGACAAGGATATGGCCACCGCCGGCAAATGGTTCGGATATCTGACCGACGACCAGGCCAAGGCGCTTGAAGTCACCGGAGCCCATGGCGACAGCGTCGCCTGACCACCGGCGACGATCCGTTCGGTCGAAGGACATTGAGCATATGAGGAACGAGAAGGAACAAGCATGACTAACGCAGCAACCACGCCCTCCGGTCAGCCGCTGGGCATCAGCCACGAACCCAGCAAAACCGAGCAACTGTTCGATCGTCTCGCCGAGGCCAACCGTCCGGCATTCATCGGATACCTGCCATATGGCTTTCCCAACCCCGAGGTTTCGCTGAAGGCCCTCAAGACGTTGGTGGACCACGGTGTCGACGCGGTGGAGATCGGATTGCCGTATTCCGATCCGGTTATGGACGGTCCGGTCATCCAGGCCGCCAGCCAGATCGCCCTGAACAGCGGGGAATCCATCAACGGCGTGTTCAAGGCGGCGGAAACCGTGGCCAATGCCGGCGGCGTGCCGCTGATCATGAGCTACTGGAATCTCATCTATCACTATGGCGTCGAGCGCTTCGCCCGTGATTTCGCCAATGCCGGCGGCGCCGGGCTCATCACGCCGGATCTGATTCCGGATGAGGCGGGGGAGTGGATCGAAGCTTCCGACCGCCATGGCCTGGACCGCATCTTCCTGGTCTCCCCGGATTCCTCCGACGAGCGTCTCGCCGTCGTGGCAAACAACGCTCGGGGCTTTGTCTATGCCGCCAGCCGCATGGGCGTGACCGGCGAACGCGCCACCATCACCGATTCCCCCGAACGGCTGGTGGACCGTGCCCGCAACGCCGGCGCCAAGCACGTGTGCGTCGGCATCGGCGTGTCGACCGCCGAGCAGGCGGCCACAGTCGGTTCCTATGCCGATGGCGTGATCGTCGGATCCGCATTGGTGCATCAGCTGCTTGACGAATCGGGTCGCCACGCCCTTGACGAGGGCGAGGGACTGGCCCTGCTGGCCGCCAAGGCCGATGAGCTTGCCGGCGGCGTGGCGTCGGCCCGCTAGGATGAGGCTATGAATCTCGCATACATTCCCTCACCGTCGATATCGTATTTCACGCTTGGCCCGGTGACGATACGCTGTTATGCCCTGTGCATTCTCGCGGGCATCGTCGCCGCCGTATGGATGACGACCAAGCGGTGGCAGCGTCTCGGCGGCACTTTCGACCAAGTGTTTGACATCACCATCGTCGCAGTGCCTAGCGGCATCGTCGGTGCCAGGCTGTACCACATCATCACCACGCCGGAACGTTTTTTCGGTCCCAACGGCAACTGGGTCGAGATGTTCAAGATCTGGAATGGCGGACTTGGCATATGGGGCGGCATCCTCCTCGGCGCATTGGGCGCATGGGCATGGTGCCGTCACAGGCACTATCCGATGGCGCTGTTGGCAGACGCGATCGCGCCCGGACTGTTGGTTGCCCAGGCCATTGGACGTCTGGGCAACTGGTTCAACCAGGAATTGTATGGCGCCCCGACCACGCTGCCATGGGGGCTGAAGCTCAATACCGATGGCACGGCGATCGGCTCCACCGAGCAATGCTATGACGGGCGGACCTGTCCCACCGGCACGCTGTTCCACCCCACCTTCCTGTACGAGATGATATGGAACCTGATCGGAGCGGCCCTTATCATCTGGATCGGTTCGAAGGCCGTCAAGAGGCTGAAGGCCGGATCCCTGTTCGCCATATACGTGATGTGGTATACGGCCGGACGCACCTGGATTGAAATGCTGCGCATCGACTTCGCCCACACCTTCCTCGGCGTTCGCATCAATGTGTGGGTGTCGATGGTGGTGTTCGTGCTTGCCGCCGTGGCGTTCGCGCTGATCATGCAGCTGGGCAAGCCGGTTGAACTACTTGCCGAGAAGCTGCGTACCGTCACTGAGATGGAGACCCAGTTGGAGGCACCCGTCGACCCGTCGGCGCCGGCCGGCCAGGCCGACGCGGACGCGGACAACGCCGCGATGCCGGCCGAACCTGACGTACCCACCCATCCATAGAATGAGGAGCCATGAGCATTCAGATCGCCCCCAGCATCCTATCCGCTGATTTCTGCAACCTTGAGCGAGACCTCAAGGCCATCGCCAATGCGGATCTCGTCCACGTTG
>ERZ808240.1772-NODE-1772-length-25566-cov-26.890047_pt1 | contig 25566 bp, 13 predicted proteins | sample MGYA00521084_ERZ808240 | MGnify/ENA primary metagenome ERZ808240 (study PRJEB31516, sample SAMN03275571) | gut metagenome | biome: mammalia-associated habitat; material: feces | host: Papio cynocephalus | place: Kenya | collected 2012-08-06 ... | reverse complement strand
CACAGCAATACACGTCGAACAACACGTATGCACAGAAGTGGATCGCCATAAAGAATGCGGATGGCTCCTACACCTTCCAATCGGCGCTCGCAGAGAACAAGGTGCTGGATGTCTCAGGTGGCTCTTCTGTTAGGGGCACTAATGTGCAACTGTATGATGCGAACGGTTCAAATGCCCAAAGATGGGTGGATTAAAAGGAAAAAATGACAAGTAATAGGAAAACTCCTCGTCAATCGGGGATTGAGCTGTTGCGTATTATCGCGGTGACGTTGATCACGGCGCATCATCTTGTCGTACATTCGGGGTATCCGCTTTTCAGCGAGCCGATTTCAGTGCGTAGATTGTTTTTCCAGATGTGCTATATGCCATTTGGAAAAATAGGCATTACTCTGTTTCTCCTGATTTCGTTATGGTTTTTGGTCGATAGAGAGCAGACCGTGAAAAAATCATGTCGACGGATCTGGCTGTTGGAACGCGAACTATTGTTTTGGAGTTTCGTCGGATTAGCCGTGCAGTACCTTGACAATCCGCAGTCGATCGATGCGGATGCCTGGCTTAATGCCATTTTCCCCATTACAAGAAATGAGTGGTGGTACACGACAAGCTACGCAATACTGCTGTTATTGCTGCCATTCCTGCTCGTAAGTTTGCAGAAAATAGGAAGGCAAATTCACAAAAGATTCTGCATTGTATTACTGGGATTATGGGGTGTAATGAATCTGGTGCCAGGTGCATCACTGGATATATATATTAACGTAATCGGTTTTGTTTACGTCACGATTCTTTTTACGTATTACAAGTGGTACATGACTCCGATCAGCAATAAGTGTGCGGTGCTGTTGACGGTTATCGGAGGCTTGATTATCTTTGGTTGGAATTTGATATTGTCTTTGATTTGGCAAATCTGTGACGCGGATCCTAATCGGTTATGGATATATATCAGTCCAGTGCAAAAAGAGTGGTCACTGCCGGTTCTTATCATATCTTTTGGCGTTTTCATATTGTTCACGCGCTTGCGATTCTCAAGCCGAATCGTGAACCGCTGTGCGCAATCTGCTTTCGCCGTTTATCTGATTACGGAACAGCATTATTTCCGCGACGACATATTGTGGCGTCATGTTACCCTAGAACCGATTTACCATTCACGATACGCAATCGCCATCGCATTAATTGTGGTCATAGGTATTGTCGCCATGGCGATATTATTGGATTTTGTAAGGCAATTCCTATTCTGGTGCACTGTGGACCGGCATAAAGGCAGACTTTTTGAATGGACTTGGAGGCGTGCGCGAAGGGTTTTGGATGGACTTATGGCAAGCCATGTCGCCCATAAGCATTTGAACGAGGAATAGGGAAAGGCGATGGAGTTCCATCGCCCTTCCCTATAACAATCCGAATGGCTCAGCGGTTATGCTGTCGCCTCTGCATGGCGAAGTTGTTCGCCTCGACGATGAACGCCTTGCGGTCGTTCTTGGCCATGACGTCGAGAACGATGCCCGTTGCAAACAACAACAGTCCGGCGATGACGAGCATGACCGCGCCGATGAGGGTGGGGAATCGCGCCACTACGCCGGTGTTCCAGAAGTCCACGGTCACCATGCCGCACAGTATTATGCCGATGATGCCGAGAACGCAACCGACGCCGCCGAAGAACGGTAGCGGCTTGTACTCGCGGATCATGCGGAAGATGGTCGCCATCACCTTGATGCCGTCGCCGACGGTGTCAAGCTTGCTGACGGAGCCTTCCGGACGATCGCGGTACTGGATCGGCATCTCGTATAGGCGCAGGTTGTTGTTCAGCGAGTGGATGGTCATTTCGGTTTCGACCTCGAAGCCGCGCGACAGCACGGGGTAGGTCTTGACGAAGGTAAACGAGAAGGCGCGGTAGCCGGTCATGATGTCGGTGACATTGGCGTGGAACAGGCCATTGATGGAACCACGGACGAGACGGTTGCCGAAGTTATGGAACGGGCGCTTGTTCTCTTGGAAGTACGTGGAGCTCAGGCGGTCGCCGATCACCATATCGTACCCTTCAAGGATTTTGTCCACCATGGCGGGTGCGGCATCGGCGGGGTAAGTGTCATCTCCGTCGGACATGATGTACACGTCGGCATCGATGTCTTCGAACATGGCGCGGATCACATTGCCCTTGCCCTGCCGCGGTTCCTTGCGGACGATCGCGCCCTCGCTGGCTGCGATTTCCGCAGTGCGGTCGGTGGAGTTGTTGTCATACACGTAGATGTTGGCGTTCGGCAGTGCTGACTTGAAGTCGCGCACCACCTTGCCGATGGTGACTTCCTCGTTGTAGCAAGGCAAAAGCACTGCAACGGCGGGTTTTTTGTTCTGTTCGGACATGCAAACCACTATAAGTCCAACCATTGAACAAGTTCTATAGTTGAGGTGATGTAGTATGCTCAAAGATGGTTCCGATCGTGTGATATTCAATGGATAAAAAGGATGGTTTGATTTGTAGTGCGCCAATGAGATAAGCATGTGTACACGATAAAGGCAGAAATACGTATAAATCCATATGAATATACGTCAGACAGAATACGGTTGTTTGCTCTGTTTTTGTACATTGACTAATGTTTAACATTTTTCGGCAAAGCTATATCTTATAGGCCACGATGTGCCTACTGAATAAATAGGTTGGAAGACGGTCGCTGGTTTTCCGTTGATTGTATATTTGCACCAAGAAAGATAGAGATAGATGAAAAAACGTATCGTTGGCTACGATGCCGCAAAAATGATAGCAATGTTTTTCGTGGTCATGCTTCATTATTCCTTTTACACAAGGTACTATTCTAATGGTCTTGCTGGCACAGTAATTACTGTTATGTGTACGGTCTGTGTGCCGCTCTTTTTTGCGGTGAATGGTGCTTTATTGCTACCTCGACCTTTAGATGTGTCAAAACATTATCGCAAAACTTTGAACATCATTATTATTGTGACTGTCTGGAAGCTAATTGCATCGTTATTCTTTGTGCTTGTAGATGGATCCCATCCTGTTATATGCAAAAATCTTTTAATATTTCTGATGGGTGGGAATTTTGGAGAGTATTCTTCCGGATATTTTTGGTTCATGAATGCTCTGATTTCTGTATATTTGATTTTTCCAGTTGTCAAAATGGTTTTTGATGCTAAGAGTCAAGCTGCAATAAATGTTTTATTGGTTGTTCTCTTTGGATTCACGGTCGGGAAAGACACATTAAATCTATTGCTCCAGATGCTGGGCACGATAATGCATCATGACTTTGTCTCTATATTGTCTCCTATCGGAGATTACTTTGTTTTCGGGAAATATGGTTACGTGCTGTTGTATTTCCTTGTTGGCGGTCTGATAGGTGAATATCTGGCTAAGCGGCAAGAGGGCCGCAGGTGGGTATGCGATCTTCTTGCGCTTATTTCTTCCAGAGGAAAGATTGCCGCCGGTATTGTGATTTGTTATGCTGTCACATTTTTGATTCAAAGATATCAGCATGTGGTGAGTGGTACGAGTCTGACTGTTGACAATGGATATTGGCTCTTGCCTACATTCATTGCGGTTCTTCTTATTTGCATTGGGAAAGGCTGCTTTTTCAAATCGTTCCGCAAAATTCTTCTATCTTACCGGAGCGAATACTTTTGGTGTTTATATGCTTCATATGGCTGGTTTGATATGTCTGTCTAAACTGCAGGAGTTATCGGTCTTCCAAGTCATGGGAACGATGAATTCAGTTGTTCTTACCATGGCGAATGTTGGACTTTGTGCCTGCGTATATGCATTGTGCTTGGGAATTTCTGTACTGCTGCGGAAAATTCCTTACTTGAGAATCCTGTTTTTTTATAAAATTTGTAGGCTGTGGAGATTTTGTTGATGGATAAAAAAATTGAACCAAGAATTTTAGTCCCCATATTATTGGGGATAATGTTCACTTTAGGTGATGCAGTTTCCAATCAAAATGGAAGTATCTTCCAAAGTGGTAAAGCGATTTTTATAAAAGCGATATTATTCTGTGCACTGTTTTGTGTGCTTTTTCATTTCACAGATGTATATGCAGCTAAACTACGGCAGTCTTGTGCAGCATCAAAACCGAATGAGCAGGACGGACATGTATTGTTCAGTCATACATGGTCTTTTTCGAATTGGCTGAAGGATGCAATCGTTATAGGATTGTGCTGGATTCCGTATGTTTTTCTTCTATTCCCTGGAGTGTACTGGTCTGACACTTCCAAGCAATTGCTTATGCATTATGGGGCTGCCGATTTTACTGATCATCATCCTTTTGCCACAACTTATCTATTCGGTTGGTTTGCTGATTTTGGACAATGGACCTTTAATAATCCTATTTTTGGTTTGTATCTGCTTATCGTTATCCAATTGATTGCGGCACCATTGATTTTTTCGTGGATGATTTTGTATACACGGCGGATGGGGCTTTCTTGGAAGCTGTGTAGCGTGGAATTGGCATTCTTCGCATTATTCCCGGTGTTCCCGGTAATGTTCACGTCTCTTGCCAAAGACACCGTTTCCGTATTGTTTTTTACTCCATTCTGCCTGCTGTTTGTGGATGTGATTCGCACTAAAGGCGCATCGATGCTGAATCCTGGGGTCATTATCGCGATTCTTCTATGCGGTCTATTGACTTGCCTCACGAAAAAGGCTGGTGTGTATATGGTTGTTCCATCGCTGTTGCTGATGTTTCTTATTCATATTTCAAAAAAGGCCAAGGCAATCGCATTCGCTATTGGTGCGGTGATTGCTATCGTTATGATGATTATTGTCCCGAAAATCATCATGCCGGGATTGAATATTGAACCGGGTGGTAGGCAGGAAAGTATTCCTTTTGCCATTCAGCAGGTAGCGCATGATATCAAATATAATGCAGAGGATATGACGTCTCAGGAAAGGAAATTAGTTTCAGATTTTCTCGCCATTGATTATAATCAAATTCCGGAAGTCTATAATCCGCAGACCGTTGATCCAGTAAAGGGGGATAGTCTGAAAAACCCTGAGCTATTTGGTGATTTCATTAAATTATGGCTGAAAAAAACCGTAGAACATCCAATTGGCCATTTGGAAGCATGGATGGGATTGGTCCAAGGTTGGTTTAGCTTCTCTAATAGCGATGGATCTCCTAATTATATGGTCGTTTGCACGGAATCCGCTTGGTACTATGACCCAATCTTAAAGTATATTCCGCAATGGCCTCTGAAGGCGTCCCATAGTGATATCGCACGTTCGGTATATAACACAGAGCAAAGTGTTCCTGTGCTGAATGTGCTGTTTTCCCGCGCCCTATGGTCTTCTGTATTGCCGTGCTTCATGCTGTATTTGGCATTGAGGCCGGGGAAAGGCAAATGGCACCGTGTTGCTTCCATGCTCCCTGTAGACATGTCATTTGTGTATTTACTGTTGGTCCCGATATCTGGCGCTGGTGGAGAACCTACACGATATATCTTGCAATTAATCTGTATCGCACCATTGTTCATGACTCTGATGTGGACATGCCAAGGAAAGAATTTAGAGGGTTAATTTACGAGATGATGTATAAGAATATTTCTTGTAGAAGTATACTAGGTGAGAGGTCTATGAATTTTAAAAAAAGATTTTTCGCAAATATCGATAATGGAAGAAAATCCGCTGTTATCGTACCTTTTTTCTTAGGATTTTTGTTTAGCGCCGCATCTCGTTTTAATCAAACCGATGGGCAATTCAAGCCGTATGATATCGCTTTTCTTCTGACCGGTTGCCTCTACGGCTTGCTGTTTGTTGCCCTTTTCCTTGCTTTTGAGAGGGGAATGGTGACACTTGCGCAAAAACGTGTGAACATGAAGTCATTGCATGGTGACGGTGGAAGATCGCCACAATTTATAGCACCTTCGTGGAATGGTATGAAGCGGTATGTATGTATTACGGCTTTATGCTGGATACTGACTTATTTTCTGCTCTTTCCGGGAATCGTCGTTGGTGACACGGCGGTTCAGATTGAACAGGATCTGAGCGGAAATGAAATCGCTGACTGGCATCCTTTTCTTGAGACTAAAATTTTTGGCCAATTCTTCAAAATTGGTGGTCTCTCGCATCCGATGCTTGGCGTCGGTGTTTTTATTGCGTTGCAAATGATTGTTGCCATCGGTGTTGTGTCGTATGTTGCCTACTATGTGCAAAGTCTGATGAAAATCCGCCATGTAGGAGATGTCGCTTTGGTATTGCTGGCGGTCTATCCAATGGCTCCTTTGAGTTTCATGACGATGAACAAGGATACGACTTTCACCATCTGTTTCATGCTGTTCTGCGTGCTGTATTGTGAGGTCTGGCGTTCTCGCGGTACATTACTGAAACATCCCTCTTTTTTGATTGCGTTTGTTGTTGTTTCATTATCCGCAATCTTTACTAAGAAAACGGGATCTTACCTTATTTCAGTAGCTTTGATTCTGCTGATTTTTATGATTGGTAAAAAGATGTTACGTTGCGTCGCAGCTTTTATCGGTGTCATGCTGCTTCTTTTCGCTCAGATGTTTGTTCCCTCGGTGATTTTCCCTCGAATCAATGTCGAACCGGGACCAAAACAAGAAATGCTGGCAATACCGGAACAGCAATTGGCTCGCATCGTCAGAGATTCCCCTGGAGAATTTACCGAGCAGGAACGTAAGATTATTGATGATGTTATCGCTGTAGGGTTCAACGGCATAGATAAAAATTACAATAATTATTTGGTAGATCCTATTAAGGGGACGGATGTTCCTAATGAGGATTCAATCGGAGCTTTTCTTAAACTTTGGATTAAAAAGGGATTGGAGCATCCTTGGCAATATATCGCTACTGAAATCGGCCTGCAATCCGGATGGATTTCATTCAGTGGCAATGCGGCTAAGGGCGTATATGTGTATTCATCCCCTACGGATTCAGCATCTGCCAATTCTCTATCAGATAAAGTGAAGTGGCCTGAAGCTTCTACGGCTAGTTCTGTATGGGCTTCTTGGTACACGGATTTATCGAATACGCCCATTTTGAATTTGCCAATGTATGTTTGCGTATGGGCAACGATTATTCCATTTGGCATTGTTTTCTTCATCTGGAGAAAAGCTGAGCATATGATTGACGCTTTAGTGCCACAAATGCCTCTCTTGCTGTCGATGGGAATGTTGTTGCTGTGCCCGACATCAGGCCATGCTAGATACATGTTGCCGATGATGCTGACGGCTCCTATCTTTATCGCTATTCTCTCCAGAATAAAAATTCGGAAATAGCCTATAACGGAATTGAGTATTTTATATATCGAATTGGGGGTTGTGGAATTTGAATTTAATTCCACAACCTCTCAATTCATTATTAGAAGCTACCGCCTGCCGCGTGCCACGCGTGCGATGGCCTTCAGCGCATCACGGCGCCTGGAGCCAATTGGCATTAGCGGGTCGATGAACTTGCGGATCGGATTGTCTTCGCCTACCGCGCGCTCATGTTTCGGCAGGAAGGCGCCTTCCGGGATTTGCGGTTCGTTCGCCAGCACCACGCGCTTGATCAGACGCTCGTAGAATGGCGTCTCGCGGGCGTAACGCCAGTAGATCGAGGCGTAATCACAATCCGGATCCACCCAGGGCTTCTGGTAGCCGGCATAGTGGATGATCTGCGGATTGCTGCGCGACCTCATGTAGGCGTCGTAGATGTCGTTGGGTGCCTGGGTGAACAGGTTGCCCACACGACCGCCGCAGTCGTGCACCACATTCCATTCCCACGGCAGATACAGCACCTTGCCTTCGCAGTGCGCGTTCAGCACGTCCTGGTCGTTGTAGATGTAGTTCGGGTTCGACGCATAGGTGAGCCACTGCTTGATGGTGCAGTGTTCGCGCATCGCCTTCGTGTTGAGCACCAGCACGCCGGCCTGGAAGTAGTCGTACGGATTCTTCATCTTCAGTACGTTCTTCGCATATGCCATGCGCTTGCCGCGCTTCACATTCAGGTTGCCGAGGAAATCGATGTCGCGGATGGCGCCCAGCAGATTGCCCTGCAAGTCGGTGTCGTACAGTTTCGCGATGTCACCGGTGATGATGATGTCGGAATCGAGGTACAGCACCTTGTCGTAATCCGGCATCAGCTGCTGAATGAGGAAGCGGTAATACGTTTCGACGCTGATATGCGCGTTGTTCGTGGACAGTTCGTAGCCGGACAGCTCGCGCTCCACGTTCAGGAAACGCAGGCTCATGTTCGGGAACTGCTCGAAGAAACGCCACATGCGCTCCTGCTTGTCTCCGGCGATGTCCCGCTGCAGAACGACCACATCGTAGAAACGGTTCGGATTCGCGTTCTTGATCGCCGAATAAATGGTGGTCGTCAGCTGCGGCACGTAATTGTTGTCGGCCGCGAACACCACCGGCACAATCGGCTTGCCGTGCGAATCCGGCAGTTCAAGCTGCGGAGCCGGCTCCGGATTCGTGAAGTGCACGCACTGCAGCTCCTTGAACTTCCAATTCGAGCCGATGCGCTTGTGGTGCATCAGATAGATGTTGAGCAGACGCTCAGACAGGTGACCCGGCGTGCGCAGGGCCTCCTTGCTGTACGTGCTGTAATCGGTGTTCTTGTCGAATTCCTCGAGAATCGGGAACATCCATTCGCAGTAGTCGAAGAAGATCTCCTTCTTCATGATGAACATGTTGCAGAAGCATGCTTCGTGGCCGTCCAAAAACGCCTCGGCATCCTTCTGGTAATCCGGGTACATCTTGCACAGAATCCGGTAGCAGCGCTCCAGATCGTCGTCATGCAGCAGCGGCGCGGCCTCCCACAACGCCCGAGGTGTGCCGTGCTTGTCGATGATCTCCTCAAGATCGCCGAACGGCGTAGTGATGACGTCGTACTGCCTCACCACCTGGGCGATCGTGGCGTCATCTAGGCCGTACTTCTTCGCAGCGGCATCGTCGATGAAATCGTCCATGATCTCGCCGTAAGGGTTTTCCTCATGTTCGGTGGCGGAGAAATCGAAGTAACGACGGTAGTGGCAGAATCCGTAGTAATCGGCGTCGACGTTCTTCCACGCCCAATACTGCGTGGTCAGTTCGCAGTAACGGGGATTGCGGTCGGCGATGTTTTCGCCTTCGTCATCCTGGAACGCCCACGGGAAGCGTGTGCCCTTCGGTCCCACCTGAACGGGCTGCAGTGTGGAGCTGTCGAAACGGTCGACGTTCTTATGAGCGGTGACGAAGATGCGGATGCTCTGCTTGTCGTAACGTTCCAGCGTTTCCGCGCCCTGAATCCGCGAAGACAGATCCTTCATATGGGTTGCAGCAATGCGCTTCATCGTGAAGAAGCGCTCGGCATCCAAACCGCCTTCGTCGGTTGATACCGCACGGTTTTCCGCGATATCGAACCAATGACGAAGCTGCTTGATGTCGGAAGAGACATCCTTCTTGACGAGACGATCATAGGCATCATCGCGCACGAAACGGTAGATTTCACGACCGGTGATGGCTGGGCCGAACACGGTTTCCATGCGCTGGGCGGCCTCGGCCTTCTCCTCTTCGGGAACGCGCACCTTCCAGTCATTGGCCAGAATCTCGGTCGCCTTATACTGGAAGCCCTGCGCGCAGGCACGCAGCATATCGGAGTTCTGGGCATCCGCGAATTCGTAGGCTGCGTCGAAATCGGCCTTGAAATGACCGCAATAACGTGCGTACTTTGCGGCGTCGATCATATTCGTGCCGCTGATGCCGCGTCCGTAGTAGTAAATGTATCCACGGCAATCCTTGCAGGAATGGTAGCTTTGCGCGAAAGCCGAGACCACAAAACACTCATAGCCATCCTGCGAGCGGCCGAGACGGTCGCGGGTCATGGATGCGAATGCCTTTTTCAGCAATGAGGTCCTGTACAGACGTTGGGTCACTCGCCAATCGACCTTGTATCCGCGGGATTCATCGAAAATGTCGCGGACGATGTCTTCGCCGGTGGAATCCGACGTGGGGGTGTTGTTGAACGTCTCGAAAGCTTGGCGCTCATTCTCCAACAGCGCGTTGGCCGCAACCACGGTCAGGCCGTAGTGCAGCACGTCAACGGGATGTTCGTCGATCTGCGCGGCAAGCTGCTCGCACATATCGGGCTTGAGCGCGTCGTCGCCATCGAGGAAGAACGTGTAGTCGCCCGTGGCGTTCTCCACACCGGCCATACGGGTGCGATGCGTGCCCATGTTCGGATTGTTGGTCACCACGTGGATGCGCGGATCCTCCGCGGCGGCCTGGGCCGCGATCTGGGCCACATTGTCCGGGCTGGCGTCGTTCACGACGATGGCTTCGATGTCGGAGAACGTTTGATTCCGCACTGAGTCAAGACATTCCTGCAAATAATCGCCAACATTGTATGCGGGAATGACGATTGAGATTTTGGGCATTATTCTTCCTTATTGGCCACGTTAATGTATTACTCGCTGGGCAACAGTGTACTGTTCGACTTCGAAAAGCACACGTTGGACTACTATGTACCCCGTACTTGTCGAAGGAATAAGGAGGGCATGTGCTGTCTGCGGATTGGCTGCGCGTGAAGAAAAACAAATTGCGTCGTGCGGGCACGCATGTTCTGCGGGCGGCAAAGCGGCGCCATCCTCGGATCATCGTTTCCATGACTTCATACCCAGCCCGCATCAATACCGTGCATCTGGCGATTCGGTCATTGTTGGCGCAAAAAGTGTTGCCTGACAAGGTGGTGCTGTGGCTGTGCAAATCGGATTTCCCGAATCGCGAGGCCGATCTTCCCCAGACATTGCGTGATGTGCTGTGGCATGATGTCGAGATCCGATGGGTGGATGAAGACTTGAAGCCTCATAAAAAATATTTCTGGGCGTTGCAGGAGTTCAAGGATGACTATGTCATCACCACCGATGACGATTTGCTGTACCGCAACACCATGATTGGTGATCTGATGGCCACGCATGCCGCGCATCCAAAAGCCATCGCGGCCGTGCGCACCCATCTGATCATGTTCCAGGATGATGGGACCCGCACTCCTTATGAACAATGGATTTATGAGGCTCCGCATTATCATCATGCGCTTGTGGGAATTCCCTCGATGCGAATGTTCGCCACGAATGGTGCCGGCACATTATACCCGCCACACATCATGCCGGCTGAGACTTTCGACATGGACGAAATCAGGAAGACCTGCCTGACTGCGGATGACCTATGGCTGAAAATCATGCAGGTCAAAGCCGGAATCCCCGTTGTGGCTGCGACCGACGATCAGCTGCTGCAATACGTTCCCGGTACACAGGGTGAAGAGGCGTTGTGCCATCAGAATACCGAGAGTGGCGTGAACAACATCGTGCTGAAGGCGATTTTGGATGATTTGCGCGACAAGGATATTCTGGCGGATGATTTCGATCATCTCGTGACCGATCCGAGCTTGGATGCTTTGATCAAATAAGACTCCTGTTCGGGCGTTGCCGATAACGCCTATACCGTCGGTGGTGAAAGCGCTGTTTCTCGGTGACGCACTGAAGATGAGGTGTCAATTTCTCACGCGTGAAGAATGACAAAAACAAGGGGATTGTTGGTGTGGGTGCAACCCATACCAACAATCCCCTTGTTTGTTAGCTGCCTGCCAGCAGATAGCTTACTGCTCGCGCTTAAGACCGAGATTATCGGCTATGGCGTTCGCGGTACTTTGGCTCACGGCGCTTGTGCCGCCGATTACATATGCCTTATCGACCTCGCCTTTGTACTTTGCGGAAAAAGCGATTACAGGGCTGTTTTCGTTTTCGACCAGTAGGGTCACGGCACCGGTTTTGCCTGCCAACGGACCTGCGGCCAAAGCATCGGGGAAGTTCGCGCCGGTGGCATACGCCACCCCATTCATGCCGAGGCCGTTGTTCACGGTCCATTTGGCGATTTGCTCGCTAGTCTCATAACGGGTGGGGCCGGATAGACGTACCAGTTGTGCCCCCGTTACGGATTGAGCCTGTGCTGCCACATGGTCTGATATGGCGCTTGTGCCGCCGACCACAATGACTTTGGAGAATCGTCCGGATGCGAGAGCCGATTGTTGGTTGGCGGTCAGGCCATCCGCATTGACCAGGAACACGGGGGCCTTCATGTGGTAGGCGTATGAACTGATGCTCAAAGCATCCGCGAAATTGCCGGCTGTGGCCAGCACTGCGGTGGAACCCCATCCAGAGCCTGCGCGGTACAGGTTCAAGGACGTATCCACACGGGTTTCACCGGCCACTCGTTGCACATTCGGGCAGATGCCCTTCAGTGAGTTCATCACGGTGTTCGACATGGCGCTGACGCCGCCCGCAATCACGATCCGAGAGGGCGCGAGTCGATTGAGCTGGGACTGAGCCTGCGGGGATAGAACGTTTCCATCCGTCAATACGATGGGTGCGTTCATTGTGCCGGCCAATCCGGAGGCGGCCAGAGCATCAGGGTAGTTACCACCTGAAGCGACAATTACGGTACCGCCGGTCTTCCAGCTGGCAGCGTCGACAACCGCTCCCATTGTGTCGTAGCGAGTGCTTCCCGCCAAACGCCTTAGCGCGCTGGGCTCTTTGGCCCAATGTGCGTACAGCGCCATGTTGCCGGTCACGGTTTGGCTGAAATCATATTTCGTTCCACCGTTCTTGGCTGTGTACCAGCCTTGGAACGTGTACCCGGACCGGGTGGGGTTCGCCGGCTGTGTTGCCGTTGCTCCAATGCGAACATTTTGAGAGGCAACGGTCGAGCCGCCGTTCGAATCGAACGACACCGTGGCATAAGCAGTACGTCCTGCCTGGAACTGAATGGTCTTGCTGACGTCATCATTCGATACGTCGTAGTTCAGACCATAGGCTTTGATCGTCAGCGAACGGTTTCCAACCTCCGTCAGCGTCGAGAAGTCGACGTCAATGGTTGCGGTCGCGTTGCCGTTATAGTTGTCACCGCCCCGAGCTGAACGATTCTGCCCAGCGACATTCATCGATACACTCGACACGGCGCCTGTGGCCATTACCCTGATGGTTGCTTTGCCGGAGATTCTGGCGTTGGCCAGATTGTGCCAACTGGAACCACCATCTGTTGAATACTGGGCAGAGACCGTAGGTTGCTCCTGATCTTCCGTTACCGCGGCATAGGCGTTGACGAGTCCGGCGCCGCGATATTCAGCACCATCTGCAGGGGTTTCCAAGTCGCTATATCGTTCCTTGGCTTGTTTCTTAAGCAATTGCTCAATCTGCGAAGCGGAATAATCTGGATGCACCGACCTGAGCAGCGATGCCACACCTGCTACATGGGGAGCTGCCATGGAAGTGCCGCTCATATACGCATAGTTATAGTTGGTTCCATACGTTGAATAGACTCTGCTTCCAGGAGCCGCCACATCGATGGAATCGCTGCCGTAATTCGAATAATCGGCACGACCCAATGGGGTCACAGAGTATGTGCCCCGTTTTTGCACTGCGGATACGGCAATCACACCGTCAAGCATTGCTGGAACAACATATCCTTTGTCATTGTCAGTAAGGGATGCCGTTGCACTGCCCAGACCTTGATTTTGCTCATCTGCCAAACCATTTAATGGATCAAATGATTGCGCATCGTCATCCGTGTCGGCTTGGCCGATTCCCTCACGCGGTTGTCGTTTTTCGATTCGCTCACGCATACGATTCGAGAGGGTGTTCTCGTGCAGATTATCGAGATCGAGCTTAGAATTTCCGGCTGCTGCGATATTGACGACATTATGTTTGGTCGTATAGCTTACGGCTCGTTGCAAAACGGTGTCCTGTGCCTTGTCGACTGCATGTTTTCCGGGATAATCAGGTGTCAGACTGCTGATACTGGCATTGGTAACATCCATGCCTGTTTCGGCCGCCCATATATATCCGCACACTTGCTGCTCGAGGAAAGCACGGTTGTGCTTAAGCACGCGAATGGCTGCAAGTGTGGTATTCGGATTCACTCCGTCCACGCCGATTCCGTTGTGCGCTGCCGCAATGGTACCTGCGACATGTGTACCATGCAGGTCCACGTTGTCATCCGCGGTGGGCCACCAGACAGGTCTTCCCGTCGAAGAGTCGGTTCCCTGTTGCGGAACTCCGTTCACCGTGCAATCGACGGAATAAGTTCCGTTCACCTGCCCCTGCAAATCGGAAACGTCATCTTCGATACCGGAATCGATCACACCGGTCAAAGTCGGTTTGTACGCGACGTTTGTGCGTTGCGCCCTATCCGCGCCGATGGCGGTGATTCCCCAGGCATCGTAGATATTGGTGTTTGGATCGGAAGAATCCGTCTGCGCTTTGCGGAACGAATTTCCCGATTGCCATTTTGTGGGTTTTGCGATTTCGGAAGATCTGATGCTTGCGGCTCGGACTTCCTCATTGCTGAGTTCATTGCGCGTATATGCCACAGCATCTACGGCAATGCCATTTGTGGCAGACCAACGGGCAAAATCGGAAGCGAACGTTTTGGTGTGCGCCTGTACGAAGAACACGCTGATTTCCGGATACGACATCAGCTTGTATGCTTGCAGCGCCTCGGCTCCAGTGATGGCTTTATCGAACACATCGGTTGCCGTGCCTTCTTTGAGGCTCACCACATAATTCATCGTGGCTTCATCCGAATTCGCCACTGAATGACTTTCCTCTACGGTTGGTGCGTCTGCTCCGACCGTAACGTCGAACCAAGCTGTCACCGTAGTGTCGGACTTCAACGTTATTGTGACGCGCTTGGCGCCATTGGAACTCGTATCCGGCTGGGAGACGGTGTACTCGTTGCTCTTGAGGCGTACCACATCACCGTTGTCCTGTATCGCGGATACCACCAATCCTGTCGTATCAAGCGTTTCCCCTATGGCGTATGAGGCTTTTTGGGGTGGCGTCTGTACGGAAATGGAGCTGTAATGTATCGGGCTGTACCAAGCATATAAGGTCATGGAACCACTGGTCAGCAGATTCTTCACTGGTGCCTGATAGTCATATCCCGTGCCAGTGCCGTCGGCTTTGGTGTTCCAGCTGGTGATCATTTTGCCGGCCGGTGCCTTGAATGTCGAACGGTTCAGCCTCTCGTTCTTGTCATATGTCAAAGTTTGGGCAGGCATGGTGCCGGTACCTCCGTTGGAGTTGAACCGCACCGTGTACTTATTCGCCTTCCACTGCGCATACAAGGTGATGCTGTAGCCGTACTCGTCGTAAATGTTTTTCACCTGTTGCTCATCGGAATAACTGGTGCCGGAACCATCTTTTTCGGTGTTCCAACCGATGAACGTGTACCCAGGATCCATACAAGTGTTGCCTGCTAGTTTCTCATACTCGTCGTATTTGATGTTCTGCGAATTGATGATTCCAATGCCTGAGTCATTTGGAAGATTGGGATAGAACAATACGGTGTAGGTTGCATGTTCCCACTGCGCGTATAGCGTGATTTTCCCATTCGCAGGAACATCGGAATCTCCGAGCCAATCGCCGTATGCGTTGTACCGCTTGCCGGAGCCGTCGGCTTTGGTATTCCACGATTCCAAATTGTAATGGACCCGGGTGAACTTGGTGGATCGGAAGCTCTGATAAGAGCCATCCGCGGTAACCGTCTGCGGCGACATGGATCCGGTACCGCCGTTGGGATCGAACGTTATCGTTGCGATTTTGTCATTCGTCACATGAATCGTACGGTTTCCCGTTGCCTCATTGCCGGTTGCGTCCCTCACTGTGTAGGTGAGCAGGTAATCACCTGTCTTCGAAATATTGAAGTTGCCGGAGACCTTGATATTTCGGGTCACGTCACCGTCGTTGTCATCGATGGCGCTTATGCCGTACATGGTATCGAACGATGTGTCATTTGTTCTGGCAGCGACGGTGTCCAACCCCTGAAGAGACGGGGCAGTGATGTCAGAAGCCACTATTTTCGCGCGAATCTTCTGATTCGGGAAGCCGACGATGTTCGTGCTGTCAACATAAAACACATCACCTAAATGAAGATCGGATTTGTCTTTGTCGAAGATTGCATTGAGCTGATCCTCATTCCAATCCACATTTTCCGCGATGGTGCTGCCATCGCTCAAATGGATTTTTACCTCGTCGGGAAGACCTGGATAGCATTCGGAATAATTGCATTTCACCGTAACCGCATCAATGGTCTTTACCTTGGCCGCGGTCCATTGCGCGTACAAGGTGATTGTTTGGTTTGTGGTAGTGGCATTTAATTCGGCGTAAGGCGCGTTTTCCATATAAGCCGTGCCGGTACCGTCTCGTTTGGTATTCCAACCTGTGAACACCTTGCCGTTGTATTTGAACTCGTTTGATTTCAGTGTAGCGGTATCGACATTTGGATCGGATGCGACCTTTTGGTCGGGCATGGTTCCTGTGCCGCCGTTGGCGTCATAGTGAATGGTGTAAGGGTATGAATCCCATAATGCGTACAGCCAGACATCCTCGGTTACCGGAGTGCTGAAATCATATAGCGGCGAATTGCCGTTATTGTCTGTGGTCCATCCTCGGAACGTGAATCCCGGACGAACCGGATCAGTTGGTTGTGTGACGGACTCGCCATCGGCAACCTGCTGGTCCTCGGAATACTCAGGTACTGCGTTATATGCGCGGAAATGCACGGTATGAGTGGTTTTCCACTGTGCGTATAAGGATACGCTTCCGTATTCGTTTGCGGTGAGATTCTTTACCGATTGCCCCGCTTGATATGAAGTTCCCAAGCCGTCATATTCGGTGTTCCACGATGTGAAGGTTCCGTTGGCGTTGCTTATTCCCACATCTGCTGGATTCGGCAGATCTTGCGCCTGATCATAGGTGAAGTTCCGGCTGTAGCCTCCACCCGAGCCAGCGCCGCTAGTGTAGAAATACACGGTATAGGTATTTGGCGTCCATTGCGCGTATAAATCAACCACTTCACCAGGGTTTGCGATGTTATAGATGGGGCTGTAATCAGAGTATTGCGTTCCCGAGCCATCTTTTTTCGTGTTCCATCCGCTGAACTGATAACCCGTGCGAGTGAACTTATTCCCATATAATGACACGGTCGAATCTATATCGAATTTTTGATCGTCCATGGATCCGGTACCGCCATTTGCATGGTATTTCACCGTGTATGTGGAGCCGACGTATTGCTTGAGCGCATCACTGACGGACTGCGTGGTACCCCTGTCGCTGTGGTTGCCGATGTATCCAATTTCCAGAACGACGATGGTCGCACCTTTCCAGCGGCCGCTGGTCACCTGCGCCGAAGCCATGCCGGCGGTATCCGCCAGCTTGCTTACCTCGGTGAGGTAATGGCCATACCCCTGTCGGCTGCTGCCGGCCGCGGCGGACAGCTCGCTATACCAGGATTGAATTGGATTATGATTGCTTAGCCCTGTTTCCGGGTATCCGATGAACAAAGCTTCAGGACCAAACCAATATGTTCCACTTCGATAGTTCGGACTTTCCCCAAGATTGTATTGCGAAGCCCATGATGGGGCACCCACATACATGTCGTCATGGCTGATTGGTTGATTCTGATTCACAGTGGCACGTTCGGCTAAGGCGTCGGCGCGCTTCTGAGCCCAACTCATCAAATCCCAGTTCACGTTAAGTTCGGGAACGGGAGAGCCGTCGGCAGTATCTTCCGCAACCTGCCCTGAGTGCATGTTTGCACTGTTATCGGCATTCTGCGCTTCAATGATTTGCTGCGCGGTTAAAGCGGCACGCTTAGATTGGCGAAGCTTGTTGAGTTCGCTCATATACTTCAACGAAGCAATAATATTGCTGTTTTGCGTTGCGCTATCGGCAATGGCGATGCGATCCGTGGTCATGCCCACGGTGATACACATGGCCAACGTGCAGAATACAGCCCATAGCTTCTTCGCTGCCGTCAATGGCCTTGACATAACTGCCCTTTCAGTCTCTCACTTGGTGTAGGAGCATTGATGCTCCACAAATGGGTTCATTGTAACGCCAACGCATACAAAAAAAGGGGCGAAGTTCTCACTTCGTCCCCTTATGGATGTTTCGCGTCGAGAATCAGTCGCAGGCGCTCATGCCGATTTCGTCAATGCGCATGGCGGAATCGTTGAGCAGGCCGGCGAAATTCACCGTTCCCGGATTGCGCACCGAGAAGTAGCACGAATTTTCATCGCTGGTGAAAGCGAGCTGATCGAAATTCTTGAGATTCTCCGTATCCGGAATGACGCGCATGGTGGCGATGATCTTGAAATCTCCATCATTGAACAGATTGAGCGGCAGCGAGAAATGCACCTTGTTGTGCCCGGTTTTGTTAACCTTGAACGAAACACCGCAATCGTAGGGAACGCCGCCGCGCTTGACGTCAAGCACCGACATGGGGATGTAAAACTCGAGGTCTTCCTTGTCTCGCAGGTCGTACTCGACGTCGAACTTGAACGTGTCGTGGCATGTGAGCATCTGTTCGGACACCGGAAGAATGCGGAACGTGGGAACACGCTCGCTGAGGCCAAGCGGATATTCGCCTTCCTCTTCCTCGCTTTTCTCCTTTTCCGCGTTCTTGCGTTCCACCTTGAGGTTCTCCAAGGTATAGCGGTCCGCGACGTCGTTCTTGTCGCCGCTCGCCACAATCTCGCCGTCCTTGATGAGGATGGCCTTGTTGCAGTACTTCTTCACCGCATCCATGGAATGGGTCACCAGAATGACCGTCTTGGTCGGGTCCTTCTTGATTTCCGCGAAGAAGTTGTCGCACTTGCGCTGGAACGCCTCGTCGCCAACGGCGAGCACTTCGTCAAGTACCAGAATGTCACCCTGCGCCTTGATGGCCACGGAGAAGGCGAGACGCACCTGCATGCCGGAGGAGTAGTTCTTGAGCTTCTGGTCCATGAAATCCTCAAGCTCGGCGAACTCCACGATGTCGTCGTACATCGCGTCGATCTCCGCACGGGTGAAGCCGAGCAGAGCACCGTTCAGATACACGTTCTCACGGCCGGTCAGCTCCGGGTTGAAACCCACGCCGAGTTCGATGAACGGCACCAGCTTGCCCTTGACGGTAACCGAACCCTGCTCCGGGGTGTAGATCTGGGAGATGATCTTCAGCAGGGTGGATTTGCCGGAACCGTTACGCCCGACGATGCCGAAGAAGTCGCCCTGGCACACCTCGAAGTTGATGTCGCGCAGCACATGCTGCTCGGTGTAGCCCTTGATGCCCTTAGTCCAGTTCAGGAACGCCATCTTCAGGCCGGTCGCCTGCTCGGTGGGCAAGCGGAACATCTTGGCCACATGGTCGACCTTGAGCACCACCGGGCGCTCGTCCTTGGCCTCTTCCTGCGTTTTCTCAATCATTGCAACCTCAGCCATGATCAGAGCACCTCCGCGAACTTGGAGCTGTACTTGCGGAACACATGGATGCCCAGCCACAGAATGAAAGCGGACAGCACGTACGGAAGCAGGCACAGCAGTTTGTTGTCGACCATGCTCCACACGGTCGGCACATATTCCGGTGAAAGCAGGTTATGACGAATATCCATGATCGTCTGCGTGGACGGGTTGAGCATCAGCAGATCGGCCGCCCAAGAGAACTCCTTGTTCTGCGCCACCATCGAAATCGGGTAGATGATAGGCGTCGCGTAGAACATCGCTTGCAGCACAACCTCCCAGATATGCGCCACATCACGGAAGTATACGAACAGCGAGGCGAGCAGCAGCGCCACGCCCAATCCCAGGCAGTACAGCTGAATGATGCTGAACGGCACGAGCAGCACGCGCCAGGTGTAGTGCGCGTGGGCGAAGAAACCAAACAGAATCACCACGCACAGGTTGATGCCCAGCGAAATCATGGAACCCATCGTGGTGGACGCCACGATGATGTAATTCGGGAAATGCACCTTGCGCAGCAGATCGCCACGGCCGACGATGGACTGCATGCCCATGCTGGTGGATTCCGAGAAGAAGCTCCACAGGCAGGTGCCGCACAGCAACGAAATCGGGAACGTCGGAGTGCCATCGGAGAATTTCAGGAACTTTACGAACACCACGTACATCACCGCGAACAGCATCAGCGGCTTCAACACGGACCACACCATGCCGAGGAACGATCCCTGATAACGCAACTGGAAATCGGTTTTCACCAGTTCCTTGAATACCACCATCGCATAGTGGTACCTCTTCTTGAGGTTGTCAAAAAAGTTCTTCACAAACGTCCTATCTTACTGAGTGCAAAGTATTTGGGCACAAAACCGCGGAAAGCGCCCGTCTTCAGCAGTACTCTCATATATTCTATTGAGGAAAGGACGTTTGTTTCAGTAAGGCGGAATATCACACATGGCTCTCACAGAGAAGCATCAGCATCCGAATATCAAGATCTTCGTGTCGGCGCACAAGCCGGCCGTGTTCCCGGAGGCCACGAGCGTTCTGCCGGTGCAGGTCGGCGCAGTGAACGCGGCGAAGCGATTCACGGATACGCTGCATGACGATGAGGGCGACAACATCTCCGCCAAGAATCCGCGCTATTGCGAGTTGACCGCGCAATATTGGGCGTGGAAGAACGAAGACGCCGACTACTACGGCTTCTGCCACTACCGTCGCTATTTCGATTTCACCGACACCGTGCATCAGGAGAACGATTACGGCGAAATCATCGATTCGTACATCGACGATCGCACGATCGCGGAATACGGCATCACCGACGAGGCGATCGCGAAGGCCGTGGAAGGCTGGGATGTGGTCACCACGCCGTTGAACGACGTGCGCCGCATCGGCGGATTCTCGAATCTCAAGCAGCACTGGGACGCCGATAAGCATCTGCGTTTGAAGGACCTGCGCCACATGTACGACATTCTGTGCGCGCGCCACCCCGATTACAAAGCCGATGCCGATGCCGTGCTCAATGGCCGCAAGGCGGCGTTCTGCAACATGTTCATCATGAAGAAGGAGATCTTCTTCGAATACAACGAGTGGCTGTTCCCGCTGCTTGACGAATTCGCGGGCACCACGGATTTCAGCAAGATGGACGTGCAGACCACGCGCACTGTCGGCCACCTTTCCGAACGATTGCTGAACGTTTTCATCGCGCACAAGCAGCGCACCGGCGCGAATTGGAAGATCAAGCAGCTGCAATGCGTGCACTTCCTGCATCCGGAACCGGTCGCCGCATTGGAACCGCTGGGACTCGAATACGGACGCGTGGTACCGGTGGTGTTCGCCGTCGACAACAACTACGTGCCGATGCTCGTCACCACGATCTACTCGATGCTGAAAAACGCGTCGCCGAGTCGTTCCTACGACGTGATCGTGCTGGAACGCGACATCACCGAAGAGAACAAGCGATACGTGAAGAGCTTCCTCGCCCAGTTCCCGAACGCGGTGATCCGCTTCTTCGACGTGAGCCGCTATCTGGCCGGATTCCACCTGACCACCAGCAATGCGCACATCAGTGTGGAAACCTACTACCGCTTCATCATTCAGGAGGCGTTGCCGTTCTATTCGAAGCTGCTGTACCTCGACTGCGATCTGGTGGTCAACGGGGACGTCGCCGAACTGTTCGATACCGAGCTGGGTGACAACGCCATCGCCGCGGTACCGGACGTCGATTTCATCGGCAATCTCAATATGAAGAACGGCGAACGCGCGGAATACGTTGACAGGCAGCTGCACATGCGTGACGCATATGGCTATTTCCAGGCCGGCGTGCTGGTGATGAACCTCGACCGCATGCGCAAGATCCACACGGTGCGCGAATGGCTGGAAATCGCCTCCAAGCCGGGATACATCTACAACGATCAGGATATTCTCAATGCGGAATGCGAGGGGCTGGTCACGTACCTTGATTATTCGTGGAACGTGATGCACGATTGTGCCGATCGCGTCAACGGCGTATTCGCCTTTGCTCCCGCTAACGTGTACAAGGCGTATATGGAATCCCGCAAGGCGCCGAAGATCGTGCATTATGCGGGATTCGACAAGCCTTGGAAGAACCCGTGGTGCGACTTCGCCCCGCTGTACTGGAGCTACGCGCAGGAGACGCCCTTCGTTTCGCAGATGATTGCCGCGATGAGTGGTGTGGAGCGTCCTGCCCCGCAGCAGCACCACGAGCGTGCGATTGCCGAAGACAGCCCCATCCGCAAGTACGTGGACACCTTCGCCCCGACCGGCTCCAAGCAGCGCGAACTCATGAAGGTCGTTGCACGCAAGCTGCAGGGCAAGCAGTAAGCAAATCGCTTGGTTGGTTTTTGACAGAGGGCGTGATGGTCCGTCAAAGGCCAACCAAGCGACAATGTGCGAATCTCAGTCCCTGCGGAACAGATCGCGGGTGTAGACCTTGTCACTTACATCCGCCAAATCGTCGTTCCAGCGGTTGGCGACGATGATGGAGGCGCGGTTCTTGAAGTCCACCAGATCGCGGGTGACCTCGCTGCCTTGGAAATCCGGCTTGTCGAGCGTGGGCTCGTAAATCAGCACGGGAATGCCGTTCGCCTTGAACTGCTTCAGCACATCCTGAATGGCGGACTGGCGGAAGTTGTCGGAACCGGATTTCATCGTCAGACGATAGATGCCGATCACCGGATGCTCCACATCCTTGATGCGGTCCATCACGTCGGAAGCGATGAATTCCTTGCGGGTGCTGTTCGCATCCACGATTGCCTCGATAAGGTTCTGCGGCACCTTGTTGTAGTTGGCGAGCAGCTGCTTCGTGTCCTTCGGCAGGCAATAGCCGCCATAGCCGAAGCTCGGATTGTTGTAGCCTTCACCGATACGCGGATCGAGACATACGCCATCGATGATTTCGCGGGTGTTCAGTCCGCGGCTTTCGGCATAAGTGTCCAATTCGTTGAAATACGCCACGCGAAGTGCCAAATAGGTGTTGGCGAACAGCTTGATAGCCTCAGCCTCGGTGGTACCGACCACAAGCTCCGGAATGCCGATGCTGCCATCGGCGTTGATGCGGGTCTTTTCCTCCGGATCGGCGCCATGCGCCAGCAGATCCACGAATTCATGCGCCGCCTTGACGGACGCCTCGTCGTCCTGTGGCGCGCCCACCACGATGCGCGTCGGGTGGAGGTTGTCGGACAGCGCGTGCCCCTCGCGAAGGAACTCGGGGGAGAAGAGAATATGGTCGTCATGCAGGGTGTCGCGCAGCTGCTGCGTGTACCCGACCGGAATGGTCGATTTGATGACGATCCACGCGTGCGGGGCATGCTCGCGCACCGCGGCAATCGCGGCCTCGACACTGGACGTGTCGAAATAGTTCTTCTTCTCGTCGTAATTCGTCGGCGTCGCGATAACGGCGAAGTCGACGTTCGTATACGCTTCCTGCGGGTCGAGCGTCGCATGGAAGTCGAGCGGGCGTTCGCCGGACACGTTTTTATCGAGAAAATCCGTGATTACCGGATCGACGATCGGGCTTTTGCCGTGGTTCAGCAAATCGACCTTCTCGGGAATGATGTCGAGCGCGTGAACCTCGTTGTGCTGGGCGAGCAGCAACGCGACGGACAACCCGACATAGCCGGTGCCTGCAACTGCGATCTTCATAGCAAATCAGCCTTTCCTCATCGTGACCTTAAGCCATTGTAAGCAATGGATCACTTTGGCAAATCAACGAAACCGGTGTCTTTCAGATAATTCTTGCCTGTGGTTATATCGTATTGAATGAGCTGATAATCGTGCAGTAGACGTTTTGCCTGCTTCGAAAGGTTCTTTTTTTTGACGAGGTCGCCATTCGCGTCAAGATAGGTGGGCTTGTCATTACTGCCGGAGGAAGCCGGTACGGACATTGCTGGAATTGCCTGATGCATCTTGGTGAGGAATGCAATATATGGGCTGACCTTGGCATTGAGATGCTGGGCAAGCTGCGCAGAGAAGTAGTTTGAAGACGTGTACGCACTGGAGGCGCTATCGAGCTTAGTCCCCGCGGATTGCGATGCGTTGTTGGACCAGATGAAGTAATCGGTTTCGTGAAGGGCGAGGCTGTTCTTTTTGCTCGCCGAAGCGGTGTCATAGATTCCCGGCAGGTGATCTCCATAGAAGATGACGGTGATGGGACGGTCGATTTCGTTGAGAGAATGCAGGAACGCCAAGGTGGACTGATCAGTGTAGCTGGCGCCCTTGGCGTAGGTGTCGATATTGGTTTTTTCCGTCTCTGAGAGATTCTGCGAAATATCAGCGTCCTTGAACTGATTGTTGTCGTACCAGTCGTTGTAAGGCGTATGGTTCTGCATGGTTGCCACTTGCAGGAATTGGTTTTTATCGGTTCGCTGGACATCGTTGAGAATGTAGTTGTAGAGCGATTCATCCGAGGCGGTCCAGTCGCGGTCGATGTATGTCAGACCCTTCAGCTTGTGCGAACCGTCGATTGCCCAGAATTTGTTGAAACCGAATTTCTTGTAGTTGGTATTGCGGAAATACATGTTCCGGTAATAATCGTGGTAGGCAATTGACGCTTGCTTGCCATGCGCGTCATTCCAAAGCTGATTCAGGGTCGGCGTCCATTTTTCATTGGGCACCAGTTGCTGGTAGGCAATCGACAAAGAAGAATCAAAATTGGCCATGGACAGGCCTGACAATGCTTGGTATTCGATATTCGCTGTGCCGCCACCGTAACCGGGAGACAACATGAGACCGGATGTCGTCTGTTCTTTGAGTTGACGGATATTCGGCATCGGATCTTCCGTCATGGTGATTCCCGGAACTCGTGTTGGATCCGAGAACGATTCCGACAGAATCATGATGACGGTGCTATCGGTCATATTCGCGCCACGGCTTCGATTGATTGAAACCGCATCCTTCGCATACTTTGATGCGATTTTTTCCATGGTTGTTTGAGAATAATCCTTTGGCTTATCCATGACCTTGGTATTCGACAGACGAAGAAAATTAATAGCTGGACCGTTGTATTGCGCATCTGTTTTGGCATTCCACATGACGGGAAAATCTGACAGATTGTGAGTCAGTTGATAAGCCCAGCTTTGCTCGTTGCGGATGCCTGCGGTAAATGAATAGACAACCGCAACTGATAATACTGCGGCAAGAATACGGACCGCGGTTGTTGCCATGGATTTGACGTTGCGGAACGGCCTCCACCAATGGCAGGGAATAATGGCGTTTCGCCCATCGACAAACTGCATGATGATGCATATGATGATAAGCCAAGTGACGCCTGTCGCAGCGTTGTTGACAAGGGTCTCGCATGATTTCGGGATGAAAGAAAACAGTTGTTTGGTGGTTCCGCCGGAGACGAAGTTGAGGTCGGCTGGAATGATTGGTTCGTTGCGGGTGAGAATTTTGATGTGGTTCGCAATTGCGAAGACTGTCATCACGGTTCCGAAAATTGCCGTCGCCACCCAGAAGCGATTTATTATGAAAACAACCGTTAAATAAATGAAGCTCAGTACGATTAAATTAAGTAATGCCTGATATTGATTGTTGAGGAATATCTTGCTGAAGAAATTGACGGTCTGCCCCATGACGCTTTGACTCACATAAGTGAGGGCATCGATTTCGGCACCTTTGGGGTATTTGGGTTTGGTATTTGTTCCCCATTGGATTAAGGCGATCTCATATGTTGTGAGAGCGACGATGATGATGAAATAGAAAGAATAGGAGAAGCGGTGACGCTTCTTCCACACGGCATGGACTTTCCGGAAGAACGCGATGACGAATTGCACGCCCTTGAGGTTGGTGAAGGTATGCC
>ERZ808240.1770-NODE-1770-length-25587-cov-6.581662_pt1 | contig 25587 bp, 26 predicted proteins | sample MGYA00521084_ERZ808240 | MGnify/ENA primary metagenome ERZ808240 (study PRJEB31516, sample SAMN03275571) | gut metagenome | biome: mammalia-associated habitat; material: feces | host: Papio cynocephalus | place: Kenya | collected 2012-08-06 ... | reverse complement strand
TGACGCCGGCGATGTTGCCGAACTTGGAGGAGCGGAAGATCTCGCGGATTTCGGAGTGCGAGGTGACGACCTCCTCGAATTCCGGCTTGAGCATGCCCTTCAGCGCGGCCTCGATATCTTCGATGGCCTTGTAGATGATGGAGTAGTACTTGATCTCCACGCCTTCCCGATCGGCCAGCTCCTGCACCTGACGGTTCGGACGCACATTGAAGCCAATGATGACGGCCTTGTCGACGGTAGCCAGATTGACATCGTTCTGGGTGATCGCACCGACGCCGCGATGAATGACCTGAATGCCGACCTCGTCGGACACCTCGATTTTCATCAGGGAATCCTCAAGCGCCTCGACGGAGCCGGAGGAATCGCCCTTGATGACGATGTTGAGCATATCGACCTCAGCCTTGGCGAACTGCTCCTTCAGGGACTCCAAGGACACGACCTTACGGCGCTTCGCCAACTGGGCGGCACGCTCGGTGGCCTGACGCTTCTCGGCGATCTGACGGGCGGTGCGGTCGTCCGGGGCAACCAGGAAAAGGTCGCCGGCGGTGGGCACGGAAGTCAGGCCGAGCACCTGCACCGGAGTGGAGGGACCCGCGTCCTTCATCTGCTTGCCGTTTTCGTCGAGCATGGCGCGCACGCGGCCATAGGACGTACCAGCAACAATCGAATCGCCCACATGCAGCGTACCCTGCTGGACCAGCACGGTGGCCACGGCACCGCGACCCTTGTCGAGCCGGGCTTCCACGGTGGCACCGCGAGCGTCCATATCCGGATTGGCGCGCAGGTCGAGCTCGGCGTCGGCGGTCAGCAACACCGCTTCAAGCAGCTTGTCGACATTGGTGCCCAGCTTGGCGGAGATGTCGACGAACATGGTGTCGCCGCCGTAATCCTCGGGAACCAGACCGAACTCCGTGAGCTGTCCGCGCACCTTCTCCGGGTTGGCGCCCGGCTTATCGATCTTGTTCACGGCCACCACAATCGGCACATGAGCGGCCTGAGCATGGTTGATGGCCTCCACAGTCTGGGGCATCACACCATCATCGGCGGCCACCACCAGGATGGCGACGTCGGTGAGCTCGGCGCCACGCGCACGCATGGCGGTGAAGGCCTCGTGGCCAGGGGTGTCGAGGAAGGTGATCTTGCGGGCTTCGCCCTCAAGGTTCACCGTCACCTGATAGGCACCGATGCGCTGGGTGATGCCGCCGGCCTCGCCCTCGATGACGTTGGTCTTGCGGATCGTGTCCAGCAGTCGGGTCTTACCGTGATCGACATGGCCCATGACGGTGACGACCGGCGGACGAGGCTTGAGATCCTTGTCCTCCTGAAGCTCCTCTTCGTCCAGATCGATATCGAACTGCTGCAGCAGCTCCTTGTCTTCCTCCTCGGCGGACACCAGCTTGATGTTCCAGCCGATTTCCTCGCCAAGAATCTGGAAGGTGGTCTCGTCAAGGGACTGCGTGGCCGTGGCCATCTCGCCGAGATGGAACATCACAGTCACCAAGGCGGCCGGATTCACATTGATCTTCTCGGCCAAATCGGCAAGGGACGCACCCTGACGCAGACGGACGGTCTGGCCATTGCCGTTGGGGATGCGCACGCCGCCGATGGTAGGAGCTTTGATCTCCTCAAACTCGCGACGCTTCGCCAACCTGTTCTTGCGGGCCTTCGAAGACTTGCCGCCCTGACGACCGAATGCGCCGGCTGCGCCGCCACGGCCGCCACGACCGCGTGACGGACCGTTACCGCCCGAAGGAGCTCCGGAGAAGTTGTTGCCGCCGAAGCGAGAGCCGCCGCCCTGACCCGAACGAGGGGACTGGCCGCCGCTCTGACCCGGACGGGAATGGCCCCACTGACCCGGCCTGGCGCCGCCGCCCTGACCCGGACGACCACGGAATCCCCCACGGGGACCGGGACGGCCGCCGCGGCCGCCACGACCTTCGTTGTTATTGACTGTAGGCCGGGCCATCGGATGCGGACGGGGAATGTCGCCCGGCGTCGGAGTGCTCATACCCTGACGCCGCGAGAAGGGATTATTGCCCGGGCGCGGAGTGCCGGAACCGGCGTGCGGACGCGCGGGCTGGCCACCGCGAGGACGCGGAATGGCGGGATTGGCATGGGAACCGCCCTGCGGACGGGAACCGGGCTGAGAGCCACGCTCGCCCTGGTGCTGCGGACGGGGACCGGGACGGCCCATGCCGCGATTATTGTCCTGATTGCCACGCGGATTATTGTGGCCGCCGGCATGCGGCCCCTGACGATGCTGACCGCCGCCGGGACGCGGAGCCGGATGCGCAGCCGCGGAACCGGACATGGAGGACGGGGACGGATGCGCCGCCGATGGCTTGTTGGCTGAAGAGGGAGAGGCGCCGTGCACGGCAGCCGGAGATGGCGCATGCGGCTGAGGAATGGGCCTGCCTCCCCGTCCGCTGCCCTGGGGCCGATGACGCTCAGACGTCGCGGGCCTAGCTCCACCCCTGGACGATTCATTCTTCGAAACCTTCGCCGACTTCGACGCATTGGAATCCGGCTGCGGGAACGCCGCCTTCAGCTTGCGAACCACCGGAGCTTCCACAGTGGAGGAAGCCGACTTGACAAACTCCCCCATGTCCTTGAGCTTCTCAAGAACCGTTTTACTATCTACGCCAAGAGCCTTGGCCAATTCATACACGCGTGCTTTGGGCACTCAATTTCTCCTATCCATCAGCCGCGCGCATGGGTGAGGCGCGACTATCGTCCGATGACGGTGAACTGTTTCTCACTCATCGTGCGACCATGATCGTTATTACCTCGTCTCTGTGCCGAATTCGGGCATAGTTGACCCATTCGGATACCGAGAACAGCATACTCGATCCTATGGATGTGCGGCGCGTTGCAAAACAACGACTCCGCATACGGCATACCGCATGCGGAGCGACGGATACAAGGCAACGGATTCAGACCGTGCGCCATTATGCCGGTTCAAGACGATTGCGAGTCTCCCGGCCGGCAAGTCTCCCCGCAAGCGGGGCGGTGACTACTCCTGCGGGGTCTGATGGCTTTCGCTCCGCACCTTGGCGGCATGCGCCTCAGCGGATTCGATGCCGATCTTCCAGCCGGTGAGCTTGGCTGCCAGACGAGCGTTCTGTCCCTCCTTGCCGATGGCAAGTGACAGCTGATCATCATGGATGAAGGCAATGGCGGTTTTGTTCTTTTCGCTGATCACCTGCACGCCTGTCGCCACAGCCGGGGACAGCGCGGAAGCCACAAATTTGGCGGGATCATTGGAATAGTCGACGATATCGATTTTCTCCTGTCCAAGATTCTCCATCACCGCGCGCACGCGAGCGCCGCCGGGACCGATCAGGGCCCCCTTCGGATTAACTCCATCGGTGTTGGCGCGCACGGCGATCTTGGTACGGGCACCCGCCTCACGAGCAATCGCCATAATCGACACAGCCCCCGACACCAATTCGGGAACCTCACGTTCAAAAAGACGACGGACCAGCTCAGGATGCGAACGAGAGACGATGATCTCCGGCCCCTTCAGCCCACGGGCCACATTCACCACATAGACGCGAATGCGCTCGCCATGGCGATACCGCTCGCCCGGCACCTGCTCACGACGCGGCAGAATGGCCTCGACGTCACCCACGGCCACATGCACGTTCGCGGCGTCCTTGACATCCTGCTGCACGATGCCGGTGATGAGCTTGCCCTTCTGGCCGGAAAACGCGCCAAACACCTTATCGTCCTCGGCCTTGCGGAACAACTGGCGAATCACCTGGGCGGCGGTGGCGGCGGCAAGACGGCCGAAGTCCTTCGGGGTGTCGTCGTACTCCTCGCCAAGTTCGGGTGCGGGATGCGGGTTCTCTTCGGTGGGCTCCTGAGGAATCTCGTCGCGCGCCCACACAGTGAACGTGCCGGCACGCTCATCCAAATCGACGCGGGCATGCTTGGCCGCATGCGGAGTCTTGAGATATGCCATGCGCAGCGCCTCGGAGAGTGCCGAATCCAACGTTTCCTCGTCGATCCCCTGCTCCTTAGCCAACTGATGCATGCTTGCCAGGTCTAGTTCCATTCCCGGAGACCTCCTCATGAAGTTATCGCGTTCGCACCGGCCTGTGACGGCTCGTACGGTCTGTAATGGCTATTAGTCTAACGATTCATGGAGACACGCAAGTTTCAGGCATTACGGCACTTCGTCAAAGGCACATTCGTCTGCTTCGCGGCTCTTTCCATCACGATCACGCTGGGAGGCTGCTCGCCAACCTCATGGATGCCTCGCGTGCAAGGCCAACTCGAAGCCGCGCTTACCCCAAGCTCCTGCGAGCTTCAGCTCGCCGACGCCGAGGATGCCACCGCCATGGCGGCCACGCAACCGACCGCCGCCCGTAGCGTGGAATCGCTGACCATATGGCAACGCCAACGCAAAGCCGTGCAGGCCAGGGACCTATGGCGTTTGGTGGGCATCACGTGTCAGGGTCGTTTCGCCGAGGGGGTTTTGGAAAGCGGCCGCGCAAGCTCAATGGCCGCCTCGATGGCCCGACGTACCGGCATCGCGTATGCGGACACGACCACGAGAATAGATGCCAACACCTCATTGACGATTGCGGACGATGCCGCGAAAGGTCTCGCCCTTGCGCACGATCGCGCAGGATTCGCCTTTGAGGTTCTTGCGGCGCGACATACCGCGAACGGCACCCTTGCGAAGCTCTCCGACCGGCATAAGGCGCTTGCCTCGGGATTCGCCGCGCACACATCCGACACCGATAGCCGAAATGCCGTCTACTCCGTGCAGCAGCTGCTCGCCAATCCCGACGTCATCCTCGACACCGCCTCCGGACTGCGCGTGCCCACGTCCGCGGCCGTGGCCATGGATCTGGTCCGAGAGCAGCTCAGCGCGCTGGCCACCTCCTCGTCAGGCGACACAACCGCGAACGGCGACGGCTCTGCGGACACCACGCGCATCATGATCAGCGACGACGCAACGGCATCTGTGCTGGCGAATCTGTTGTCGGAGGAAACGTCGCAGGCCCTGCAACTTGGATTCCCCCAATTCGACGAAGCGCTTTTCACCACGCGTGTCGCCACGTCGTGAAGCTGTGGCATACTAGATAAGTTGCTTGCCTGACGTTAAGGCTTGCGGCGAATGGATAAGTGTCCGAGCGGTCTAAGGAGCACGCCTCGAAAGCGTGTGAGGCTTAACACCTCCGCGAGTTCGAATCTCGCCTTATCCGCCCCATGGGGGTTCCGAGCGATGCGCCCGGAACCCCTTTTTTATGTCAAAAGCCAATGTTTTCAGTGATTTCCGCCATTTGCTCGCGAATCACGGCAACGCAAGACGTCCCTTTGAAACAACTAAAACGGATTCTTTCACATTTTCCGTCGAACCGGAGGCCGCCACGACGGCACAAAGCCCCTTTTTGCGCCTCGGAAACGCTCTGCGGCGATCAAAAACGTGAAAGAATCCAAAATAGGATCCTCATAACCGCCGTTCTTCATTCCCCGCGACGATTTCCCGAGGCGATATCACTCAGATCCCCTGCTCATGAACCGACGCGTTGACCCACTGCTCCTGTTTGACGGACACGCCGGAGAAAACGCCGATATCCAACATGCAGTCGCGATAATCGCGACCATGCGCAATGGTGATGTAGCTATCGTCAACCAGACGATTATGCGTGGGATCCAAACCGATCCAACGATCCTTGTGATAGACCTCCACCCACGCATGCGTGGCGCCCTCGCCTCCCAGCAAACCCGCGATATACCGAGCCGCGAGCCCCATATGCCGGCACACGGCCAACATGACATGGGCATAGTCCTGACACACACCCCTGCCCTGCGCCAACGCCTGCTCGGCAGTCGTGCGAATGGTGGTAGACATCGGCGCATACGTAAACGCCTTGTACACCTCATCCATCACAACCGTGGCCACCGCGACCGGGGAACCGCTGTTGCTTTCGGTGCGCAAACGCTCCCGGCAACGCTCGATCAACGCAGTCAGAGACGGCCCCGGCACCGTCAGCGCGGAATCGAAGCGGTACAGGGGCTTATAGATTTCAGGCTTGATATGCTCGTTATCCACAAAGGCAATACCGGTGACCGAATAATTGAAATGCGAATGCTCTTCGGGAATGTAGCCGATCATCACCACGGAATCAAAGGAGTCGATGGTGGTCTCAAGCTCGACTTCCGGGTCGATCTTCACTTCGACATCCACAACCTGCTGACGCGGCCCCGTAGCGGGAATGCACCGCAGCTGGAAACGATGATCCGTTACAGGCGAGCTGAACGACAGCTTCATCCGGTAGTCGAATACCAGCTTCTTCAATGCTCAGCCTTTCGATTCTCGATTATGGTCATGACCCGGTCCACGCAAAGCGGGCAGTATTGTATGCCCTTTCGCGTTTCTTCGTCTTGAACCGCCGAAGTCCGGACAAATCATCGCATTCGATTCGCTCTCTTGTGCAACAATCCGCGTCCATTGTAATGGAGAATTCGAAAGACACGACAGCAAGGGCGCGACGGGAAGGCCGTCAGATCTTGTTGGCATCCATATCAACCGCGGAAACCATCCCGATATCCCGCAAACGACTCGCGATGATATGCCCTTCAAACCCGTCGAGGAATTTGGACAGGGTTCCGGCAAGCTCGCCGTACCCGCGCACCGGCATCTGGCCGACCAGCCACCGGACGCCATCGGCAAAGCACTGCGGCAGGGGCAAACCGTCCAGCATCATGGCATACGAGGCCAGTTTGCGCAGCGGAGCGGCAAGCTGGTCCTTAGGCAAGCTGAATCGTGTATACAGATCGATGCGCTCAACATATTTGCCAATGAAGATCAGCGCCTTCAGCGTCGGGTCGACGGTGGAATTCTCGATGCCGCCCCAGAACGCCAGCATGTCGTCGGTGATGTCGCGCTGCTTGTAGATATCCTCGGCGCTGGCGGAGCGTCGCGACGCGTCAGCGATATTGCGCAGCGCAAGTTCAACATACTGCAAAAGGTCCGACCCAAGTTCAGGCCGTAGAACCACCGCGTTGTTGAATGCCGATTTGATCGCCGAACGCACCGAATCGGCATTGTTCTCGTCGTATAGGAACGATTGGATGAACGCATCGAAATCCGCGAAATCCTCCGGCAGGTCGAGCGCCCTCGCAAACGGGCGGAACGCGTCCACATCAGTGTCCATCACCTGATCGTAGAAGGGGAAGAACCGCTTGATCGTGGTGAACACGCGTTCCGTGTACCGACCAAGCCAGTAGAGCGTATCGGTTTTCGACGAGGTGACCAGGGCCAGGGAATGACGCGCGTACTCGGCATTGATGGCGATCTTCTCACGCTCATGCGACTGATCGAAATCCGTGTCCTTCGACGCTTCGGGGGACATCACCCACGTGTCCTTGAAGCCGCCGCCCTGGGAGGAATTGACGATCATTTGGCCTGGAATCGACGAATACCTCGTCAAGCCGGAGTACCAGACATGGGTGTCCTTGCCGGTGACGACGAATGCGCGCAGATCCGCTTTGCGAGGCACCGCCTCGCCGGTGGCGTCGTCGATGACGGCCAGATCCTTGAACTGGATGACTTCCTGGGCGATGAAGCGACGCGGCTCCTTGCGAATGCGATCCGCCAGTTCCTCGCGTTGCCGCGCATCCAGCTTGGATCCGAACACCACGCCGTAACCGCCGGCCTCCGCCACATCCTTGATCACCAATTCGCCAAGCCTGTCGAGCACGATCTTGCGATCGGAGGAGAACATCGGCATATAGGTCGGGGCGTTCTTGAGGATCGGATCCTCGTGCAGATAGTACTGGACCATCGCCGGCACAAAATAGTAGATGGCCTTGTCGTCGGCGACGCCGTTGCCGGGCGCATTCATAATGGCGACATTGCCCGCACGATACGCCGACAAGAGACCCGGCACGCCAATCACCGAATCGGGATTGAATGCGAAGGGGTCGAGATATTCGTCGGAGAGCCGGCGATATACCACGCCCACGCGATGCTTGGCACCGGAGTAGTCCACGAACCACAGCTTGTTGCCCTCGACCTCCAGATCCTCCGGGAAGGCCAGTACCGCACCGGTTTTTTCAGCCAGATAAGCATGCTCGAAGAATGCCGAATTGTAGCGCCCCGGCGTCAGCACCACGGAAATGCCCTCGGTGGAGACGAAATCCATGGATTTGCGCAGCAGCGTCGGATAGGCACGATTATCGCGGATATGCACGTCGCGAAACAGCGTCGGCGCGATGCGGCGCTCAATGTCGCGCACGAACAGCGGGTAGCTGGCACCGGACGGGATGCGCAGGTTGTCCTCCAGCACCCACCATTGGCCGTCTTCCCCCTGTACCAGATCCTCTCCGGCGATATGCGCGAAAATGCCGGCCGGAGGGGTGACCCCATTGACTTGGGGGAAGTATCCGGCGGAGGTGTATACGTATTCCTCGGGGATAACGCCATCATGGATGATGCGCTTGTCGGAGTAGATGTCCTTGAGATACGCGTTCAGCGCGTCGACTCGCTGCTTGAGCCCCTGTTCCAGCCGGTCGAATTCATCGGACGGGATGACGCGCGGAATCGGGTCGTAGGGGAACAATTGGTCGTGATAGGTGCCGTTCTTGTAGATGCCGAAACGGACGCCGTTGCGCCCCAGCTCGCGGTTGATGGCTTCCCTCCGGTTCACCAACTCGGCAGCCAGCTTCTGTGCAACCGTCTCAACCATCTTCGCACTCCTTGCATACCTTCGCATACTCGTCCGGATCCCGGGCTCCGGGATATGCGATTCACGCTATGCACCGGTCGTTACGGAACTCCGCCACCTGTGTTACGTGAAGTTTAAGGGCTGTGGAATATGCGATTTACAGCGTGCGAACCGCGCGGATCTTCGCCGCGCGGGCAGCGAGCTGGGCGTCGGGCGGATACGCGATGTGCTCCAAGGTGAGCCCCTGCGGCGGACAGGGGCCGCTTTCCCCCTCGCGAACCGGTGTCTCCATTTTCGACAGGAACCAGTCAACCGAACGTTTGCCCTGCCCGACACGCAGGCTTGCGCCGACCAGTGAGCGAACCATGTTGCGGGCGAAGGCGTCGGCCACGATGGTAAAGCACAGCAGCCCCGATTCGCACGACGGCACTGTATGGAATTCGTCGCGTGCGTTCCCGCTGCCTCCGGATGGGCTGTCCTCTCCGACGCCGGGTTCTCCGATCAGCGGACGAATCGGCACCCGATCCCAGTGCGCGGATTTCACCTCCCGGATCGTGGTGCCTCCGGGATTGGGGGTCGCAAACGATCCGAAATCATGCAATCCCACCGTCGAAGCGACGGCCGCGTTCATCGATTCGACGTCCAGCCGATCCTCCACCCGCAGCACAAAATGCCGCATACGCGGATCAGCGAGGCAGGAGGCGTCACTCACTCGGTAGACATAGGTGCGTTGCAGCGCGGAGAACCTTGCATCGAATCCGGCTGGGGCGACGGCGACGGCATGCAAAGCAATATCCGGCGGCAGCACGCGTGAGAGTCTGCGTTGCAGGGCCTCGACGGGGCCAACCCGCATATGGCCGACGCATCGTGCCAGCCGCTCCTCGTCAATATCCGCGTGGCAAACCTGATGCAACGCATGTACCCCGGTATCGGTACGGCCTGCGACGGTGAGTCGCGGATTCCCCTCGCCGGGGGCGTATCTCAATATTTTGGACAACGCCGATTCGAATTCGCCCTGCACGGTTCTCAGCTCGGGCTGCTTTGCCCATCCGAAGAAATCCGTACCGTCATATCCAAAATCAAAGCGCAGTCGTATCACCCGACAACTATACCTATATGGTCTCGATGCCGAACCGTCGAATATTCACCGAATAGCAAACAGGTCCGGGAATCCAAGCGGATTCCCGGACCTGCTCATTGCCGAATGATATCGGCTATGCCGTCAGCTCACTCGGCCTTCTCAGCGGTTTCGGTGGAGGTGGCTTCGGTAGAAGCTGCCTCAGTGGCGGCGGCCTTCACTTCGGCGTTCTCGTCCTGAGCGGCCACCTTGGTGGCGGCTTCGGCTTCCTTCACCACGGCCTTCTTGGCAACGGGCTCGGTGACGAGCTCGATGATGGCGGCCGGGGCGTTGTCGCCCTGGCGGGAGGCGATCTTCACAATGCGGGTGTAGCCGCCCTCGCGCTGCTCCATCTGAGCGGCGATATCGGTGAACAGGGCGTGCACCACGGACTTGTTGCGGATGACGCGCATCACGCGACGGCGGGAGTGCAGATCACCGCGCTTGGCGAAGGTGATGAGACGCTCAGCCAGCGGACGAAGGCGCTTGGCCTTCGGCAGCGTGGTGGTGATGCGGCCATGCTGGAACAGGCTGGTAGCCATGTTCGCGAGCATCAGGCGCTCGTGGGCGGGGCTGGATGCCAGACGCGGGCCCTTCTTGGGTGTAGGCATGTTATCTCCTTATGTCCATATGAGCAGGTGGGCAGTGGCCCGAGCATCCGCTCATATGGCGTTATTCGAAGTGAACGGTTCTCACTCGTCCTCAGGCGAGAAGAACGTGCCACCTTCGAGGTTGGTGGTATCGAAGCCAAGCGGGGAGGTCTTGAGCGACAGCCCGAGGGCCTGCAGCTTCTCCTTGACCTCGTCGATTGACTTCATACCAAAATTGCGGATGTCGAGCAGATCCTGCTCGGTGTGGGAAACCAGCTCACCGATGGTGTGGATTCCCTCACGCTTCAGGCAGTTGTAGCTGCGCTGCGTAAGGTTGAGATCCTCGATCGGCACGGCCATCTCCGGGTTGGTCTCCTCGACCACCGGAGCCGGGCCGACCTCCACGCCCTCAGCCTGGGCATTGAGCTCACGGCACAGGCCGAAGAGCTCCACCAAGGTGGAACCGGCGGACGCCACGGCGTCACGCGGGGAGATGGCGGGCTTGGTTTCGACGTCCAGGATGAGCTTGTCAAAGTCCGTGCGCTGTTCGACACGGGTTGCTTCAACCTTGTAGCTCACCTTAAGCACCGGAGAGTAGATCGAATCAACCGGGATTCGACCGATCTCGCCGTTGTCCTGCTTGTTCAGCTGGGCCGGCACATAGCCACGGCCGCGCTCGACGGTGAACTCGATCTCCAGTTCGCCGTCCTCGGCAAGGGTGGCGATATGCAGATCGGGGTTGGCGATGGTAACGCCGGCGGGCGGAGTGATGTCTCCAGCCGTGGCCTCGCCCTTCCCGTTCTTGCGCAGATACATGACGACCGGCTCGTCGTACTCGCTGGTGAGCACAATCCCCTTGATGTTCAGGAGGATCTCGGTGACGTCCTCGACAACGCCGGGCAGAGTGGTGAACTCATGCAGGGCACCGGAGATACGCACCGACGTCACCGCCGCTCCCGGAATAGAGCTCAGGAGCGTACGACGCAGCGAGTTACCAAGCGTGTAACCGAAGCCGGGCTCAAGGGGCTCAATCGTGAAACGGGAACGCTGAGGATTGACTACTTCCTCAGTCAGTGTCGGACGCTGTGCAATCAGCACTTTGGTGATCCTTTCAGCTTTGGCCGGCCGTGCACCTTACCGGCTCGAAGCGGGTGGACTTAATGGTTTCTCTGAAGTGCTCAGACGCGACGACGCTTCGGGGGACGAACGCCGTTGTGGGCCTGCGGGGTGACGTCGGTGATGGAACCGACCTCAAGCCCGGCGGACTGCAGGGAACGGATGGCGGTCTCACGACCGGAACCCGGACCCTTCACGAAGACATCAACCTTCTTCAGGCCGTGCTCCATGGCCTTGCGGGCAGCCGACTCGGCGGCCATACCTGCGGCGTACGGCGTGGACTTGCGGGAGCCCTTGAAGCCGACGTCGCCACCGGACGCCCATGCCACAACTGCGCCGGACGGATCCGTGATGGAGATGATGGTGTTGTTGAAAGTGGACTTGATATGCGCCTGCCCGACCGGGATCGACTTGCGATCACGGCGACGAGGCTTGCGCGCGGCTTGCTGCTTGGGAGCTGCCATTGACCCTCGTTTCCTAATAACGAATGTTGATTGGTGTTCGGGCGATGGGACTTGCATCCCGTGGTCCGAACGGGCCTACCTTACTTGGTGGCCTTCTTCTTTCCGGCGACGGTGCGCTTCGGTCCCTTGCGGGTGCGCGCGTTGGTCTTGGTGCGCTGACCGCGAACGGGCAGACCACGGCGATGACGCTGACCCTGGTAGCAGTTGATCTGGATCTTGCGACGAATGTCGGCGTCGATTTCACGACGCAAATCGCCTTCGATCTTGTAGTTGGCTTCCAGATAGTCACGCAGCGTGATCAGCTGCTCATCGGTGAGATCCTTGACGCGGATGTCCGGGTTGATGCCGGTGGCCTCAAGGGTCTTCTTGGCGCGGGTACGACCGACACCGAAAATATAGGTGAGGGCGATCTCGATGCGCTTCTCATTGGGGATGTCGACTCCGGCAAGAGGTCGTGCACCGAGTCGTCCGGTTTCCCGGCCCGGGCCTGCGTACCCGGGGTTCAGCCGATAACGTTCGGCTGTGACTCAGCGCCTGATGGTATTGCCGCTGGAATCTACTCTCAGCCCTGGCGCTGCTTGTGGCGCGGGTTAGAGCAGATCACCATGACGCGGCCGTGACGGCGGATCACGCGGCAGTTTTCGCAGATCCTCTTCACGCTAGGGCTGACCTTCATGGTTTTCCTTTGCTTGTACCTTTTACTTGTAACGGTACGTAATGCGTCCGCGGTTCAGATCGTAGGGGCTCATCTCAAGCACCACGCGGTCCTGCGGCAGAATGCGGATGTAGTTCTTGCGCATCTTGCCGGAGATCGTGGCGAGCACGATGTGCTTGTTTTCGAGTTCGACGCGGAACATCGCGTTCGGCAGTGCCTCCACTACCCGACCTTCGACTTCAATCACACCGTCTTTTGCCATGAGCCTCTTATCCGTTCCTTGACGAATTACATGCTGGCATGCCTAAAGACACACCAACTTGCAAGTTTAGCAGATACTCCATTGTTCACACTACGGCGTGTCGCCCATCGGATCCAACGACACGCATCAGACAGCATATAGGCGTGAGGACGACCCGGATGCAACTCCGGGCCGCCCTCACGCCAATGCCATCACGATCCCGCCGGGATCGACCTCAACCGACCCCGCGGCATCTCATCTCATCACCGTTCACGCATTGCGCGACTCGGCGGTGTCGGACACCGGCCACATCGTCTCATAGGGCACGCCGGCAAGCTCCTCCACCACGCGCTTGGTCTTCGGGTCGACGTCGGCCTTGGAGCCGCCGTCCTTGAGGCGGTTGATTTCCTTGATCAGCACATCATGCGTCGACTGGTTGACCTTGAAGGTCAGGGCGCAGATGATCGCGAGGATGAGCAGCACTCCGGTCAGGCCGACCAGGACGGAGACGATGGCGGTCTGGGCCTCCGGGGTCTGCACCTTGGCGTTGCCGTTGAAGCCGAACTCGTCGAGGATCCAACCGGTGGCGATGGTGGCCACGGCGACGGTGGACTTGCGGCAGAAGGTCATGACCGCGGCGAATTCGCCGGCGCGGTTGCGGCCGTTGACCAGTTCGTCAATGTCCGGGATGAAGGGGAACACATTCCACGGCGTGAACTCAAGGGTGGCGCGGCCGATCTGGTAGACCAGCGAGATCACAACCAACCAGACCATCGGCGAAGAGGGCTTGAACAGGTAGACGCACAGGTAGGCGCCCAGCATCGCCAGCATGACGAGATAGCCGGAAACGAACAGGAACTTCGGCCCCTTCTTGACCATCAGGACGCCGGCGATCGGCACCACAACCAGGCCGATGATGGAGAACGACAGCATATTGGCCGCGTCCGTGGCGGTCAGGCCGAGGCAGAAGGTCACGAAGTAGGCGAACACCGTGTTGAACGTATCCTTGCCGGTGAAGGAGAACAGGTAGATCGCCAAGTGCTTGCGGAACGACTTGTTCTTGAGCGTGGAGATGTACTCCTTGAGCAGCTCGATGATGGAGGTCTTCTCCTGCTGCACCTTGGCCTCCATGGCCACGACCTCGTCGTACGGCTTTTCCCAGGTGGTCATCGTGGTGACGAGCATGCACACGAAGAAGATCACGGCAAAGATGGCACCGTTCACAAAGAAGGGCAGCGGCGAATCCTGCCCGAGCAGCTTGAACAGCTGACCGGGGATGAAGGTGGATAGGAATGTCGCTCCGGCGGAGACGAACATGCGGCTGGAGGAGAGCTTGGTGCGCTCCTTATAATCCTCGGTCATCTCGTTCGGCAGCGTCTCGTAGGGGATCAGGATGGCGGAGGAGATGATCTCAAACGCCATGTAGCTAACAAGGTAGTACCAGAAGTTCAGGCCGCTGATCCACAGCACTGCGTACGAGAGCAGAAGCGGGCTTCCGAACAGCATGAAGAAGTGACGCCGGCCGAATCGCTTGCCCAGGCGGGTCTTGTAGAAGTGATCGGTAAGGCTTCCCATGCACAGCGTGGTGAAGGCGTCAACGATACGGGACACACCGATGATTAGGCCGCCCTGCACTGCCGTCAAGCCGCAGTACGTGGTGTAGAAGAACAGCATCCACGCGCCGATGATCGTCATGGAGCCGCCGCCGATGAAATCGGAGATGCCGTAGCAGATGCCACGTCCGAGCGTAATCTTGTGAGGTTTGTAGAAACGGTTGGTTTTCTGTTCTGACTTCAGTGGAAGACTGCTCATTGGACTTCAGCTCCTTTGCTTGGCGGCTTCGACATCGTAACGTAGATGTCGTAACGCCGACAGTATATGGTTGCAATGTTGAGCCCTGCCCATATTTCCACGAATTCTCTTTTTTTGCCATTTTTGCATTCCCAAAGCCCGAGATACCGCCCGAATGACATGAAGACACACGCCGGAGCGACAACGCAGGCACACACCGTCCCACTCAGTGCGCGTCACCCCGCCAGGCAGGAGCGACGCTGTCGCGGATAAACAGCGTCGTGGCGACACACAGCATATTCGACCCGATGATCTCACCCGCACCCACCGCCGTCGTGCCATCAGGCAGACATAGCGCGGCCACGTCCTCCGGAGTGAAGGCGGACATCGACGTGTAGCCGTTGGACGAGAGCGCCAGCAGCACCCGCACGCCAAGCGCCCCGATTCGCGCGCGCGGCAGCCGCACAGCGGTCAGGTTCGGAGACACCACGGAGGATATGGACGAATCGTCGAAGGCAACCACCGACAGACGCCCCGGCACATCAACGGACTCGGCGGTCATACGCGTCACCATTCCGGCGGCCATCTGCTCGTTGTAGGTCACCACGGCCGAAGGACACGACGGCCCGCGCAACGCCATGGCGGCCTGCCCGCCACCGTCGACCGATGGCGAAAACGGCCCGACAACCCGCATGGTCATCCCCATCGACCTGCCGATTGTGCGCAGCGCATCCCACCGCGTGCGATCGGCCCAGTCCCATCCCTGAGCCGACACGTATGTCACCGCATGATGACCATTGGATTTGAGCAACGCCAGCACCTGCCGGGCACCACCCACCGCATCGGGCATCACGCTGGCCACTCCGGGCACCGGGCGATTAAGGACCACCAGAGGCACCAGCGAGGCGAGTCTCTGGAGCTGCGCGTCATTGAGACGATCCGACGCGACCAGCACGCCGCATGACCCATTGGACACCTCTTCGATGAACGAATTCTCCCATTGCGAGGTGCGCGTCGACTCGATGACGCTCACGGCACGCCCGGTCAGGAACGCCTCATCCTGGGCGCCTCTCAGCAGTTCCTCGGCCTCGGAGACGTTCTTGACGACCAGCGAGATGATTCCGGATGACCGTCCGGCGCGACGCCGATACGATCGATGTTCATACCCCAATCGGACGGCGGCCTGACGGATCACCTCGATCGTGGCGGGATTCACCCGGTCCGGATCTCGGAAGGCACGCGAGACCGTTGACGGTGCGACGCCGGCCTCCTTGGCCACATCCACAATGCCCACGACCCGACGGCCGCGCTGATCGTTCATTGCCCACCCCCGGTATGCAAAAAATGCAAAAGATGACAACCAACCGCAAGTTTCATCGTATTGCCGACCCGCACCCTAGGATAGGACGCAAGATCGTATTTGACCAATGCTGTTCAAGGAAGCCATCGTATGACACCAGCAAACGACGAGACCACGTCATCGCATCACAATCGCCCAACCGTGACGCCCACCACCCGGACGTCCGACAGGCCCACGGCGCCACCGGCACCGGAGCACCTGCGCATCAATGACCGCATACAGCCGGTTGACATCGAACCCGGCACCACCCCCACGCTTCGCTGGCGTATGCCGCTGGACGCCTGCGGCCAGGCGACCGACGACGAACCATCCACCGAAACGCTGCATTACGAAGCCCAAGTGCTCGACATACGCACGCTCACGGTATTGTGGGCATGCAGCCAAGCCCCACTGCAACCCGGCGAGCGCCTTCAGCTGCATGGACTCGACATGCAACCCGGACGCCGATACCTGGCACGCGTTCGCGCGAAGCGAACCGTCGACGGCGACACGCTGCTCTCACCATGGAGCGTTCCCATGGCATTCGGCACCGGCGCCGGCACGCAATGGCACGGCACGCCGATCTGGATACCCGACACCGCCGTGACGCACGCGGTCAAGCGGGACGCCGGCATCGCCGCCACCGTCGATTCCCCCGACTTCGGACGGCTCAAGGAAAGCACATCGCAGGCGGGCGACGCGTTCTTCGCCGGGGAGGAACACGCTGCCGACCCGCACAACTCCCGGGGATGGGCGTTCCTTCGCCATGAATTCACGCTGCGGAACCAACACATCGTCTGGGCCACGCTGAATGTGACCGCCGCCAGCGTGAAACCGGCGCGACAATTCGTGCACCGCACCTGGGTGAACGGAACGTTCGTCGGGCTCGGCCCCACTTTCCCCATAGGCGACGAGGCGCGCTACGACGGCTGGGACGTAACGGGACTGTTGCACCCAGGACGGCGCAATGCCATAGGAGCGCTTGCCTACACGGTGGAGGACCAGCGCTATGCCGCCCAGCTTGACGTCTGCTACGCCGACGGCAGCACCGAGCACATCGTCACCGACGGCAATTGGACCACACTGCCGGGCTCGGCCATCTACCCGGACTCCGCATCCATCGGCACCCAATACTTCGAGGCCCCCGCCGAGAACATCCGTTCCGATGCCTTCCCGCGGGGCTTCTCCCGCCCCGGTTTCGACGACTCCGCATGGGTGGCCGCGGAGACCAAGCCGGCATTCGCGCGTCTGCTCGCCACACCCACCGATAAGGTGGCGGTGCGATACCATGCGCCCGTATCAATGCACCTGACCGAAGACGGCCACCTGATCGCAGACTTCGGCCACGCCGTCATGGGCGGCATCCGCATCGGCTTCCGCGGGAACGCCGCATGCGATCTCAAAATCCGCTACGGCGAGGTATGCGAGGACGACGGCTCGGTGAAATACCGTCTGAGCGCCTTCAATGTGTACGAGGACACCTGGCGCCGAGAGGCCGACGTCCCGTCCCTCGAAACCTGGGGCCTGCGCGTATTCCGCTACGTGGAGATCATTCCGTCGAAGGAATGCGCGGATCAGGCACGGCGACTGCTGGATGGCGCCGACACGCTCGACGCCGCCGCAATCGAATACCCGTTTGACGATGACGCCGCCATGTTTGACTGCTCCGACGACACGCTTGCCACCGTATGGTCGTTCTGCCGCACCACGGTCGCCTCGCTGAACGGCCCCATCTATGCCGACTCCTGGACCAGGGAACGTGCGGCGTACGAGGCCGACGCATGGCTGCAGCAGCGGGCCCACCTGGCGCTGGACGACGCCCCGACGCTGGGCGAATACACCATCGACTACCTCACCGCCAACCGCACCTGGCCGACCGAATGGCCGCTGTACCTGATACTCGCCGTCCACGACGCATGGATGGCAACGGGATCAACCCATCAGATCATGCAGGGATACGACCGCATCGCCGCGCTGCTGCCCGACCGATATCTCGACAAGGACTCCGGCCTGATCGTCAAGGATCCCGGCCAGTCAAGCGTCACCGACGGGGATCTGGTCGACTGGCCCCCGTCGGAACGCGACGGCTTTGTGTTCGGCCGTGTCAACACCGTGATCAACGCACTGGCATCCCAAGCCTATGCGGACATGGCCGACATCGCAGACGTAGCCGGCCACCCCGATGATGCCCGACGTTGCCGCTCAATTGCGGCGCGCATGCGTAACGCCATTCATGAACTGCTATTCGACGAACAGACAGGCGCGTATGCCGATGGCCTGGATACGGGCACGCAAGGCTCAAAACTCAGCCATTGCTCACTGCACGCATCAGCCTTCGCACTGGCCTTCGCAGATGTTCCGCCCGAGCGGGTCAACCGGGTCGCGGACTATCTGCGAGGACGCGGCATGGCCTGCAGCGTCTACACCGCCGCCGTATACCTGGATGGCCTGTATCGCGCCGGATACGGCGCTGACGCCAACCACCTCATCGCTTCGCACGAACCGCTGCGGTCCTGGATGAACATGATCGCCACCGGCGCCGGCGCCACAATGGAAGCCTGGGATCTCAGACTCAAAGGCAATACCACGTATTCGCATCCATGGGCTTCCTCCCCCGCCTTCCTGCTTGAACAGGGGCTGCTTGGCGTGCGCCCCACCAAACCCGGCTACCGGGAATTCGACGTGCGACCGCAACTCGGAGACCTGTCCAAAGGCGAAGTTCTGGTTCCATCCCCGGCTGGATCCATCCACGTCCTCGTCGAGCGTGACGACGCCGCCCAATCCGGATGGCGCATCGAACTCACCGTGCCAGTCGGCACACGTGCGCATGTCGACATCGCCGGTATGACGCGGACCTTCGGACCGGGACGGCACACCATGGACTGACCGTACCGGCGGCGGCGCACTGCCGTCGCATCGCACGGGTACGCGACGAAACAGGCTCCGACCCACGAATCATCGTGGACCGGAGCCCTGTTTTCTATAATCGGACAACGGATGATCGGACAGCGCCGATCAGCACCTCAATCAGCCGAGTTCGGCGATAATGGCGTCGGAAATATCCTGAATGTCGCCAGTGCCGTCAATCTCGACGAGCTGGCCACGGTCACGGTAGGTGTCCAGCAGCGGCGCGGTTTCCTTGGCATAGGTTTCCAGACGCTTGGCGATGGCCTCGGGCGTATCGTCGGCACGGCCTTCGATCTCGGCGCGCTTCTGCATGCGCTTGAGCAGCACGTCACGATCAGCGCTCAGTGCAACGGCCTTGTCAAGCGGGGTACCGATCTCCTCGAGCATCACATCCAGCGCCTTGACCTGGGAGGCATTGCGCGGATAGCCGTCGAGAATCCACCCGTTCTTCACATCGTCCATCGACAGACGATCCTTGACGATCTTGTTGGTCAGCTCGTCGGGCACAAGCTCGCCCTTGTCCATATAGGACTGGGCTTCCTTGCCAAGCGGGGTCTGGTTCTTAAGATTATAGCGGAAGATGTCACCGGTGGAGATATGAGGAATGCCATAGTGCTTGGCCAGCAAAGCCGCCTGAGTGCCTTTGCCGACTCCCTGCGGTCCCATAATCAGCAGACGCATGTCTCGCTCTCTTTCTGTATTCGTGGTTGCTGTTACAAAAGATGAAAAACAACAGGGACGGAACGGCCATTGTCCGCCGCTCCGCCCCTGAGATGATGATTATTTATTGTCGACGTGGGCGTCGGATTCGAACAGGAACCCGGCGTATTGGAACTGCTCGGTCTGGGCCTTGGCCTGACGCAGGGTGTCAAGCCCCACGCCCGCGATGATCAGAATGGTGGTGCCGCCGAACGGCAGCTGCTGATTGATCTGCAGGGCCATGATCAGCACCGTCGGAATCAGGGCCACGAACAGCAGATACACGGCACCGACCGTATTGAGGCGGTTCATCACATAGGTCAGGTACTGGCTCGTGGCACGGCCCGCGCGAATGGACGGGATAAAGCCGCCGTACTGCTTCATGTTGTCGGCGGTCTCGTCCGGGTTGAACGTAATCGACGTGTAGAAGAAGCAGAAGAACACAATCATCAGCGCGTACAAGGCGATGTACCACACCGAAGTCGTCGACGCGAGATTGTTGTTGATCCACTGGACCCACGATTGCTCGCTATTGCCGAACTGGGCGATCAGCGTCGGGATGGCGAGAATCGACGACGCGAAAATGGGCGGAATCACGCCGGACATGTTGATCTTCAACGGCAGATAGGTTGAGGAACCGCCGTACATCTTGCGGCCGATCATGCGGCGCGTGTACTGCACGGGGATACGCCGTTGGGACAACTCGACGAAGTCGACGAAGACGAAAATCACCAGCAGCACGGCAACCACGACGGAGAATTTGACCCAATCGCCATCGGTGCCGTTGGTGCCCCAGCCGATCTCCCACAACTGAGGCAGGAAGCCGGAGCAGATCGACATGAAGATCAGGATGGACATGCCCTGGCCGATGCCCTTATCAGTGATGAGCTCGGCCATCCACATGATCAGACCCGTACCACCGGTCATGATGAGCACCATGATCAGCAGGTTCCACACCGAAGTATCGGGAATCACCTTGCTCGAGCAACCGGAGAACAAAGCGCCCGAGCTGGCGGTTACCAGAATGGTGGTGGACTGCAGGATGGCCAGGCCGATGGTCAGATAACGCGTGTACTGGGTCAGCTTTGCCTCGCCGGACTGCCCCTCCTTATGCAACGCCTCGAATCGCGGGATCACCACACGCAGCAGCTGCACCACAATGGACGCCGTGATATACGGCATCACACCGAGGGCGAAGATCGACAGCTGAAGCAAAGCGCCACCGGAAAACAGATTGACGAGTCCGATGAAATCCTCACCACTGGTGCTGGCCACACACTCTTGCACCGCCTTGTAATCCACACCCGGCGTTGGGATGAAGGAGCCAATGCGGTAGATGATGATAATGAAGAAGACGAACAGGATCTTCTTGCGAAGCTCCTTCGTCTTAAAGGCCTGGATGAGAGTCCTCACCTGATGTCCTCCTGTTGTAGACACAAACTGTCAGCCAGTGTACTCGCTTCCACGGCCAAATAAAATTCGAAGCTCATAAAGCGCCAATATATGCAGAAGGACCCTCCCTGCGCCTTAACAGCGTGGAGAGGGTCCTTGTCAGCTTGTCAGCTCTTCTACCGAAGATGTCGGGACTTACTCCTCGGAGACGGAGCCGCCGGCGGCCTCGATCTTGGCCTTGGCGGAGGCGGATGCCTTGACGCCCTTGAGGTTGAAGGCCTTGGTCACTTCACCGTCGCCCAGAACCTTGACCGGAGCGTTGTCACGCACCAGGCCCTTGGTGATCAGGTCGGCAACCGTCAACTCGCCGCCCTCCGGGAACACCTCGGACAGACGAGCCAGGTTCACAACCTGGAACTCAACCTTGAAGGGGTTGCGGAAACCGCGAAGCTTCGGCAGACGCATGTACAGCGGAAGCTGTCCGCCTTCGAAGCCCGGACGCACCTGATAGCGAGCCTTGGTGCCCTTGGTGCCACGACCGGAGGTCTTGCCCTTGGAACCCTCACCACGTCCCACGCGGATACGATCCTTCTTGGCGCCGGGAGCCGGCTTCAGATCATGCATCTGCAGGATGGTGGTTTTTTCCTCATTAGCCATACTCACTCAGCCTCCTCGACGGTGACCAGATGACGGATGACGCTGATCTGGCCGCGCACAGCCGAAGTGTCCTCACGAGTCACGGTCTTGCCGATCTTGTTCAGGCCCAGGGTCTGAGCAGCGGCGCGCTGCTTCGGGGTGGAATTCACCAGACCATGGTGCAGGGTGATGTTGATGTTAGCCATGGATCACTCACCGTCCTTAGCTTCTTCAGCGGCCTTGGCGGCAGCGGCTTCCTCACGGGCCTTGCGAGCCTCGGCGATGCCGGTGGCACGAGCGCGCAGCAGCGCATCGGGGGCGACCTCTTCAAGGGTCAGACCACGACGGGCGGCGATCTCCTCAGGCTCTTCGAGCTGCTTGAGGGCGGCCACGGTCGCGCGAACCATGTTCACGGCGGTGGCGGAACCCATGGACTTGGTCAGAATGTCGGTGATGCCAGCGCACTCCATAACGGCGCGCACCGGACCACCGGCGATTACACCAGTTCCAGGGGCGGCGGGACGCAGCAGCACAGTGCCGGCGGCGTCATGACCGATCACCGGATGGGTGACGGTGCCACGAACGCGCGGAACGCTGAACATGTGCTTCTTGGCGTCGAGCTGTCCCTTGGCAATAGCCGCCGGGACCTCACGGGACTTGCCGTAGCCAACACCCACGGTGCCGTTGCCGTCGCCCACGACCACAAGAGCCGCGAAGCTGAAGGTACGACCACCCTTATGGGTCTTGGAAACACGGTTGATGGTCACGACGCGATCGAGGAGCTCATCGCCCTTGTTCTCTTCGCGACGGTTGCGACGCTCGCCACGACGGCCTTCGCCGCGCTGACCACGACGACCGCGACGGTCCTCGTTCTTGGTCTCTTCGGTGGCAGCAGTGTTCTGAGTTTCTTCAGCCACTTGAGTTTCCTTTTCGTTGTCGCTCACAGTGCCAGACCTCCCTCACGGGCGCCGTCGGCAACAGCTGCAACGCGACCGGTGTACTTGTTGCCGCCACGGTCGAACACCACGGCAGTGATGCCGGCTTCCTGGGCCTTCTTGGCGATCAGCTCGCCGACCTTCTTGGCGGCTTCGGTCTTGGTACCCTCGAAGCCGGCGAAGTCGGCATGGAGAGTGGACTCAGACACGAGAGTGACGCCCTTGGTGTCATCGACGATCTGAGCGACCATATGACGGTTGGAACGGGTGACGACGAGACGCGGACGCTCGGCGGTGCCGACAACCTTCTTGCGGAGGCGAGCGTGACGACGCAGGCGAGCGACCTTCTTGCCCTTACCGAAAATCTGGACGGTCATATTACTTACCAGCCTTTCCAGCCTTGCGCAGAATGTGCTCATCGGCATACTTGATGCCCTTGCCCTTATAGGGTTCCGGGGCACGAAGCTTGCGGATGTTCGCAGCAATCTGACCCACAGCCTGCTTGTCGGTGCCCTTCACAACCACTTCCGTCGGGTTCGGCACCTCGAAGGTGATGCCTTCGGGAGCATCGACGGTGATGGTGTGGGAGTAACCAAGCGAGAACTCGATGCTCTTGCCCTTCATCACAGCACGGTAACCAGTACCGACGATGAGCAGGTGCTTCTCATAGCCGTCGTGCACGCCCTTGACCATCGAAGCGATGACGGAGCGGGACAGGCCATGCTTGGCACGGGTGGGACGAAGGTCATCAGCCGGGGTGAGAACAACCTCGTTGCCCTCAACGGCGGCGGTGATGCCCTCGGGGATCTCGAAGGAATCGGAACCCTTGGCACCCTTGACGGAGAAGTGCTGACCCTCGATCTTCACTTCCACGCCAGCGGGGATAGCGACGGGGAGCTTACCAATATGCGATGCCATGTTTCAGCTCTCCTTTCTCACCACACGTAGGCGACGATTTCGCCGCCAATGCCCTTATCAAGGCATTCCTTCTGGGTCAACAATCCCGACGAGGTCGAGATGATGGCGATGCCGAGACCACCCAACGGCATGGGGAGGGAATCGGACTTCGCATAGCGACGCAGGCCCGGCTTGGAGATGCGCTTGATACCCTGCAGGGAGCGCTCACCGTTGGGACCATACTTGAGGGTGACCTCAAGGGTCTGGCCAACCTTCGCCTCTTTGGCGGTGAAGTCGGCGATATAGCCTTCACGCTTCAGGATCTGGGCGATATTGGCCTTGAACTTGGAGTACGGCATGTCGACAGTGGTGTGCTTTGCCGCGCTCGCGTTACGCAGACGCGTGAGCATGTCTGCGATCGGATCTGTCATTGTCATTGTGGGCTTATGCCCTTTCTCGTCGTGGTTTCCGCCGCCTGCCCTTGTGGACTCACAGCCGCGGACCTTCGGCGTCGATGTTTACCAACTGGACTTCGTCACGCCGGGCAGTTCGCCGCGGTGAGCCTTCTCACGAAGGCAGATGCGGCACAGGCCGAACTTGCGGTACACGGAATGGGGACGACCGCACACCTGGCAGCGCGTATAGCCGCGTACCTTGAACTTCGGCTTGGCGGCCGCCTTGTTCTTAAGAGCGGTTTTTGCCATATCAGTTCTCCTTGAAGGGGAAGCCAAGGTGCTTGAGCAGCGCGTAAGCTTCCTTGTCGTCCTTGGTGGAGGTCACCACGGTAATGTCCATACCACGCTGATGATCGATCGAATCCGGATCGATCTCATGGAACATGGACTGCTCGGTGAGACCAAAGTTGTAGTTGCCCTGGCCGTCGAACTGATGGCCGTTGATGCCGCGGAAATCGCGGATACGGGGCAGAGCCAGCGTCAGAAGACGATCCAGGAACTCCCACATGCGGTCACCACGCAGGGTGACGTATGCGCCGATAGCCTGGCCCTCACGCAGATGGAACTGGGCGACGGACTTCTTGGCCTTGGTGATCTTCGGCTTCTGGCCGGTGATCAGGGTGAGATCCTTGACGGCACCTTCGATGAGCTTGGAGTCGCGAGCAGCGGCGCCAACGCCCATGGAGACGACAACCTTCTGGATGCGAGCGACCTGCATCGGGTTGGAGTAATTGAACTCCTTCTCGAGCTCCGGAATGATGGCATCCTTGTACTGCTGCTTGAGGCGCGGGACGGCCGGCGCTTCGACGATAGTGGTATCGGTCATGCCAGCTCCTTTCCGGACTTCTTGGCAACGCGAACGCGCACGGTCTTCACCTTGCCGTCACGAGCCTCTTCCTTCACAACCACACCAACGCGAGTGGGCTTGCCAGTCTCCGGGTCGATCAGCATCACATTGGAGCGATGGATCGGAGCCTCAACGGAGACGATGCCAGCCTGCTGGCCCTGCTGGGTTGCACGCACATGCTTCTTGACGATCTGAACGCCTTCAACAATCAGACGATCGTTGGGCAGGACACGGGTGACCTTGCCTTCCTTGCCGCGATCCTTGCCGCGAATGACCTTCACCTGGTCGCCGGTCTTGATCTTGGCTACCATAATCAGATCACCTCCGGAGCGAGGGACACGATGCGCATGAAGCGCTTGTCGCGCAGCTCACGAGCGATCGGTCCGAAGATACGAGTGCCCTTCGGCTCATGGCCGGAGCCGAGAATAACGGCGGCGTTCTCGTCGAACTTGATGTAGGAGCCGTCAGCGCGACGGTGCTCCTTGACAGTGCGGACGACGACGGCCTTCACCACGTCGCCCTTCTTGACCGACCCGCCAGGGATGGCATCCTTGACGGAGGCGACAATCACGTCGCCCAAGCCGGCATAGCGTCGCTTCGATCCACCGAGCACGCGGATGGCAAGGAGTTCCTTGGCACCCGTGTTGTCGGCGACATGAAGCCGCGATTCCTGCTGAATCATTGATTCTCCTTAGCCGAGCTGGTTCTCCCCGCACACCGCGGCGCCACCAGGCATGTAACTGTCTAGTGACGCCACGGTGTACGCGGAGCCTTGCCGAACTTGTTTACTTAGCGCGCTCGATGATCTCTTCGAGACGCCAC
>ERZ808240.1769-NODE-1769-length-25623-cov-43.994916_pt1 | contig 25623 bp, 20 predicted proteins | sample MGYA00521084_ERZ808240 | MGnify/ENA primary metagenome ERZ808240 (study PRJEB31516, sample SAMN03275571) | gut metagenome | biome: mammalia-associated habitat; material: feces | host: Papio cynocephalus | place: Kenya | collected 2012-08-06 ... | reverse complement strand
CATTTCTATTTTCGAGTGCAAAATTACAAAAAGGCTTCTGCAACCTAGTTGCAAATGATGCAAATATAAGAATTAAAACCGAGACCGCCAAAGTTTTTGAGCACAAATGCTTGCATATTCCAAATATTTATCGTAAATTTGCAAAAAGATTCTAAAGCAGCTGCGATTATGACAGATACAATGGACAAAACTTTATCGGGCGACATCCGCAAATACCCGAAACGCATACCTTACGGCATGATGAACTTCGAGGCAATCATCGACGATGACTGCTATTATGTGGACAAGACACCCTACATCGAAAAAATAGAAAGAGCCAACAAGTTCTTTTTCTACATACGCCCTCGCCGATTCGGCAAGAGCCTCACACTCTCTATGCTCCAACATTACTACGACATCAACGAGGCGAACAAATTCGAGCATTTGTATGGCAACCTCTATATCGGACAGCATCCGACACCTGAGCACAATAAGTATCTTGTCATCAAGCTCAATTTTTCTATTGTCAACGCTGAGTTGCATAACTACAAAGACGGACTAGACTCCCATTGTTCCATCGCATTCAATTATTTTTGCGATGTCTATGAGCAATATCTGCCAAAAGGCATCAAGGAAGGCATGAACCAGCAAGACGGAGCCGTGAAGCAGCTGAACTATCTCTGCAATGAATGCTTGAAGACCGGGGCTAAGATTTATCTTTTCATCGACGAGTACGACCACTTTACCAATAAGATTCTCGCCGAACCAAATTGTCTGGACAAATATCGCCACGAGACTCATGGCGAGGGATATTTGCGTACCTTCTTCGACACCATCAAGGCGGGCACTGACTCATCCATAGCTCGTGTATTCGTAACAGGCGTAAGCCCTGTGACTTTGGACGACCTGACCAGCGGTTTCAACATCGGAACCAACTACACACTCAGCTCTCAGTTCAACGAGATGACCGGATTTACCGAGCCGGAAGTTAGAGATATGCTTACCTATTACTCCACCCAGTTTGAGTACAACCATACCATCGACGAACTGATAGCCATCATGCGCCCTTGGTATGACAACTATTGTTTTGCCGCCAAGAAATATGGCAAAGCCAAGATGTATAACTCCAACATGGTACTCTATTTCATAGACAACTATGTACACAACGACTGTGAGATTCCCGACCGCATGATAGACGACAACATTCGCACCGACTACAACAAGCTCCGCATGCTCATCCTTCACGACAAGGAGTTTGCGCACGATGCCTCCATCATCCAGCAGCTCATCAAGCAAGGTTACATCACAGGTACTCTCAAGCCAGGATTCCCAGCCGAACAGATTGGCGACCCTGATAATTTCATTAGCCTATTGTTCTACTTTGGCATGGTTACCATCGATGGAACATATAAGGGAAAGACTAAGTTTATAATCCCTAACGAAGTGGTACGTGAACAACTATACACTTACCTACTCGACACCTACGATGAAAACGAACTGTCTTTCGATGGTTTCCACAAGAGCAATCTTGCGAGCAAACTGGCCTATGATGGCGAATGGAAGCCATATTTCCAATACATCGCAGACTGCCTGCACAAGTACTCTTCCCAAAGAGACCATCAGAAGGGAGAATTCTTCGTGCATGGCTTCACCCTTGCCATGACTTGCCAGAACGAGTTCTACCGCCCTATATCAGAAAAGGACACCCAGGAAGGATATGCTGATATTTTCCTCTGCCCTCTTCTCGACATCTACAGCGACATGCTCCACTCTTACATTGTGGAACTAAAATACGCCAAGTCGAAAGATTCTGATGCCCACATCCAGCAGCTAGCCGAAGAAGCCAAGGCACAGGTGAATCGTTATGCGAAGAGCGAGGTAGTAACTTCTGCCGTCAAGACCACCCTGCTACACAAGATTATCGTTATCTACAGGGGCACAGAAAAGGTGGTTTGCGAGGAAGTGACAGAAGGCTAAATAGGAAAATTAAGATAAGACAGATAAAAGTCTTGAGATGCAAAAATTGCACCTCAAGACTTGAGTTGGTTTTAAAAAGATTATTATTCGAACAGATTTCCCGTCGCCATCGAATAAGAAACCCTGCAATGGTTGCAAATATCCGTTATCGTAGCTCCACTTCCACTCAACGAGTAGAATACACTTTCACCGATGAGCACATACTCCCAAGTGCGATTCATCCTATTCTTTGGCTCCAAGGCATTAACCTTCTTTATCCACTCGATGGTGGCAGTCTGTTTCTGTCGCACGTTGACATCGTCCACCTTGTCATCGCCCTTGGTCTCTATCAGATAGACCTTATCTGCCGTAGCCACAATGAAATCAGGATGATAGGTTGCCATCAAACCGTCCTTTCTCACATAGAAGATAATGGCAAAGGAATGTCCCGACTCATTGATTTTCAAGAATCGCTCCACTTCCGCATCCTTGTCCAAAAATGCAATAAAGGCCTTTTCCAATCCGCCGCCATGCGATGGATAACCCAACCGTGGATAGATGCACTTGCTTACTTCTATGGAGAACGACTCTCGCATCTTGATGGCTTGCAAGGAAGAGAAGAATGTGAGCGAAACCTCTGCATCTATCGTGGTCAAGCGGTTCTGCATCTTATAGATAGCCACGGCAAACTGCTGCACAATGTGCTGGGTGACAATACCATTCTGTGCCAAGAGTATCTTCCAGTCGCTTCCATGGAATGGGTCGAAAGGCTGGGCGAAGAGTTTGGTGCGAATATACCAATCCATCACCTGTACCGTCTGAGCCTCATTAATCTGAATGGTAGGGAATCCCTGACGGCGACAATTCTCGAAACGCAAGGTCACTACTCGCAACAGCTTTTGCAGATACTCATTATATCCATTGGCATTGAAGAGGTTGGCAGTCACCTTATACTTGCCGAAAGTAGTCTTGGTGAGTGATTCCTGCGACACGAAGGTCTCACCGTCCCTCGCCAAGAACTTACGCAACAAATTCAGGGGATACGAGGTAAACGGCTGCAAGTCTTCCAAGTCTATCTCCGAGTCTTCCAACTCCTCGATGGAATCATGCAGGATGACTGGCCATTGGAAGTCATAGTCCTCATAATCCTCTCGAAGTCCCACGGTGATGATGTCGCCTGTGACACCATCTGCACCGACCTCGCCTTCGTCCATAGCCACCAAGCCTTGCTCCTGTAGTTCGTCATAGAACTTGATGAAGGCAGGATGCTCTACGATGGAAAGGGTGTCTATATAGGTCTTTGGCGGCTTATGTAGTCGCAATACGCGCTGGCGGTCTTCCCACTTGGTGCTGGCATAGATGGGTTCTCGCCACATCAGTCGCAAACCTCTTCCCACCAACTGCTCCAGCAAGATAGGCGCTTGGGAAGAACGTAGCGGAACCAACACACAGATGTTGTTGACATCGAATCCCTCACGGAGCATCAGCACGGAGATGACTACCTTCGGACTCTTGTAATGGTCGATGTCGAAGAGCTTCGCCTTGATTGCCTTCCATTCCTCGTCCTTCACCTCTCCCTGCTTGTTGGAGTCGATGGTCACGATGTCCTCGTCTTCCAATCCTTCCGATTTCAAGAACTCCTCCACGAATGGAGAGACGGTGGTATCTTGACAAACAATGAGCATCTTCGGGTTCTTCGAGGCATCCGTTTTCACAAACTCCTCCTCCAAATTTTGCAATTTGGTGAGTCCGGCTCGCAGCATCAGGCGCTGTCCCTCGCTCAATCCTACCACCTTGCCTTGCTCGTCTCGCTCGGCATTATAATCCAAGGTCTCCAACTCGGTGAGTTCCTGTCGGCGGTCGAGCAAGAGGAGCTTTACAAGTCCTTGCTTCATCGCCATCGGCAAGTCGAAGTCAACGATGATATGAGGGAAGAAGAGCTTCACTTGGTTATCACCCGTTCCCTTGGTATCGAAAGGCGTTGCAGAGAAATCGACTTGCATGAAGCGAGTTCCCTTCGTGGCACTGATGGCATTCAAGCCTCGTTGCCACTCCACCTCCTCGGTCTCGCCATTGCGCTTGATTTCGTGGATATGGTGAGCCTCATCATTGATAACCATCAAGTCCTCCAAGCCGGCGAGATACTCCAGCTCCGTTCCGCCCAAGGCTCTGCGGTCGAGCATACCTAGGTCATTACCTGCCGACTTGCCTGGGCGAACAGGCAAAAGGTCGCCCACGATCTCTTGTGGTGTCACTGTATTGGAATCATCCACGTCCTCGTCATTCTCCTTATCTTCCATCTGGTTCTCGAAAAGGTGCCAGTTAGTCAAGGCTATCAGTCCTTCGCCTGTAGTCTTTCTGCCAATGCCGTCTTCTTTGGTCACCACATTGTTTTGGATAAAGGAGAAGACCTCGTCACGATAACGCTCTGGAACAAAGATGTCTTGGTTCATATAGTAGTCGTTGGTCTGCGGGTCTCGGTATTCCTCGTCTCGCTTCTTTCTGCCGCAAAAGGCATCGAGCAAACGGTCATAGACGATCAAGCCCGGAGCCACAATCAAGAACTTTTGGGTGAATCGTCCACTCTCCACATCCTCATGTCGGGCATTAAGCATCTGCCAAATCAAGAGGGCGTGCATCACCCAAGTCTTTCCCGTACCCGTAGCCATCTTCACGGCATACTTCGGGAACTGGTACTTCGGCTTGGCAAGTTGCGCCAAGTCTGCCCTGTCCATCAGTTCCGGGATAACCTTCTCGTAAGCATCGAGCACCTGGGTCTCTCCCAACACCTCATGGAGATAGATGATGTTGAGAATCGCCTGTCGCTGACCTTCGTGGAAGTTTCGCTCACGCCCGTTGCAAAAGCCTTCGCCAAACCAATAATTCAAGAGCGAGGCAGTGGTAGGTGTCACCTTCTCCAGCATCTCCCCACTCTTCCATGCCGCATTGACCACATCGGTGAGTCGATGTGCCAACTCCAAAGATATATTATTCGAATTGATTGCCATAGTCATTATTCTATTAACCATTTAACACTTAACATTTAACACTTAACATTGAGTATGACTTGGCTCTCGAACCCGAACACATCCACCGCCTTGACGCAAACCTTTCTTTCCGACTTATGAGGCATCGCCAAGCGAGTGGAATAGACGCAATGCAATGGGTCGCTGTCATTATCCACGTTCTCCCGATAATCCTGCCAAGTACTGCGGAAGGTTTCGCCATCATAATCGGGGTCGATGCTCCAATACTCGATGAGCGACAATGGGTCTTGCTCCATCACCTGCTGTAGCTTTGCTTTGTCCTTGTCATCCAATGGGATGTTGTCTGGCGAAAGCAACACATAGTTACTGAGGCTGATGTCGAGTTCATCCTCTCCGTTTCCATTTGGAGTTACCTTCACTGGGTTTACTACCAGGTATTGGAGGGATGAGAAGCGGACGGTCTTGTCGGCGATGAGCTTTCTGAAGCCTTTCTTCGAGAGTTTGTCGAGCAAGTCTGGTGGGATGACAAGTACCTCCACATTGCTGTTCTTATATTTCTCAATGGCTTGTGAAATGTCGAAGGCGAAGTTCCAACCGAGCACGATGACCTTATCCCAATCGCCACCAAGCAGAGAAGCCTTCGCCTCTACGGCACGGCGAACAGTAGCGGCAGTGGTCAAGCGGTTCGGACTATCTACCATCACTAAGTTACGAGTACCCTTGATATAACCAAAGTTTCTATCGCTCACCTGTTCTGGGGAGAATGGCAAGGCACCAAACAAGCCCAAGACAACTTGCGACAAGTCGCCTACTCTACGCAGCTTCTTGTTGTTATGAAACGCCTCCTTCTGATAGTCGCCAATGCTCTGATAGAGGAAAGGCTTTACCTCTTGGTCGATGAAACGCTTGCGCATCACTAAGGATGCAGGCTTGCCAATGTCGCAGGTAATCCAACGACGACCCAATTTCTCGGCTACAGCTGCTGTCGTTCCGCTTCCGCCGAAGAAATCGCATACGAGGTCGCCCTCGTTGGAAGAGGCTGCTATAATTCTTGTCAATAATTTGCTTGGCTTTTGAGTAGCATAGCCAACTCTTTCCGCATCCTCCCTATTTAATTGTTCAATATCAGTCCAATAGTCTTCTGGGACTTTTCCTTCATCAACATAATAACGATAAACCTTTCCGCTTTTCTTATCTGTTTTTTCTTGGTATTCTCTTCCGTCTTCATCAATTTTAGTCCGCATATGCGTATTAAGTTTTCGCTGCACAATAACGTCCTTATCCTTTCCGTTAAAAGTATAATTCGGAGACTTTGAATAAAGCAAAATAGTATCATGCTTACGCCCATAAAAACTATTTCCTTTACCCCCAATAGTGTAACACCACATGATTTCATTAAGAAGTCTATCCTTACCGAAAATATCATCAAGAATAATCTTCATATAAGCTCCTACATGCCAATCAATATGCACATAAATACTTCCTCTCTCAGAAAGCAATTCTTTCATAAGTACAAGTCTTGGATAAATCATTCTCAGATATGATATTGTCCCTTCTTCCCAAGTATCAGCATAAGCAAACTGCTCTATAACTGTTGGTTTTTGCTGAATATCAATCCCTGGCAAAGTAACTTTCGTTCTATAATCCGCCTTCGAATCGAACGGCGGGTCAATATAAATCAAATCGACCTTACCTCTAAGTGAAGGCAAGCCCGTCTGAGGGTCACCAGCAAGCAAGGCTTGCATGGTCAAGAGATTGTCACCATATATGAGTCGGTTCATCCAAGTGCCACCATCCAGTGCGGCATTGAATGCATTAGGGATGTTAGGTACTTGTCCACGGAAGAATCCCGAGACATCCTTGCGAGGCAGCACCAGCTCATTGGTTTGCAATCCAATGCGTGTGCCAGTGCTCAGTCGCTCGATGATGCGCTGAGCCTCCTGCCTACCTTCGCTCGCAATACGAGGTAGTTCTTCAATCAATGATTTTGCCATAGCATTAAAGCTTTTAGAATATAGTTTTAATGCGACTGCCTTGTTACTCTACACAATAAAAGATTCTCACCAAACACCTTTCATACAATAAGCACTTATCATAAATACCTTATTATATATACAGAGCAACAAAGCCAAACTTAGGTTTGCATCAAGTCTTCAGCCTCATCCCCATCAGAACGCAGAAACGTGGACGAATCCACTTATCCAACGTTCCAAGGTGTTTGGCCTAACCTATACACTACAGATAAGTTCAACGTCCACGCTATAGCGGACGCTTACTTATTTATTCTGTAGTGTTGTTCTTTCCGCGGCCAAACTTCTGGAACATTATTATCGAATAAACAGCAAACGCTATTATTTTTACCCACAAAAACAGATGTCATCACCCGAAGGCAAATCAATCCAAATGCAAAGGTAATACAAAATCAACAAAAGACAAAAGAAAAAGGAAACTTTTCGAGAAAAAGTTTCAAAAAAAACGTATTAGAGCACGCAACTCAAAAACAAAGCCTCCTCATTGCTATCTTTTCCATAGCAATGAGGAGGCTATCATTTACACAGACAGTTCAGGGTGCTGTGCTAAAACCTGTTTAGCAGAAACATCTAGTACATTGCCCTGACCATCGCCTACGACTATCGACTCATCATGCAAAGCATATTCTTGCAAGAGTTGCTTTCTAGATTCTTGCAACCCATCTTGTATCTTCAAGAGATACTCCTCCACTTCTCTATCACTCATAATCTTTAAACTTTTCAAATTTCACATTATCTTTAATTCTCATACGAATCCTCATGCCACCAAAAGCGACCAAAGTTGCATCGCCTCTAGTATTATCATAGAGAGACCAAATATCAACCTCATCCATAAAAATTTCAAGAAGATTCTTTATTCCTGCTTTATACCTTCGTTCGATGACAGGCAAAGGGATATTATGCCCACCCAAGGCCACTCTTTTTGCCACACGTCTCTTCGCGAGTTCCACGCTATCAAGCCAAAAAAACAGCAAATGTACCATATATCCTCGTTCATGAGCCCTTCTCACAAGATTGACATACGACTTAGTTGCCAAAGTCGTTTCGATAGAGAAAGATTCTCCGGCATCAAGCAGTTCATCTATTCTCTTGAGCATCAAGCGACCTGCTTCTATAGCCACGCCTTCGGGATTGAAAGGCGACAAGCCCTTGGCTATCTCATCGGCATTGACAAATTCCTTCACAAGCAATGACTTGGGAAGTATCGTATTGGACGCTGTCGTCTTGCCAGCACCATTACAACCTGCTATGATATATAAATGCTTTACCATCTTGACCGCAAAGTTACGACTTTTATCTATAAACTCCAAATAAAATTCAAATAAATTATGAGACTGTAGGCTTTTTAAGGAATTATAATTTTATTTTTCTTTTCAAAAGTTCCTTCAGTATTTTTAATAAGCAACTGATTTTCAATAATTTTCACTGAAAGAACTTTTATCAATAATTATTTTTTTAGGAAAGCTCAGGAAGAGGGAGAAAAGATAATGTCTTGAGGGATGGGAAGATAACTTCAAAGGGACAAAGGAAGTTCTTTTGTAGTCTTTTGACTATCGTCAGAAGAACTTTTGACGGTAGTCGAAAATACTTTTGACGGTAGTCAAAAAATCTTTCGAGCCTAGGCGAAAGACTTCGAAAGATGTTTACTTATCCATCGGAAGACGGCAAACTATCCCTCAAAAGAAGCTCTTTTTCCCCTCCTCAGTTTTCTAGCATTTTTTTAGTCAAAAGACTTGCAAATGCCCTATCCCATATTGTATCTTTGCAACAGATATGCTGCACTCGGCAATTTGAAAGTATAACATTTATAATAAAATATGTCATGAGAATAAAAGACACAATCAAGAGAATGCTCGACGATACTCAGTATATCGCAGCACTCGAAAAGCAGAACGCTCTGCTTAAAGAAAATCTCCAGCAGGAGAAAGTGAACCTTCAAAAAGAAAAGGAAAACCACAAACAGGAGAAGGCTAACCAAAAACTCGATGAGGAGGCGAAATACCACAAGCGCTCCCACAGCTACCTTCGCCCTATCGACGACATGCAGCAATGGTTGCTGGCTCACTATGAATTTCGTTACAACGTCATCACCGATGTCTTCGAATATTGCAAGAAGCCTCAGCAGGAAGCTAATGATTCCGATAGCAAGCCTCAACATGAGGCTAATGACTTCGATATCATCGACAAGTACGCCATCAACACCATCGCCATCGAGGTGCAGGAGGCTGGCATCTTTGTGCGTGACCATTTCGTAGAACGACTCATCAAGTCGAAGTATGCCCAACCTTACCACCCCATACGCTCTTATATAAATAAGGTGAGAGGCACATGGGACGGCAAGGACCGAATCACCAACTTCCTCGCTCGTATCAACCACTCCGATTATTGCCTGAAGATGGGACACATCTGGCTCCGAGCCATGGTGGCGCAGATGGCAGGCATCGACCAGCAACATGCCAACAGCGTGATGCTCACCTTGGTTTCGCCCACGCAAGGTCTCCACAAGAGCACCTTTCTGAGAAGTTTGTTGCCGCCAGAACTTCGAGACTATTACACCGACGACTTCTCGCTCAACCAAAAAAGCAACGCACAACGCAAGATTGTGGAGTTCGCCATCATCAACGACGATGAGCTGGACAAGGAGAATCCGAAGAAAATGCCAATGATGAAGACGCTGATGCAGACCATGAAACCTAGCTTCATCGGTGCCTACAAGAAGAACTTCAATCGTTTGCCTCGCTCGGCTTCCTTCACCGGGACTAGCAACAAGCGTGAGTTGCTAACCGATCGCACAGGTTCCCGCCGTTTCCTCATCTTAGAACCAGAAGGGATGATTGATGTGGAAGGCATCGAGCACCAACAGATTTACGCCCAACTGATGGATGAGATTGAGCGAGGCGAACCTTACTTCTTCTCCAAGTCGGACGAAAAGGAGATGGAACAACACAACCAGCCTTACTATGTGAAGAATGAATTGGAAACCGCCATTACCCGATACTACCACAAACTAACCGAGGGGGAGGAAGGTTTGAAAATGAGTGCGGAGACCATGCTGGAAAAGTTGAGAAAGCTCCATGTGAAAGGCATCGAGAATGTCAACTTGAGAAGCTTCAGCCGAGCGCTCACAAGACTGTTTGGCAATCCACTCCATACCCAATACGGAAACCTCTACTTGGTTTCCGAATCATAGACACCCTTGCATGGCTTACACATTACATCTTATACCTATCCATTATATCTTACAAAAGTTCCTTCAGCAAAACTCTTTATCTTTCAAGAGATTAAGAGAAAAGCTGAAGGAACTTTTGTTTTCTTTTCTATTTTAAAGTTTTTTTCTGCAAGAGTTCACATATTTCCATCTTGCTAAAAAATTCTAGACTCCCATCCTGCGATAGACATAGGCGTTGCCCACTTTCTCGCAAGTCATCTTTGGGAACGGACACTCGCAATATCCATTCAGCACCTCACGAGCATGATAATCGGAGCAGCCCGTCAGGCGACGGAAATCCTTGACCGTGATAAAACCATGCTGCTTGCAATGGTTGGTGATGAGCACCAGTTCCTCGGAAGACTCCTTGGCTGGCATCGAACCTTTCCATTGATGGCGACTGCATCCACGGTCATATTTCTTATAAAACTCCTTGTTGAATTCCTTGGTCGTCTTCACTTCGAAGCCCACCACACGCACTTCGCTAGCCGGAATCTTGTCGCCCTCATGATAAACCTTGTGATAAGGATTTCCTTGTTCATCCTCATGCTCCACGAAGCCGAGCTTAGGTCGAATAATCAGCATGTCGCCAATCCTCACGTCCTTGCCATCGGCGAGTGCCCAAAGCGTCTCGTCCTTGATAGACTCCATAGCTGCCACAAACTGTGAGGGAGCCATCTGATGGTCGCTCCTCATAGCCTCAGTCATGTCCTTGAAGTCGAAGACATCATTATTGACGAATTTTGGATGAATCAAATACTCGCCAGTCTCGTCCTTCATCGGAGATCGGTGCTCGATATAATGTATCGGTCCTGTAGCTCTTGGCATAGTTATTAAATTTTTAAAAGTTGCATATACCATGATTGGTACACGATGGCAAAATTACGACATTTATCCGAGACCGCCAAAGTTTTTGACCACAAATGTTTGCATATTCCAAATATTAGTCGTAAATTTGCAGAAAAATATAAAAATAAAACGTAAAGACAAAATGAATGATTTCCTGCCACAACTCAAGAAACTCCAACCCATCACCGTTGCCAAGAGCGGCAAGACGATGACGGGCAAGGAAATTTTCTTCATGATAAAAACTAAGGAAAATGATACGGTCATCATCCCGGTAAACAAGAACTTGAAACCTGTGGATGCCGACTATCATTACTATTCGGGCGACACGGCGCAACTCCTGCGCAGCATCGACAGCATCAAGGAGGAGATGGCTTTCCAAATCTCCTGGGACGAGAACGAGACCACCGACGTGAGCCTCAGCCAGAACCCTCACTTACTCTACCAACTCATTCGTTGCAAGAACCTCATCGACGAGAAAGGACACTCCATCTCCGTTCACCCAGATACCACCGTACTCCAACTGGTACTGAAGAAATACGGCAGGAATATCGAACCGCACTTTGTCATTGCTGCCAAGGATAATTCTGAAGCAGAAGAATACGACGGAGCTAAGAAATACGAGACCAACAAATTGTACATCAGTCTCCTGTCCGACAGTTTCGTTTTATCAGACAATGTCATCTACCCTATCGCCCCTATCGGCGACAACTATCAGCAACTCAGCTATTTCGCCACCCGTTTCACCGAAGACATGCTGGAGGAATACCTCTCCGTCTTCTTCTCTTTTATCGAAAACGTGCAAGTGGCTTATGAGGATTACACCGTGGAATTCTCCGACACCGCCATCGTACCTACCCTTCTCTTTCCTTTGAGAAGATCGATGCCGACAAGACCCTGTTCCTTCGACTCGTGGAATCGTACAAGGGCTTGCCGCTCGACTTTGTGCAGCAGTTCGACCTGAGCATGGTTGCATCGCTCTCGCTCGACCAAAAGATTGTGGTGAAGCGACTCGCCCATCTGCCTATCGACGAAATCGCCAGCAACCTCAGAAAGGAAATCATACAATACGCCCCTAGCAAGGCGGCACAGAAAGAAGTCTATGTAGAGGACAATCTCTTCATCATCCCTGAGGAGACGGCGGGTCCGTTCCTGCTCCAATCGCTCCCTTCCCTGCTGAGAACCTACCAGCTCATCGGCGCCGAGAAACTGCGTGAGTACAAGGTGAAGCCGATGATGCCTAAGCTGAACATCAGCCTGTCATCGGGCATCGACTTTCTGGAGGGCGACGCCAGCATCACGCTCGAAGACGAGCAGTTCTCGCTCCAGCAAATCCTCTCACAATACAACAAGAAGAAATACATCCAGCTATCCGACGGCAACCGTGCCATCATCGAGGACGGATACATGCGCCGACTGGAACGCATCTTCAAGAAAAAGGACAAGGACGGCAAGTTGAAGGTGTCTTTCTTCGACCTGCCAGAGATAGAAGACCTCATCAACGAACCATTGGAGGGCGAGGCGTTCAAGCACCACCGTGAGGTATACGAGGGCTTCAACCACCTTGCCGAGGAAACCCTGAAGACTCCGAAGCTCCATGCCCAGTTGCGCCCTTACCAGGCAGAGGGAATCAAATGGATAAAATATCTCTACGACAACAACCTGGGAGGCTGTCTTGCCGACGACATGGGTCTCGGTAAGACCGTGCAGACCATCGGTGTCCTCACCCTCATCTATCCGAAAGTGAAGAAGCCTACGCTCATCGTAATGCCACGCAGCTTGCTCTTCAACTGGCAGAACGAATTGAAGAAGTTTGCCCCAGAGCTTTCGGTCTACACCTATTATGCCGGCGACCGAGACATCAAGGAGGCAATAAAGCACCAGGTGATACTGACCACCTACGCCATCATACGCAACGACATCGAGGAATACTCCAAGCAGAATTTCCACTATGTGATTCTCGACGAGAGCCAAAACATCAAGAACACCACCACGCAGACCACCCAAGCTGCCCTTATGCTCCATGCCGAACACAGACTGGCACTGAGCGGTACGCCGGTGGAGAACAACCTAACGGAGCTTTACTCGCTCTTCCGATTCCTCAACCCTACGATGTTTGGCAGCTTGGACGATTTCAACAACCGTTACACGGGTCCTATCCAGCGCGACAACGACAAGGACACGTTGCTGAGCCTTCGCAAGAAGATCTTCCCATTCATGCTTCGCCGCCTAAAGAAGGATGTGCTCAAAGACCTGCCAGACCGCATCGAGCAGACTCTCTTCGTTGAGATGAGCCCAGAGCAGCACGACTTCTACGAGCGAAGAAGACTGTACTATTACAACCAGGTGCGCCAGACGATAGCCGCCGAGGGCATCCAGAAATCGCAGTTCGTGATGTTCCAGGCGCTCAACGAGCTTCGCCGCATCGCCTCCATCCCAGAGAGCCTCAGCGACGGACACATCAAGTCGCCTAAGCTCGACCTGCTGACCGACACCCTCCTCGAAGCCGTTGCCAACGGACACAAGGTAGTGGTGTTCTTCAACTTCATCGCCGGTATCGAAGAGCTCAGCGAGCGACTCGACAAGAACGGCGTAGACTATGCCTGCATGACCGGTTCGACGAGAGACCGCAAGAGCATCGTGGAGCGATTCCAAAACGACCCGCAATGCCGAGTGATGCTGATGACGCTGAAGACGGGTGGCGTGGGATTAAACCTCACCGCCGCCGACACCGTGTTCATCTTCGAACCTTGGTGGAACAAGGCTGCCGAAGAGCAAGCCATCAACCGCCTGCATCGTTTCGGACAGAAGGCAAAGGTGCTCAGCTACTCGCTCATCACCCAGCAGACCATCGAGGAGAAGATACAACTGCTGCAACAGCAGAAGGCAGAGCTCTTCGAAGGATTGATAGGTGCCGACAGTTCATCATCCAAGCATCTGTCGGAGGACGACATCAACTTCATCTTGGGATAAAAAAACATCATTTTATAAAAGAAGCAAGACTATGGCAATAGAAACAACACTCTGGGACATGAGCGACAAGCGAACAGAGAAAATCATATACGCTCCGGAAGGAGAGGAGAATCTACAGATTATAGATGGACTGATTCGCAGTAACGACTTAAGTCAACTGCAGCAAGCTGCCCACGAACTGCGTGAGACTTTCAAGAAGTACAAATTGGTGGCACTGGACAAGGACGGCACGAAATACGAGCCTGCCCCAATCGCGCTCATGTACTCCAACAAGAAGAAACTGAAGAGGGATTACGCTGCGTATCTTGCAATTATGAAGCATACCAACAATTTCGTCTTATATTACGAAGAATGGTCGGAGCCAGCAAAAGAGCTCCTCAAGCAGACTGTCGCCAAACATTATATCCTGCATATAGACGCCACCGAGATTCTCGGCGAGCCGAGCATTAAGGAAAGCAAGTATTTCTGGGACGATCCTGAGGTCAATAAGAAACTTGGCAACTGGTACGACACTATAGAGGCAAAAGCGCCATTTCCCAACAAGAACACATACGGGAGTTCGAATTATTATCTAGAATTGGCCAGCAACACTTATTATGTCGAGGTATTGCCCCAGCTCTTCCCTGAGTTGATGAACATTGAGAAATGCGAGGAGTTACCTAATGCGGAAGCATACAAGACCTATAGCGGTGAGAATGCGATTTTCACCGTCATGCCTATTATGTCTTCACTCTTCGACAGCGGACAGCTGAACCTGGGGCGAAACAAACTGCCAGCCAGCGAATTGAAAAAGACAGCCAAGCTTCTCAATCTCCCAGAGTTTTTCACGGATGGCGACAAGTATTTCTCCAACATCTGCGCTTCGTTTGTGCTCAATTTCTACACCATCTATTGCATGGACTTATACAACAACGACTTGACTGAGACACAAGACCTATTGAAGGATCTCTTCAAGAAAATGAATGAAATGCAAGGGTACTTGATGCCTATCCTTATGCCACACATCACAGGATTAAGAAAAAGCCTGTTCGATTATTGCAGTTGTGGGTATCAGATAAGGATACTTCAGTCGGTATTGAAGGAATTCCACAAAGAAGGATGGTTGCCGATAGACAAACTTTTGTTCCATTGCCGAATGAATTCAAAAAACACAGAGAGTCAATTTCTGCTGTTTTACTATTCAGACCTCTTCAAGACCACTTTTCATAATGAATATGATGGCAAAGAGCTCTATTGCAGTGACACCATCCAAGAGTTGACCTATCCTTACCTCAAGGCAGCGCTCTTCATGATGGCAGCCTTCGGATTTGTGGAGATAGCCTACAAGGAGAGGCCAGACGAGGGAGCCACCTCTTATTATGACACCTTGGCTTACGTGCGACTCACCAACCTGGGGCTCTATGCCTTGGGCATCAAGAGAAAATATGAGCGCACCAAGGCAGCGGACATCCAATACTTCGAGCTGGACACCGAGCGTCTCATCATCAAGTCGCTAGTGGACAACAACCCCTACGAGTCGCTCCTTGGCAACATGGCAACAGCCATATCCAAGAAGATGTACAAGGTGAGCTACGAGAGTTTTCTGAATGGTTGCGAGAAACTACAGGACATCAAGAGCAAGATAGATTTCTTCAAGGAATACATCTATTCCCAAGACTTGCCCGACAATTGGACACAGTTTTTCAAGGACATCAAGAAGCGATGCAAACCGATGAAGGCACCGAAGAATAAATACACCCTGCTGCAGATTCCGGCCGACGACAAGGAATTGCAGCACATCATCCTCTCCGACCCTATCATCCGTAAATATACGCTGAAGGCTGAAGGCTTCATCCTCTTGGTAGATACTAACTACAAAAGCAGGGTGGTGGAAGCGCTCAAGAAGTATGGTTATCTAGTATAAAAACTCTTACAGCTCTATCTCTTCCAAATCATCCGGAACGAAGATTCTGCCCTTGTAGTTTTCGGAGGCCTCCTTCGCATAGGTCTCCTTGCGAGTGGCGAGTGTCTTCTCTTCCGTATGATAGAGGATGAGGTTCTTCACGTCCAGCTCTGCCGCCAGCTTTCCTGCATCTAGCGCCGTACTGTGGCACTTTTCGTAAGGCTTGAATGTGTCGCGGTCGGCATAAAGGCAGAACGCCTCACACATCATCCAGTCGGTGTGCTCGATGTACTGGCGATTGAGCGCATTGTAAGGTTCGTCGCCTAAACATGCCAAGCTTACCCCAGGCAGTTCCGCTCTGAATCCGAATTGCTTCTCCTTGGTAGAATGGATGTCGAAGCATTGCAGGTGCATGTCACCTACCTCGAGCTTGCCTCTTGACTGGAGAGAAATACGAGGAACAAGGCATCAGCACCGACGAGGCGTATGCTCTAGTCGACAAACTGAGAGCCATCGGTTCCCATTCCGTCCTCATCACCTCATGCATTGTAGACGGTCAACATGCCGTGGTAGGTTTCAACCAGCTCACCGACGAGCATTTTCTCTTGCCTTACGAGGAGATACCGGTCCAATTTCCAGGCACAGGCGACATTTTTTCGAGCCTCATCGTGGGCAGGCTGAAGGATGGCGACAACTTGCGCCACGCCACTCGCCTTGCCATGGACACCCTCAGAAACTGGATTGACATCAACAAGGACAATGATGACATCAACCGTGGCATTCCTGTTGAAAAACATCTTGCAGACTTGTCTTTCTAGTTGCGCTAGAATCTAACCTTCACTCCACCCATCACGGTGATACCTGGCATTTCATAGCCCTTATTAATTTGATATTTCGCATCGGTGAGATTATCGAAGTGGGCGAAGATGTCGAGATACTTCACAGGCTTATAGGTTAGGCGAAGCCCGAGCAAGGCATAGTTCTGGTGCTTCACATCATCGGCTACGTACAAGCCGCCAATGCCCTTCAGTTCCGCATCCACAGTAAGCTGCTTCAAGGCTTGCCAGCCGATGCCCAAGAAATATTGGTTTTTGGGGGCGGCGGTGAGATTATCGAGCGAGGTGTGCATGAAGCTGTAGCTAGCCCTCAGGGAGAGCACATCGAGCGGATGGCTCTGAGCTGAGATTTCTATACCTTTATTTATAAAGGAGCCTGTATTCATGTTACGCTGCGTAGAGCCTCCGCCATTGCCCTGTCCTCCTCCACCTGTTCCTGCATTTCCCGTAGGGACACTTGTCGCCTGAATCATATTGCTGCCCTCGGAGAAGTAGCCCGTCACATCGAAGGCGAAATAACGAGAGAATCGCTTGCCTATCGTCACCTCATAGTTCATCATGCTCTCTGGGGCGAGGTCGGGATTTGCCACCGCATAGAGATACATCTCTCGGAACGATGGGTTGCGATAGCCCTTGGTGAGGGAAGCCTTAAGGCTCCAGTCATCGCCTGGACGAACGGCAAAGCCCACCTGTGGCAACCAATGGGTACCAAACTTATCGCTGTTGGCCATTCTCAATCCACCATTCAGCGTCAGCACGCCATCCAGGAGCACCTGTTGTAAGGTGATGTAAGGCGAATATTCCGTGATGCTCTTGCGAGAGATGGTCTGCATCTTGGCAGGCATACTGCCATCGCCGTAAGCATGACCGCCCGAGAACGGAATCTTGCCTGTGTAGGTATTAAAGTCAAAGCCCACGGTAGCCGTCGCCATCTTCCAAGGGTTGAAGTTCTGGTAAGCCAAGATGCCGAAGCGGTCGTCAAGGCTATGGAAGTGGTTCGGGTCGTCGATGTAGTGATTGCCGTAGCTATAATAAATGCGCACGGCTCCATTCGTATTCGATGTTGAACCAATGCCTGAGGCAGAATAAGCCGCTGCATCGCCATAATGGTTGCTCAGCGTGAGGGAAGCCTCGCCACGAGTGATGTTCTGGTGGTAGATGTCCGTGGCATCTGGATTGTTTGCCTTTACCTTCGCATAGATAGGGTCGTTGCCGATGAAATTCATGAGCGAGTAATCGGCTGAGAGATTCCAGTTGCGGGTAAAATCATAGCCCACCTTCGCATAGACGCTCGACTGCTTGAAGTCGAAATGGTCCTGCAATCCATCCGTGCGGTCGTAACCGAGCGAAACCATCGACGAGAACTTGCCCTTGCGCACCATGTTGGTGAGCGAACTTTGCCAAGTGTTGTAGCTGCCATACTGCGATGTGAGCACCGTCTTCACCCCATCCTGCTGCGCATGCTTGGTAATAACATTGATAACTCCGCCCATCGCATTCGAGCCGTAGAGCACAGAGCCAGGACCACGGAGCACCTCCACATGATCTACATATTCCGTCTCATAGAAATCGGCTACGGGATGAGAATACAAGCCTGCGAATTGAGGCTGTCCATCCACCATCATCAAGATGGAATTGGTAGGCGAACCTCCCACGCCACGAATCTTGATGGCTCCGCTGCCGCCATTGCTCACGCCAAATCCGAAGATGTTGCGCTGAGAGACGAAGAGGCTTGGCACTTCGCCCGAAAGAGCCGCTAGGAGTTGTGTCTTGCCGGTGGCCTCCAACTGCTGATTGTTGACGATAGACACGGTGTAAGGAAGGAGATTGCGAGAAGTGGCTTGGTTGCTGCCCGTTACCACCACATCACCAAGTCCGTGTACTTGGGTCGTGTCGGAAAGGGATGTTTTTGTTGCATTCCCCTCGCTCGATGCCGCCATCAAAGCCGAGGAGAAAAGCATTCCCATTCCGAAAGTCATCATTCTTTTATTGTTCATCTTTCTTATTTTTTTATATTCGTTTGTTATAACTCAGTTTCGATTTCGGGTGCAAAAGTACAAACTTTCAGCTAATATCCCAATAGATAGATTACTGAATCTCTTATCAATATTACAGAAACTGAAATCTCTTATTGACATTACAGTATTATAAACACAATAATCCCACAGATCTTGGGTACGACCTGTGGGATTGAAATATTTCGACCTGTACGGTTGAAACGGGCTGAAAGCCCAAAAGCACCTAGCCCAGGGTAACACCCTGGGTAGATATGGCGGAATTGATACGCCCTGTAAGGGCAAAAGCATAAAAAGATTCCCTAATGTTGGATGCTTTTGCCCTTACAGGGCGACATTCTAACACCGTTTTACCCCAGGGTGTTACCCTGGGCTAGGTGCTTCTGCCCTTTCAGGGCGTATAGGACATTCCAACCGTACAGGTCGAAATCTTTACTTGATTTTAACCAATTTGTACTTTCTGCTTCCCAATCCAATCTTCTCGGCATAAACCGTGATGTAAGTGCCGTGCTGGCGGTTGATGCGCTCGATGAGCGGTTTCTCGTCATCGCCAGGTTGAGCCACGTGGGTAAATACGAGGTCGAGGCAAGCTTGGTCGAGTGCCACAGGGTCGGTGCTGGCAAGGATGCCCATGTCCTTGAGTTTCGGGTCGGCAGGATGGCTGTCGCAGTCGCAATCCACGCTCATATTATTCATCACATTAATATAGATGATGTTCTTGCCATGGTTGAAGTATTCGTGAACGCCTTGCGCAGCCGCCGCCATGCTCTCCAAGAAATCATCCTGCTGAGGAAGATTTTGCCAAGCTACAGCGGGTACATCCGTGAAACCAGCAGAATGGATATAAGCCTTGCCCGCCGTAGAGGCCACGCCGATGCTCTGGTTCTTCAGCACGCCTCCGAATCCACCCATCGCATGGCCCTTGAAGTGGGCGAGGTTGATCATGAAGTCGTAGTTGGCGAGGTGGTCGCCCACGATGTCGTACTTGATGTGCTTCTTGTCCTTCACAGGGATGCGCATCTGTCCGAACTCGTCCATCAAATCGACGGCGGCGATGGAGTCGAAGCCATGGGCATGGATGGTTTCCCAGTGCTTGCCCTTGTCCTGTCGGCTGCCACCGTAAGCGGTGCAACACTCCACGAGCGTTCCATCCACCTCATCCACGAGGTTGCGAATCAAGGTAGGCTTCAGATAGTTGTTGCCTCCCATCTCGCCCGAGCTAATCTTGATGGCTACACGTCCGTGGGCAGGCACGCCCAACGCCTTGTAGATACGAACCAGAGCCTCCGGGCTTATATCCTTGGTCATATAGACCTTCGACTGGGCATGGAGCATCATCGTGCTCATCAAAGCCACAGCAATAACCAATAGTTTCTTCATCTTCATTTCTATTTTTATTCTATATTTCACGTTTCGGATGCAAAATTACAAATAAAATCTGAAAAAACTATTACCCAAATTACGGAAATTTGGACTTGTGCCAGTGTAGCCCACCTTGAGCAATCCTTTCAAGTGGGGATTGTACAATTCTTGATAAGCATAGATTTTAGGTTGCGATTCCGATTTCTCGGGAAATAAAGTCTGCGTCATAATCGTTTATGTTTTTATGGCGCTGCTTTGGTATTTTGGGGAAGGAAACACTTAATCACCATCCCATTCTGCTAGTTTTTTTTCTAACCTTGCCTCCAGTTCTTCTATGGGATGCCAGTAGTTTGGATCATTCCAATGCTTTTCGACTTCGGCGCAATGTTCCATAACTTGCTCCAAGGAGCGACCTTTCGGATAGTCTTTCTTCTTCATATTATGGCTATTTAAACATTCTCAAACTCATAGAATCTTCCTTTCAGATTTATAGAACTTCTTCTCATATTCCACAAATCATGAAGATACACTGTATTTTCTGCCTCATCATAATGGTATATGATTTTGAAGTTTTTCATTAACTTTGCTCCTCTAAAAAGGACACCAACTCCACGAAGTTCTCTTACAGGAGGATAAGACTCTGGGTATTTCATCAAACCATTGATTATTTTCTCATAACTTTCCTGCCAATGGACTGCCGTCTTCTGTCCAAATTCATTGTAAGCAAAACCCAAACAATTATCGAGTTCTTCCTCGAACAGTTTTTCTACAATTATCTTAACCATGGATGCTTCTGATGTAAACGTGCATTGACTTCTTCCCAAGTAGACCATCTAGATGAATCCTTACGGAGTTCTTCAAATTGAGCACAATGTTCCCGAACTTGCTCCAAGGAGCGACCGTAAGGATAAGATTCCATACCGTCTTCGTCCATTTCTGTAGATAAATGCCTATAAGGGGGTGCTACAGCAGTAGCGTAAGCTGGAGACGGCTCACAAACCATCCCATCATTCTCCATCAAGCCATTTTCTGGCAATTTGTATCTATTTTCTTTCATAATCTTGCGAATTGTTGTTCTTTAATCTTGCGAATTGACGCTTATTGTTCTTTAATTCGGCAAAAATACGAAAAATAATAATAGCATGCAAATTTTTCTTCCCCAAAATATCAAAGAGCGCTGAAATTTAACTATTTATATATAAACACCTACTCCATCATTCCATCGGATGCGAGACTCGACACTGACGCAGGGGGCTTTGTAGAGAAAAGGGGCTTTGCTAGGAAAGGGGAATCCGAAAGCGTTCCAGTTCCAGTTGTTCCAATTAATTTTTCGAACTTCTGATTTTGGCTTTTCTCTTTTTATATTATATATAACTATCTATATATTAATTAGTTATATATATAATATATAGAGAGATGGAACAAAATGTACCTCGAAAAATAATTGGAACAACTGGAACTGGAACACAAGCGAACATGTCAACTTTCTCTAAAAGGCTTATTTTCAAGCGGTTGGCTCTTTCGAGTCCAAATCTTCTGTGACAGAAGGTTGGCATTTTTTGCCCCTTTCGCAACCGAGCAACCTGCGAAAATCGGGCCGAAACATCACTCAAATGGAGTTTCAACTAGCAAATTTCATTTTTCCAGTTGGGAAAAAATATTTTCCTAGTTAGAAAAATAAATTGGCTTTTTGCGATAATTCAACAATAAGGAAGGCAAAAGGCTAGTTAGACACTCGTTTTTATGAAATAAATCTCGGAAATTGCAAAAAACTATATAGTTGGAATAGCCCTCTTTGGCAATAGTACAAGTGGAAATCCCCGACACCTTTAGGGAAAATCATACGGCGGTTTATGGTTTTCCCCTTGTCCCAATCAGCAAAACTTCCTATCTTTGCACTGTGTAAGAAGAAAGGCTGCACTCGGCAAAGTCCAAGCAAGCTTGGCTCTGCTCTCGTTTGCACATTCTTTGCACCATCAAAAATAGTAATAACCCTTTAAAAAGAGAAGATTATGAAACGTACATTATTAGCTATCGTAGCAACCCTGATGATGTTTACATCAGCAAACGCTCAGAGATTGACCGACATACAGGCAGAGGCTCGCTTCATCACCGACAAGATGGTAGTGGAACTGGGATTGAGCAACGTTCAGCGTAACAACATATTGAACATCAACCTCACTTACCTCGACGGCATCCGCAGCTATCGTGACATCGACGCCAATGGCTGGAGGTACCGCAACAAGCAGCTCAAGCGAATGCTCACCGCCCAGCAGTGGAAGAGATACAAGGATGCTTACTACTTCTATCGCCCTATCAGCTGGCGCAGCAATGCTTATGTTCACAACATCTACGCTAAGTATCCGAAGCAGAAGAACTGGCGAAAGGATGGACCTCGCCCAGCTTGCGACCCTCGACCAGGTCATGGTCCTCGTCCTGATTTCAAGGGCAAGCCAGGACCGGACTTCAAGAAAGGAAAACCAGAGTTCAAGAAAGGAAAGCCTGATTTCAAGAAAGGGAAACCTGGCAAGCACGACCGTCCAAGCTTCGGCAATGGCAGACGAGAGTGGTAAGACAATTATAGATAAAGCTCTGCAAGACAATTATTCCGTTATATTAAAATCTATTTTGTCGCTATTCAGTAACTTTGCAATCTGATAAGAACTGAATAATGGACAAAATAGATTTTAATTTTTTATGAAGCATAATAGAACAACTCAGACTCATCATACCTTGAGAGGAGGCTACAAAATGATGCTAGCCTCAACACTTTTGCTGGCGATGGCCTCGCCAACCAGCGCACAAACTAACTCGTCAGAGAAACCAGCCTCCCAAGAAGACAGCATTCTTTGGGAGAAGCAACTCGCCTCCGTCACCATCAAGGGCACTCGCTCGCAGTTTCGACAGAAGAACGGCGGCATCGTGGCTCGTATCTCTGGAACTTCCCTGGAGAAAGAACCCACAACCACCGATGTGCTCTGCAAACTGCCGGGAATGATAAAGGACAAGGATGGAAAACCTGTGGCTTTCGTGGGTGGAGCTCCCGAAATCTACATCAACGACCGCAAGGTGCAAGACTACAGCACGGTGGAGAACCTACCCGTCACTCAAATCAAGGAGGTAAAAGTGATTCATCACCCAGGGGCTGAGTATGGCAACAACGTGGGCTGCGTACTCCTCATCAACACCAAGAAGAACCTCGAAGGTCTCGCCATCGTGGAAAATTCGGGCGCTATCTTTGATTCCTTCGTGAGCAACAACCACGACCTCGACCTGACTTATACCCACGGAAAGATGACGTACTACGGCAAGTTGGGCTACGCCAACTGGCAGGGCAAATGGACGGAGGAGGACGTTACTACCCATTATATAAATGGTAGCAATGGCTCTTTCAGTAGCAATGCCTCTTCGAATACCCTGACAAACGGAGCCAGCACCTATCTCGCATCCTCCACCCTCGACTGCAAACACAATTACAACGACCATTTCTATTGGAGCGCAGGTGCCGACCTTGCCTTGTCGCCTAGCCAGACCATAGGCGTAAAGTACGACAGCTACAACATCAAGCAGCCGATGCCTTTTACGATGACAAGTTATTCGATGACCGACGACCATGTGGATGACCACGTGACGGGCAACAACAAGTTCTTCCATTACGACTGGCAGCACCACGTGAACGCCTTCTACCAAGGAAAGTTCGGGGAGAAATGGAAACTGAATTTCTTTGGCGACTTCGTAAAACTGCACACGGAGAAAGGACAGAGTGTGGATGAGAAATCGGAACGAGCAGAAAGCAACAATTTCTATCTTCTGCCTCAGAGCGATGGAACTGTATGGGGAGCAAAAGTCCGTACCAACTATGAAATCAGCGACAAGCAGAACCTGATGTTTGGAGGCGAATATAATCATGTGAAGAGCGAATCACACACCTCCTACACGCCTGCCGACAAAGGTGTTGCCCTGCACAGCATAACCAAGGAAGACCATGTGGGCGCTTTCGCTGAATATTCCCTCGATTTCAAGCCTTTCTCTCTGAGAGTAGGACTGAGATACGAGCACGTAGATAGCCGTCTCGATTACCTGCCAACAACAGCTGGTGAGCCGACTCATCGCACGTACGACAACCTCTACCCTTCCTTATCCTTGAGCCATCAAGTAGGCAGATTTTCCCAATCACTGAGCTATCGCTCATCGGAGACTCGCCCTTCGTTCGAGGAGCTGAACACAGGTACAGTGTATGCAAATCGCTACTTGCGCCAAGTGGGCAACAACGAGCTGGAGCCTTCCAAGCGCCACGAGCTGCAATACCAGGCTAGCTACGGCGACCTCTTCCTACAAGCTAGTTACACCTACGTGAAGAATTACATCACCAGCATCATCGAGCCGAACGCCGACGACCCACAGATGAACACCCTCACCTGGATTAACACCGACCATTGCTGGAACTGGGGCAGTTTCCTAGGCTACCGCCACCGTTGGGGATTCTACGAGCCACAAGTACAAGCAGGCATCCAGCAGGGATTCATCAAGGCCGTCTGCCTGGGCGAAGAGAAAAGCTTCCATAAGCCATACTACATCTTTAGCCTCTTCAACGGTTTCCACTTGCCAAAGGGCTGGTACATGAACCTCTCGTTCTCATACCGCAGCAGCGGCACCTACGAGTTCGTCACAATCAGCAGCGTCCACAACTTCGACTTCCAGCTCTACAAGAGTTTCCTGAAGGACAAGCTGTCTTTGAGCCTCAACGTGAGCGACCTCTTCAATACGATACGGCATAAAACAGACGGAATCTACGGGAACATAAGGTTCCAACAGCGCAAGTGGGAAGACACCCGCAGCGTGCAACTCCGACTCACCTATCGCTTCCACCAAGCCAAGAAGCAATACCGCGGAGAGAACACAGCAGCCGATGCCGTGGGAAGAATGGGAGGAAAATAGCAACCTCTTCGACCTATACGATTGAAATTATCCTATACGCCCTGAAAGGGCAGAAGCATATAGCCCAGGGCAACGCCCTGGGTAAAGCGGTATCGGGATGTCGCCCTGTAAGGGCAAAAGCATTCTACATTTAGGTGATTTTTTATGCTTTTGCCCTTTCAGGGCGCATTCATTCCGCCATATCTACCCAGGGTGTTACCCTGGGCTAGGTGCTTCTGCCCTTTCAGGGCGTATAGGACATTCCAAACGTACAGGTTGCATTTTTTTTGCAAAAAAAGGTTAGTTTTTGGGAGATAAACTTGTATATGTTCTTAGAATGTAGTAAATTTGCGACAAAATTATTGCTTATCGGCTTCTAGAATACAGCTTGTCGGCTTCTAGAATACAGCTTATCGGCATCTAGAATACAGCTTATCGGCATCTAGAAATTCGCTTATTCGCAACATCTAAGGACAAAACAACTAAAAAATATAAGCCAATGATTAACTGTCAGATTAAAAGGGATGGAAAGATAGAAGGAGAAGTAAGGCAAAACGGCCTTACCTTCTTTGACCAGCATGGGATGGAACGAAGCAACCACATCGACTCGGATGCCATGGAAGTTTCGCTCA
>ERZ808240.1768-NODE-1768-length-25629-cov-12.958864_pt1 | contig 25629 bp, 26 predicted proteins | sample MGYA00521084_ERZ808240 | MGnify/ENA primary metagenome ERZ808240 (study PRJEB31516, sample SAMN03275571) | gut metagenome | biome: mammalia-associated habitat; material: feces | host: Papio cynocephalus | place: Kenya | collected 2012-08-06 ... | reverse complement strand
TCTGTGCGGACATTGCGAGGGAGGAGGAATTTCCCTGAATCTGGCGGACTGGTTTATCGTACCGCTTTTTATGGTGCAGGTGCTGAATATTTTATACAGAAAAGTTCTGAAGAAGATCTGTAAAAATATTCCGGAGTGGATCTTCTTTATATTTGGAATCGTACTTGGCATTGTCGGGAACCAGCTTGCCTGTAATGGCTACAATACCGGCTGGTGGCTGGCTCTGGTCAGAATGCTTCATTTTCTCCCTTTTTACAGCCTGGGTATTTTTTATAACCGGACACTGGAAAAGTATGAAAGAAAGATTCCGGGCATTCTCTATTTTGCTGTGATCATGGGGATAAAGCTTGTACTGACTTATCATTACGGAAAGTTTCTGGTATATACCCCGTCCTGGTGTAATGATTTCACGGAAGGACCGGTGATGCCGATTATCGTGGGATATCTGGGAATTGCCATGTGGATGCGAATAGCGACCATGTTAGAACCTGTTTTTGGGAAAAATAAATATGTGAATCTGCTGGCAGACAACACCTATTCTATCATGATGAATCAGTTCCTGGGATTCATGATCGTGAAATCGATTTACGGTGTCTGTGCGAAACTATTCCATGTATTTACAGACTTTGATTTTGCCAGTTATGAAAATAATCTGTGGTGGTATTATACGCCGCAGAGAATCGGATATACCAGAATTTTCTATTTGCTGGCAGCAATTATTTTTTCCGTATGCGTGCAATATGCAATTAATTATATAAAAAATAGATGGTGCAAAATGTGCGGAAAAACCCCAAAACAGACCGTTTGATTTTTGATGCTTTTTGTACCGGCTTTTTCTCCCGTGCGTGCCTTGTGGACTTTGCGGACCACGCGGTGCGTCACTTCGGTGAGGTTCCGGTCCTCCGGTGCAGAGACAACTACGAGGGATTCCTCACTGTGGTCTTCAAAGCTTTTTTTGTAGAAGCTGCATGTCTTGCATACCAATGAAAAATGGGTTATCATAAAATGGTATCAGCAATAAGGAGTGACAAAGGACAAGATTTATGAGATTGTTATACGGTACCGGCAATCCCGCAAAGGTAGCCGCCATGCAGAACCGCTTATCCGGGCTTGACATTGAACTGATCAGTTTAAGGGATCTGCGGGCGCAGGGAGTGGAGATTCCCGATGTTCCGGAGACGGGCAATACCCCATTGGAGAATGCCAGACAAAAAGCTCTTGCATATTACGAATCTTTTCGGATGCCGGTATTTTCCTGCGATTCGGGACTGTATTTTGAAGATGTGCCGGAGGAAATACAGCCGGGAGTGCACGTGCGGACGGTGAACGGCGTGTACTTGACGGATGAGCAGATGCTGGAACATTACACCGGACTGGTGAAGCGCTACGGGAGGCTCACAGCCAGATACCGGAACGCCATCTGCTATGTGCAGGATGCGGAGCATACTTACGAAGCCATGGAGCCGGACATGGAGAGTGAAAAATTCTGGCTGACCGACATACCCCACAGCAGTATCCGTAAGGCAGGCTTCCCCTTAGATAGTATTTCTCTGGATCCGCAGAGCGGAAAATATTTCTATGACCTGCCACAGACTGCGGTGGATCAGGTGGCGGTAGAAGAAGGGTTCCTTACTTTTTTCCGGAGAATCTTACAAGAGGGAACGGTGAATACAAATGGCAGCAGACAGTGAAATGTTTGGAACTGAGAAGATCAGTAAGATTTTGTTACGGATGGCTCCGCCGGTTATGCTGGCGCAGCTGATCCAGGCCCTTTATAATATTGTAGACAGCTTTTTCGTGGGAAAATGTTCCGAGACGGGACTGACGGCTTTGTCCATTATTTATCCGTTACAGCTGTTGATGATCGCGCTGGCGGTGGGAACCGGCGTGGGCATCAATACGAATATGGCTCATTACTTAGGCATCCGGAAGCAGGAAAAGGCGGATGAAATCGGCGGAACCGGAACACCATTGGCACTGATCATGTGGGTCCTGTTTGCGGTGATTTGTTATCTGATCCTGCCGGGCTATGCGCGGATGTCCACGGATTCGGAAGAAGTGATCCGGGATGTGGTGCTCTACGGACGGATCGTCTGTGTCTTCAGCATCGGACTTTTCACGGAGAGCATCTGGACGAAGATATTGCAGGCCAACGGAGACATGAAGACTCCGATGATTGCCCAGATCGTGGGTGCAGTGACGAATATCGTATTAGATCCCTTGCTGATCTTCGGCATGTTCGGGCTGCCGGAACTGGGGATTGCCGGAGCGGCTATTGCTACCGTGGCAGGACAGATCGTGGCGGCTCTCATTGTATGTAAAAAAGGCTTCCGAAGATCTCCGGCATTATCCTGTTATCCGGAGGATGTTAAGAGGATCTATGTACTGGGAATTCCCAATATCCTTATGCTGTCGGCGTACACCTTTTACATCCTGGGACTGAACCTGATTCTGGCAGGTTTTTCAGATCAGGCAGTGACGGCACTGGGACTGTATTATAAGTGGCAGACGTTCTTTTTTATCCCGCTGGGAGCGTTGCAGACCTGTATCGTGCCTGTGATCAGCTATAATTATGCGGCGGGCAGTGTGGACAGGTGCCGTAAGACACTATGGGTGTCACTGGGGTACGGCCTGGGACTGATGTTCATCGGAACCCTGTGCTTTGAACTGATCCCGGCACCGATGCTCCGGGTATTCACGCAGGATCCGGAGGTTGTAAGCATCGGAGCCTATGGATTCCATCTCATCGGGATCAGCTTTTTTCCCATGGTGACTTCCCTGATCTTCCCGGTATTTTTCCAGGCACTGGGGCAGGCGCTGAAGAGTTCTCTGCTTACCATAATTCGTACCGTGGTGCTGTTTGTGCCGCTGGGATTTTTATTTTCCCGATGGGGACTGCACAGCTTCTGGCTGACATTTCCGGTGACAGAGACGATCACTTCACTGGTGGGATTTATTTTTTACCGGCAGTTTATGAAGACGAAGAAATAAGAAACAGACAGAGCGCCCTGGCGGCGTCCGGATAGGAGAGAATATGGAAGTGGCAAATGCAGTGGAAACGACAATGGCCTGGAGAACCGTAAGCGGGGCAAGTATGGCAGGGATGGTGATATCCCTGCTGTTATCCGTGGGATTACCGGTATTTTTATGTATCTTTATCTATAAGAAGACAAAGGCATGGGTGCCAGCGTTTTTCATCGGCTGCGGTATTTTTGTGGGCTTTGCTATGATTTTAGAGCAGATCTGCCATGCTGTTGTGCTGACGGTGACGGGAAGTGTGTTACAGGACAATATCTGGCTGTATGGATTGTATGGTGGACTGGCAGCGGCCCTGTTTGAAGAAACCGGCCGATGGATCGCAATGAAGTTTTGCCTGAAAAAGCATCTGACCCGTGAAAATGCATTGATGTACGGAGCCGGACACGGCGGTATCGAGGCATTTCTGATCCTGGGCATGTCTTCCATGAGCAATCTGATCACCGCTGCCATGATCAACGGCGGTCTGATGGAGAAAACCATGACGGCATTGGAGCCCGCACAGCAGGAGGTAACCTACAATCAGCTTTCCGTTCTCTGGACCACGCCGGCTTACCAGTTCTACCTCGCACCGGTGGAGCGGATCAGTGCCATCGCCCTGCAGATCGCGTTGTCGATTCTTGTATACAGTGCGGTGAAGACCGGTAAAAAGCTGCATCTGGCAGCGGCATTCGGACTGCATTTTGCAGTGGACTTCTTAACCGTGGTATGTGCCTCTGCGATTCCCACCTGGGCACTGGAGCTGGGATTGTTAGTGATAGTCGCTGCAATCTGTGTGGTAGTATACAGACTGCTCTATGTACAGCCGGCGGAGAAGAAATTATGACGGACGACAGAAGCCTGCAGATAAGAGGGCATGGATTTTATAGAAGATGAATATGCCATGAAGCATGATATGTGAGATAAGAGGCAGCAGAATATGAAAATCAACAGAGAAAAAGCACTGGCAGCATTCAAAGAATACACAGACCGTTACGACAGCAGCCGGGATATGATCCGCCTGAAAATAGAACATACCTACAGAGTCTGCGGTTTGTGCCAGCAGATCGCGGGGTCACTGAACCTTTCGGAGGAAGATGTGGATATTGCATGGCTCACCGGGCTGCTCCATGATGTAGGACGGTTTGAACAGCAGCGTGTGTACGGTACCTTTGTGGATGCGGATTCCATCGACCATGCGAAATACGGAGCGCGCATTTTGTTTGGCAAGGTCTGGGAGGAGAAAAACGGGCTTGCTTCCGGAAGTGAAGAGAGTCTCCCAGAGGGGAACCGGGCGGATGCCGGAATCGGCATCCGGGATTTTGTGGAAGATGCTTCCTGTGATGAGCTGTTGTGGACAGCGGTATTTTATCACAGTGCCTACCGGATACCGGAGGGACTGGATAAGCGGACGGCAATGTTCTGTCATATTTTACGGGATGCGGATAAGATCGATATTCTGAAAGTCAATGTGGAATTCCCTCTGGAGGAAATCTACAATGTGGACACCGAGGTATTATACCGGGAGGAAGTGACACCGGAAGTATTGCAGAGCTTTGATGAGGAGCATGCCGTACTGCGTTCCCTGAAAAAAACGGCGGTGGATAACGTGGTGGGACACATTTCCCTGGTGTACGAGTTGGTCTATCCGGAGAGCTGCCGCATTGTGAAGCAGCAGGGCTATCTGGACAAACTGATGAATTTTGAATCATGGAATCCTCACACGAGAAAACAGTTTGAACATATCAGAGAGCATATGAAAAAATATCTCGCAGCCAGATAAGCCAGATCATACAGAAACTAAAATGTCTCACAGATGACGGGGAACACCGTTGCCTGTGAGATTTTTGTATACCGGGAATTTTTCCTGCACAGACTAAATAGGACACACTAATTGTCTGTGAAAGGAGATTATTATGGATGGATTAACAGCCGGAAGCGGCGGCACAGAGGCGTTTCCCTTGAATGAACTGCCGATAGGATTCGGCATGGCGCTTTCTATGAACGAGCAGGCGATGCAGGGCTATGCGGCACTGACAGAGACGGAGAAGGAACATCTGATTCTCCGGTGCCGGGATGCCGGATCCAAAGAAGAGATGGAGCGGATCGTGGCATCACTGGTGCCGGGAGAATCGGCGGAGAGCGTTATTGCCAGCCTCCGTCAAGAGTAAGGATCTGACCGGTGAGATAGGTCGGAGCCTGGATCAGCTGGAGGACAAGCTGCCCCACTTCCTCCGGTTGACCCAGACGGTCAGCGGGGATCTCTTCCCGGAGAGCATTCATTTCCTCGGGGGAGAAGCAGTGGTTCATGGCAGTATCGATGACGCCGCAGGAGATGGCGTTGACCTGGATATTGCTGGGTGCCAGCTCCTTGGCGAGAGCTTTGGTGAAGCTGTTTACGCCGCCCTTGGAAGCGGAGTAAGCGACTTCCATGGAAGCCCCGACGTTTCCCCATACGGAGGAGATATTGATGATACGTCCGCTGTGCTTTTGCAGCATCAGAGGAATTGCCAGCCGGCTGGTATAGAAGCAGGAGCTTAAGTTCGTATTGATAATATGCTGCCATTCTTCGATGTTCATATCTGTGAGCAGGCCGATGTAGGAGATTCCGGCATTATTGACCAGCACGTCCAGATGATCCAGGGAAGCAAATATTTTTTCAATCGCAACGGGATCTGATGCATCCGCAGCAACGGCGGTGCAGGTGATGTCATATTTTTCTTCTAAAGAGGTGGCTGCTTCCTGAAGTTCGGGGAGAGTATGACTGCAGGTGAGGACCAGGTTGTACCCGGCACCTGCCAGAGCTTCCGCAATGGCTCTGCCGATGCCCCGGGAAGCGCCGGTGACCATGGCTAACGGTGCATTTTTCGTTATATTCATTAGAAAATGTCCTTTCTGGATTTGTGACGGCCCCGGTGCGGAAAGCAGTGCCGGGACAGGAACAGATAAAGTGAGTGTAGCACAGATGGACTTGCTTTTCCATAGGGGAACTGCTACACTGGACAAAAGGAGTGAAAATTATGTACGATTTGATCATTATCGGGTCCGGTCCTGCAGGTCTGTCCGCGGCAGTTTATGGAAAACGCGCAGGTCTGAACTTACTTATTATAGAAGAAAAGCCCATGAGCGGCGGACAGATTCTCAATACTTATGAAGTGGATAACTATCTGGGACTTCCCGGTATCAGTGGATTCGACATGGGAATGACTTTTAGACAGCATGCGGAGAAGCTGGGAGCGGAATTTTTAGAAGCCACGGTCCACAGTGTGGAAGAGCGTGGCGATTACAAGTGCGTCTATGCAGGAGATCAGGAACTGGAGACCCGTACGGTAATCTTTGCTACCGGTGCGGAACACGCGAAATTAGGTGTGCCCGGCGAGGAAGAATTAAACGGCATGGGTGTGTCCTACTGCGCTACCTGCGACGGAGCCTTTTTCCGGGGCAGAACGGTGGCAGTGGTCGGCGGCGGAGATGTAGCGCTGGAGGATGCCATTTACCTGGCGAGAACCTGTGAAAAGGTGTATCTGATCCACAGAAGAGACAGCCTGCGGGGAGCCATGGTATTGCAGGAGGAGTTAAAGAGCCTTCCCAACGTGGAGATCATCTACGATCATGTGGTCACGGAGATCTGCGGTGAGGACATGGTGGAAAAGCTGCACATTAAAAATGTGAAGACGGGAGAGGAGAAGGATCTGGAAGCTGCAGGCATTTTTATCGCTGTTGGTATCCATCCCAACACCGAATTGTTACAGAGCCTGGTGACCGTCGGTGAGGACGGTTATATCGAGGCATCGGAGACCGGGGAGACCGACAGAGCCGGCATCTATGTGGCGGGAGACATCCGTAAGAAACCTCTGCGGCAGGTCGTAACGGCAGTGGCGGACGGTGCCAACGCGGCGGTCAGCGCCGGGAACTATTGTAATCATTTTCGTAAACAGTCATAGATTAGTAATAGATTCATTAAGAAATTTGGAAGAAAAGCGAAGAATATTTAAAGAAAAAAGTCACCCATGCGGTGGCTTTTTTTAACGTAAAAATGCTGCAAACCTGCATGAAATGGGAATTTTTGGAAACTTTGACAATTAATTCACTATGTTGACAAATGAGAATCTGCGTGATATATTTGTTAACAGATGTAACAAATTCGTAACAAATGATTTGAAAAAGAAAGAAAAAAGTTAAGAGATAAGTTAAGAAATTAAGACAGCTCCAAGAGTTTCAGGAGGATAGAATGGTTCGTAAATCTGTAAAAATTACCGTGTGCACCATGGCAGCGGTTATGGCTTTTTCCGGAATGAATATCACCGCAGATGCAGCAGCATCTTCATCTGTACTTCCCAGCGGCGGTATTGAACTGACCCTGGCAAAGGGTAACAAGTTAGAGAGCCTGTCTGCCGGTACGAACAATACCAAGCAGATCGAGAGCATTATCGAGACCGTGATCCGTGATGATCAGATGGACACCACCCCGGAAGCATCCGAGGAAGAGTCCTTCAAGAATCTGGTAATCGCACAGGTAAATGATTATGTAAATGTAAGAAGCATGCCTAGTGAGCAGGGCGAGATCGTCGGTAAGTTATATGATGATTCCGTAGGTCTCTTCATCTCCGAAGAGAACGGTTGGTATCAGATCTCTTCCGGTTCTGTAACCGGTTATGTAAAAGCCGAGTACTGTGTGACCGGCGACGAAGCAGTAGAACTTGCCAAGAAGGTAGGTACCCGACTGGCAACCGTTAACACTACCACCTTAAAAGTACGTACCGAGCCTTCTTTAGAGGCATCTGTATTAGGTCTGGTTCCTCTGGAGGACGATCTGGTAGTATCCGATGAGACTGATGGCTGGGTACAGGTAGATACCGAGGAAGGTCTCGGATGGGTCTCCACAGAATTTGTTTCCCTGCATACGGAATTCGTGGAAGCAGAATCCAAAGAGGAAGAAGCAAAGCGTCTGGCAAAGGAGAAAGAAGAGAGAGACAGAGCCCGCGCCGCAGCGGCAGCCAAGGCAGCCTCCAGCAGTAAGAGTTCTTCCGGCAGTGCTCCCGCAGTTACTTATGCAGCCAGCGGAGACAGCGAGATGGGTAAAGAAGTTGCCAACTACGCATTACAGTTCGTTGGTAACCCTTATGTATACGGCGGATCCAGCCTGACCAACGGTACCGACTGTTCCGGATTTGTGATGAGCGTATATGCGAACTTCGGTGTAAGCCTTCCTCATTCCTCTTCCGCAGACCGCAGCCAGGGTTCCGCAGTTGACGGACTTGCCAATGCACAGCCCGGTGACCTGATCTGCTATTCCGGTCATGTAGCACTGTATATCGGTAACGGTCAGATCGTTCATGCATCTACCGCCAAAACCGGTATCATCGTATCTAACGCTGATTACAAGAAGGTACTGGCCGTTAGAAGAATTTTCTAATTGAAACTTCAGGAGTGCGGAGCACGGAGAAAACTTATATAATATAACAGAAAGTACAAGGCACTGTGTGGAAACGCACAGTGCTTTTTATATGATAGGAGATTATATCCTATCATATAAAAGCGCTTCGCGGGGATCGCACTGCGGCGGTAGTGAAATATGTCGCAGAGGCGACCCACCGCAGGCGGAGAATCTCGCAAGCGAGATTCTTTTTTTATGTGGCACGATGAGTTGAAAAACTATAAGTTGTACAATGAATTGTGCAATTTGTCAAAATATTGTTACGCGATGAAAAGGGGATTGACAAAACAAAACTATACAAAGTATACAAAAAAAGTGACACGCACGTAAAAACGACATAAGAATAACTTAAATGCAAAATAAGTTATCCACATCCAAAATGCCCTAAAATAGGATGAAAGTCACTTATACACCAAGTTATACACATTATCCACAGGAAAAAACAGATTCCAGGTGCATGGAATTTACGAAAAAACAGGAACAAATGTTTTGTGAAGATGTAATAAAAATCAAAAAATGATGAGATTTGTCGATTTTAGGATTGACATACAGAATGTCAAAAACAAGTAAAAAACTTCTTAAATTGTTGCAAAAAGCAGCGCTATTGTGCTATAATGACTATACAATAAATACAGGGGTTGCAACATAAATCCTTGTAAATAAATACTTGGAAGGGATGATCAGCATGAAGTTTATTATTGTTGGCAGAAACATCGAAGTTACACCAGGATTAAAAGCAGCAGTGGAGGAAAAGATCGGCAAGCTGGACAAGTATTTCAATCCCGATACAGAAGTACATGTAACATTAAGCGTTGAAAAAGAGCGTCAGAAAATTGAAGTGACTATTCCGGTAAAAGGAAGTATTATCCGTTCAGAGCAGGTAAGCAACGATATGTATGTATCCATTGATCTGGTGGAAGAGATCATTGAGAGACAGCTGAAAAAGTATAAGAATAAGATCGTTGAAAAGCAGCAGGCGGCAGCTTCTTTCAGCAAAGCATATGTAGAGAATGACTACATGGATGACGATGAGATCAAGATCGTTCGTACCAAGAAGTTCGATATCAAGCCTATGTACCCCGAGGATGCCTGCATCCAGATGGAACTGTTAGGACACAGCTTCTTTGTATTCTGCAATGCAGAGACCGATCATGTGAACGTAGTTTATAAGAGAAAGGGCGACACCTACGGATTGATCGAGCCGGAAGTATAGACCGGAACATAAAACTAAATATGACAATATACAGCTTGTCGGAAGTTCCGGCAGGCTGTTTTTATTGTGCGGAAAAGCCCCCGGAGATTTTCGAATTGTCAGAATACCGGAAAAATCACAGACATAACCTATAGGGAGGAACGAAGAGCAGGACAGGGGAATGAACAGGGAAAAAAGATTACGGGCAGGAATCCGGATCGAGATAATGCTTCTGTTTTTAATGGCGGGGGTATTTCTATACAAAGGTGTGTTCCGGACAGAAGGTGGGCAGCAGGCGGTGGTCACCGCTACCTCAGCCTCGGGAAAAGACTATATCAAATGGGTGGATTTTACCGTATCCTATGAGGCACTCTGTCGGGCATATGACTGGGATGTGGATACCTTTGATACGGAACATCATGTGGAATGGATCCCACTGCTTGCCTATACTGCGGCGAGAACCGGTGGCGAGTTCGATAAAAAAGCGCTGAAGATTCTGAATGAAGCAGCCGGGAAATGGGCAGAGGGAGAGACGGACATAGAAACCCTTACAAAAGATATGAAATATTATCCCTATTATCTGGAAGCTTACAGCGCTGCGCTGGGAGGACTGGTGGGAGAATACGAAGCAGAGGTGATTGGTGAAGACGGACTGAGCAGCTGGCAGAAAAAATACGGACTAAAGGGCTATTGTCCCATTGCCGGAGGTTTTGACTACAGCCATTACGATGATTTCGGAGTGGGAAGAAGTTACGGGTACCAACGAAGACACTTAGGCCATGATATGATGGGGCTCGTGGGAACCCCTATTACGGCGGTGGAGTCCGGTACTGTGGAAGCACTGGGCTGGAACCGGTACGGAGGCTGGCGCATCGGTATCCGCAGCTTTGATAAAAAACGTTACTATTATTATGCCCATCTGAGGCAGAACTACCCCTACGCGGAAGGGCTGGAAGAAGGCAGCACAGTGACGGCAGGAGATGTGATCGGCTACATGGGACATACCGGCTACAGTACCATGGAAAATGTGAATAATATAGAAGTAACCCATCTGCACTGGGGACTGGAACTGGTATTTGATGAAGAGCAGAAGGAGAGCGACAACGAGATTTGGATCGACGTGTATCCATTGACCAGATTCCTTGCAAAACACACCCAGGAAGTGCATAAGATCGAGGGCACAAAAGAGTGGATCCGCACTACCAAAATCAGAGAATTTTAGTTTCTAAAAATTTCATTTGTTATTTTGTTATTTTTTTGACAAAAACATTGCAAAACAGATTGCCCTATGTTAAAATTGGAACAGTGAAATGATAAAAAAATAACAATCTACATTTCAGAAAGCAAACCAAACGAAACTAAACAAAAAAGTGGAGGACAAACAAATGGCAAAGAAAGTTGTATTAGCAGGCGCTTGCCGTACCGCAATCGGTACCATGGGCGGAACCTTAAGCACAACTCCTGCAGCGGAGCTGGGCGCTATCGTAATCAAGGAGGCTCTGAAGAGAGCAGGCGTTGCTCCCGAAGCAGTTGACCAGGTATACATGGGATGTGTTATCCAGGCCGGACAGGGACAGAACGTAGCACGTCAGGCTTCCATCAAGGCAGGACTTCCCATCGAAGTACCCGCAGTTACCATGAATGTGGTATGTGGTTCCGGTCTGAACTGTGTGAACCAGGCTGCACAGATGATCATGGCAGGTGATGCTGACATCGTAGTAGCAGGTGGTATGGAGAATATGTCTATGGCTCCTTACGCAATTCCTCAGGGACGTTACGGTTATCGCATGGGTAACGCAACCATGGTAGATACCATGATCAAAGATGCACTTTGGGATGCTTTCAATGATTATCATATGATTAAGACCGCAGATAATATCTGCGAAGAGTGGGGACTTACCCGTGAAGAGCTGGATGAGTTCGCATTAAAGAGCCAGTTAAAGGCTGAAGAAGCTCAGAAGAACGGTGCTTTCAAGGCAGAGATCGTTCCCGTAGAAGTTAAGAAGAAGAAAGAGACCATCATCTTCGATACCGATGAAGGTCCTCGTCATGGTTCTACTATCGAAGGTCTGGCTAAGCTTCGTGCCATCAACCCCGGCGGATTCGTTACCGCAGGTAACGCTTCCGGTATCAACGACGGCGCAGCTGCTATCGTTGTAATGAGCGAAGAGAAGGCTAAGGAGCTGGGAGTTAAGCCTATGGCTACTTTCGTAGCAGGCGCTCTGGCAGGCGTTCGTCCCGAGGTTATGGGTATCGGTCCTGTAGCTTCCACCAAGAAGGTAATGGCTAAAACCGGTATGAAGATCGAAGACTTCGACATCATTGAGGCTAACGAAGCATTCGCAGCACAGTCCGTAGCAGTTGGCAAGGAACTGGGCATCGATGTAGACAAGCAGCTGAACCCCAACGGCGGTGCTATTGCTCTGGGACATCCCGTAGGAGCTTCCGGATGCCGTATTCTGGTAACTCTGCTGCATGAGATGCAGGCAAGAGGAGCCAAGACAGGTCTGGCTACTCTGTGCATCGGCGGTGGTATGGGCTGCTCCACCATCGTTAAGATCGAGGATTAATAGACAATTTCGCTGGGCGGTAGAATTTCTATCGCCTTAGCGTGGTTCCGAGAAATTTGCTAAATTGAAATGAGGTAAAGAAATGGATTACATTTTATATGAACAGAATGGCAATGTGGCAACCATTACCATCAACCGTGAGAAGGCATTGAACGCGCTGAATTCTCAGGTACTGGATGAGCTAAATGCAACTTTGGATGCCGTAGATCTGGCAACGGTTCGCTGCCTGATCATTACCGGTGCAGGTGCCAAGTCTTTCGTGGCAGGCGCAGATATCGGTGAGATGAGCACTCTGACCAAGGCAGAGGGTGAAGCATTCGGTAAAAAGGGAAATGATGTTTTCCGCAAGATCGAGACTTTCCCCATTCCCGTGATCGCAGCTGTCAATGGCTTCGCTCTGGGCGGCGGATGCGAGATCTCCATGAGTTGTGACATCAGAATCTGTTCCGATAATGCAGTATTCGGACAGCCCGAGGCAGGACTGGGAATCACCCCCGGTTTCGGCGGAACCCAGAGACTGGCTCGTCTGGTAGGTGCAGGCATGGCGAAACAGATGATCTACACCGCACGCAATATCAAGGCAGCAGACGCTTACAGAATCGGTCTGGTAAATGAAGTATACAGCGCTGAGACAGATGCAGACGGCAATGTAGTAAAGAGCGCACAGGAAGTAATGCTGGCAGCAGCACAGAAGATGGCAGCCACTATTGCCAAGAACGCTCCCGTTGCAGTCCGCAACTGCAAGAAGGCTATTAACGAGGGCCTGGATGCTGATATGGATCAGGCAGTGGTTATTGAAGAGAAACTGTTCGGAGATTGCTTCGAGACAGAAGACCAGAAGTATGGTATGGCTTTCTTCCTTGACAAGAACAAGGAAAAAGTAAAAGAGCCTTTCCAAAATAAATAGTTTTTAAAATATAGAATGTATAGAAAACAGGAGGATTTACCATGAAAGTAGGTATTATCGGTGCAGGTACCATGGGACAGGGCATTGCAAAAGCATTTGCCCAGGTAGACGGATATGAAGTAGCTCTTTGCGATATCAAGCAGGAGTGGGCAGAAGGCGGCAAGGCTAAGATAGTAAAAGGCTATGCAAGACTGGTAGAAAAAGGCAAGCTGACTCAGGAAGCAGTTGATGCTATCGTAGCTAAGATCACTCCGGGTCTGAAGGAAGATCTGTGTGCAGACTGTGATCTGATCGTAGAAGCAGCTTTCGAGAACATGGAAGTTAAGAAGACCACCTTCGGTGAGCTGGACAAGATCTGCAAACCTGAGTGTGTATTCGCTTCCAACACCTCCAGCCTTTCCATTACTGAAATCGGCAACGGACTGACCCGTCCTCTGATCGGTATGCATTTCTTCAATCCCGCAGACCGTATGAAACTGGTAGAGGTAATTGCAGGTGTGAATACTCCCGCAGAGACCGTAGATACCATCAAGAAGATCTCCGAAGAGATCGGCAAGACTCCCGTACAGGTGAACGAGGCAGCAGGATTTGTTGTTAACCGTATTCTGATTCCTATGATCAACGAAGCAGCTTTCATCAAGATGGAAGGTGTATCCGATATCGCAGGTATCGATGCAGCTATGAAGCTGGGCGCTAATCATCCTATGGGCCCCCTGGAGCTGGGCGATTTCGTAGGACTGGATATCTGCCTTGCAATTATGGATGTTCTGTACAATGAGACCGGTGACAGCAAGTATCGTGCATGTCCTCTGATCCGTAAGATGGTTCGCGGCGGCAACCTTGGTGTGAAGACAGGCAAGGGCTTCTATGTATACAATGCAGACCGCACCAAGACTCCTGTGGATGCACAGTAATTGTGATCTGTTCAGAGCCATGCATGAGCAAAAGGAAAGCCTCGCAGAGGCGGTTTTGCGAATGCAGCTCTGAACAGTTTGATAGTGGTATTTATAAATAATTACAACCAAGTATAAATAACAATGGAGGATTAACATCATGGATTTTACATTATCCAAAGAGCATGAGATGGCGAGACAGCTCTTCAAAGAGTTCGCCGAGAACGAAGTAAAACCTCTTGCACAGGAAGTTGACGAGACCGAAGCTTTCCCCAGAGAGACCGTAGAGAAGATGGCTAAGTACGGCTTCATGGGAATTCCCGTTCCCAAGGAGTACGGTGGACAGGGTTGCGATACTCTGACCTACGCTATGTGCGTTGAGGAACTTTCCAAGGTTTGTGCAACCACAGGCGTTATCGTATCCGCACATACCTCTCTGTGTATCGATCCTATCATGACTTTCGGTACTGAAGAGCAGAAGCAGAAATATGTTCCCGATCTGGCAAGCGGTCGTAAAATCGGTGCTTTCGGTCTGACCGAGCCCGGTGCGGGTACCGATGCTCAGGGTCAGCAGACCAAGGCTGTATTGGATGGCGATGAGTGGGTAATCAATGGTTCCAAGTGCTTCATTACCAATGGTAAAGAGGCTGATGTTTATATCGTGATCGCAGTTACCGGTACCGTAGAAAAGAGAGGCAGAAAGATGAAGGAGATCTCTTCCTTTATCGTTGAGAAGGGTACTCCCGGATTTACTTTCGGTACTAAGGAAAAGAAGATGGGTATCAGGGGTTCTTCCACTTATGAGCTGATCTTCACCGATTGCCGTATTCCTAAGGAAAATATGCTGGGCAAGCAGGGACAGGGCTTCAAGATCGCAATGCACACGCTGGACGGCGGACGTATCGGTATCGCTTCCCAGGCTCTTGGTATTGCAGAGGGCGCTCTGGAGAGAACCGTTGCTTACACCAAGGAGAGAAAACAGTTCGGAAAGTCCATTTCCGGATTCCAGAATACACAGTTCCAGCTGGCTGATATGGCTACCAAGGTTGAGGCTGCCAAGATGCTGGTATACAAGGCTGCTCGCAAGAAGGATGAGTTCAAGACCAATCCTAAGATTTCTTACTCTGTAGAAGCTGCTATGGCTAAGCTGTATGCTGCTGAGGTTGCTATGGAGGTTACTACCAAGGCTGTTCAGCTCCACGGTGGTTACGGTTACATCAGAGAGTACGAAGTAGAGCGTATGATGCGTGATGCCAAGATCACCGAGATCTACGAAGGTACTTCTGAAGTTCAGAGAATGGTTATCTCTGCAGATCTGCTGAAGTAAGCGTTGTTGAATGAATAATTAGAAAAGTAAGGAGAAAATACAATGAAGATTGTTGTTTGTATTAAGCAGGTGCCCGATACCAAGGGCGGTGTTAAATTCAATCCTGACGGAACTCTTGACAGAGGCGCAATGCTTGCTATCATGAATCCCGATGATAAGGCCGGTCTGGAAGCTGCACTGCGGCTGAAGGATGAGCTCGGCGCAGAAGTTACCGTACTGACCATGGGTCTTCCCAAGGCAGCAGATGCTCTTCGCGAGGCTCTGGCTATGGGCGCTGACAAAGCAATCCTGGTTACCGACAGAGTACTGGGCGGCGCAGATACCTGGGCTACTTCCACTACTATTGCAGGTGCACTGAGAAATCTTGATTATGACCTGATTATTACCGGACGTCAGGCAATCGACGGAGATACCGCACAGGTAGGTCCTCAGATCGCTGAGCATCTTGGAATTCCCGTAATTTCCTATGCACAGGATATCAAGGTAGACGGAGACAAGGTAATCGTTCAGAGACAGTATGATGACAGATACCATATCGTAGAAGCTAAGATGCCCTGCCTGATCACTGCTTTGTCTGAGCTGAATAAGCCTCGTTACATGACTCCCGGAGGAATTTTCGATGCATGCAAGGCTGAGATTACTACCTGGGGCAGAGCTGATCTGAAAGATGTTGATGACAGCAACCTTGGTCTGAAGGGATCTCCTACCAAGATCGCAAAGGCATCCGATAAAGTTCGTAAGGGCGCAGGCGAGAAGATCGTTCCCGATTCACCCGAAGACGGAGCTGCTTACATTGTGGCTAAATTCAAAGAAAAGCACATCATCTAATATAGGAGGCAAACCATGGTAACCAATAATATTGAAGAATACAAGGGTGTATATGTGTTCGCCCAGCAGGTAGACAATGAGGTCAGCGGTATCGCATTGGAGCTGCTCGGCAAAGGTAAAGAGCTGGCTGAAAAGCTGGGAACCGAGGTAACCGCGGTTCTGATCGGTTATAAAGTAAAAGGACTGGCTGACAAACTGGCTGAGTATGGTGCAGATAAGGTGATCCTCGTAGATGATCCTGAACTGGAGACTTACAGAACCGAGCCTTATGCACATGCACTGGCATCCGTTATTGAGAAGTATAAGCCCGAAATCGTTCTGGTAGGTGCAACCGCTATCGGACGTGATCTGGGACCTACCGTTTCCGCAAGAGTTAAGACCGGTCTGACCGCAGACTGTACGGTACTGGAAATCGGTGATTTCCCTCTTGTTGCTATCCCCGGACAGGAGCAGAAGCACAACCAGCTGCTGATGACCCGTCCTGCATTCGGTGGTAACACCATCGCTACCATCGCATGTCCTGACAACAGACCTCAGATGGCAACCGTTCGTCCCGGCGTTATGCAGAAGATTGCTCCTATCGCTGGTGCAAAGGCTGTAATTGAGGAGTACAATCCCGGCTTCACACCGAACAACAAATACGTAACCATCAAGGAAGTCGTTAAGGCTGTATCCGATACCGTTGATATTATGGATGCTAAGATCCTGGTATCCGGTGGCCGTGGAGTCGGCAGTGCAGAGAACTTCAAGATCCTGGATGATCTGGCAGAGGTTCTGGGCGGTACCGTATCCTGCTCTCGTGCAGTTGTAGATAACGGCTGGAAGCCTAAGGATCTGCAGGTTGGGCAGACCGGTAAGACCGTTCGTCCTCAGGTCTACTTCGCAATCGGTATCTCCGGTGCTATCCAGCACGTAGCAGGTATGGAAGAGTCTGATCTCATTGTTGCAATCAACAAAGATGAGACCGCTCCTATCTTTGATGTAGCTGACTACGGTATCGTAGGAGATCTGAACAAGATCGTTCCCGCTCTGACTGAGCAGCTGAAGGCTGCAAAGGCTGAGAAGGCAGCTAACTAATTCCGAAGATCGAATAATAAGAAGAACTCCGTCTGGTTTCCGGATTTGTCCGGGGGCCGGGCGGAGTTTTTTATGAAAAGTTATAAAAGTTTCTTATGTTGTATGCTTGCGCAGGCAGGCATTACATAGTAAAATGTAATGATACCAAGGGTAACAAGGAACAAACCTCCGGTATCATACGAAGCAAGAATGTGAGTGATATTTTATGGCAAAGCAAAAAGAAGTAAAGACCAATGCTATGCGGATTCTGGAATCCCTGAAGATTCCTTATACCCATCATACCTACGAGTGTGATGAGTTTATAGACGGACTTCAGATAGCGGACAAACTGTCCCTGCCCTATGAACAGGTCTACAAGACTTTGGTCACCGTAGGTAACAGTAAGAATTATTTTGTATTCGTCATTCCCATTGCGGCGGAACTGGATCTGAAAAAAGCTGCGAAATCCGTAGGGGAAAAGAGTGTGGAAATGATCCACGTAAAAGATATCAATGCCATCACCGGTTATATCCGCGGTGGATGCACGGCAATCGGTATGAAAAAACAGTATGCGACAAGAATTGATGAGAGTGCAAAAACACAGGAGCAGATCTATGTCAGCGGAGGAAAGATCGGATCCCAGATTCAGCTGAAGCCGGACGACCTTGCGAAGGCTGCGAAGGCGGAGTTTGCAGATATTATCAGACACGAAAACTAGTGCATTCAATGTATCAAATGCTGAAGATAAAGGAGTACACATGGAAAAACGAAAAAACATCCTTGATTACGACACCGTAGCACTGGATGAAGCTCAGGATGCGGTAATCATCATAGATCAGACCCGGCTTCCGGGCAGGATCGAACTGATCGCCTTACATACCGCACAGGAGATGTGGGATGCCATCTATCTCCTGAAAGTCCGCGGAGCGCCTGCCATCGGCGTAGCGGCGGCACTGGGAATTTACCTGCTGGCGAATCGCATCGAGACCGAAGATTTCGAGGAGTTTTATCAGAAATTCACAGAATATAAGGAATATCTGAATTCTTCCAGACCTACCGCAGTCAATCTGTCCTGGGCGTTGAAACGCATGGATGCCATGGCTGTGAAGGCTGGCAGAGAAGAGCACAAGACAGTGGCAGAAGTGAAGGAAATCCTGCGTGATGAAGCACAGCAGATTCGGGCGGAAGATGTGGAAGTGTGCCGAAAAATCGGAGAATTTGGACTGGAACTGGTAAAACCGGGCGACGGCATTCTAACCCACTGTAATGCAGGACAACTTGCAACTGTAAAATACGGTACTGCAACGGCACCCATTTATCTGGGGCAGGAGAAGGGCTATAACTTCCATGTATTTGCGGATGAGACCAGACCCCTTTTGCAGGGAGCCAGACTGACAGCATTTGAACTGCATTCCGCAGGTGTGGATGTGACTCTGATTTGTGACAATATGTCTGCGTCCGTCATGTCCAAGGGCTGGGTGCAGGCAGTATTTGTAGGCTGTGACAGAGTGGCGGTCAACGGCGATACAGCGAACAAGATCGGTACCAGCGTGGTGGCAGCAGTGGCAAAGCAGTACGGTGTGCCGGTATATATCTGTGCACCGACATCTACCATCGACATGGCAACCGCTACCGGCGCAGATATCTGCATCGAGCAGCGCAAGGCGGAAGAGGTCACTGAGATGTGGTACAAGGAGCGCATGGCTCCGGAAGGTGTAAAGGTCTACAATCCTGCATTCGATGTGACGGATCATGAACTGATCGCCGGCATTGTAACGGAGTACGGTGTGGCGAGAGCACCCTACACGGAGAGCCTGAAGGAGATCATGAAACGCAAGGCACAGAGAGGCTGATGGTGAACATATGAGGCAGAATGTAAGTCTTGCGGAGATATCCGACGGTCATTTGTACAAAGCGAATGATATGGTAAAGGCGGACTGCGGCGGATGTGAGGGCTGTTCACAGTGCTGCCGCGGTATGGGAACATCCATTATTTTAGATCCCTATGATGTCTACCGGCTGACGACGGGGCTTGGGAAAAGTATGCAGGAGCTATTAGCGACGTCAGTGGAACTGAACGTGGTGGATGGTGTGATTTTACCGAATCTGAAAATGCAGGGAACCGGGGAAGCCTGTGCATATCTTAATGCGGAGAGACGATGCAGCATTCACCCGTACCGCCCGGGAATCTGCCGTTTATTTCCTTTGGGAAGACATTATGAGAACGGGGGATTGTTCTATTTTCTCCAGACCGGAGAATGTGCGAAGGAGAACCGCAGTAAGGTGAAGGTCAGCAAGTGGATCGATACACCGGAATTGAAGAGAAATGAGCAATTCAAGCTGCAATGGCATGACCTGTTATCTGCCATGACAGATAGAGTTGCGAGAGAAGACGAAGGGAAACAGCGGGAGGAAAACCTGCTGCTGTTGCGTCTGTTTTACTTATTGCCGTACGAGGGGACGATAGATTTTTATACGCAGTTTACAGAGAGGATGGAACATTGGAATGAACAGAACGGACAGTTTTAACAGTTTGAACAAGCTCCCCATTGAGAAGCGGTTACTCAGAGTATTTCGTAAAATTACATTATTATTAAGTGCGACAGGTATTATTGCCTGTGTTGCCATGGGAGTCGTAAGTTATCAGTATTCCTATGCGCTGCGCCATTACGGTTTTGCACAGGGTGACATTGGTAAGGCAATGATCGTCATCGCGGAGATGCGAAGTGAGACCCGTGCCGCTATCGGCTATGATGACGATACACTGATCGCTACAGCAAAAAAAGCCCATGACCTGACGGCGGAACAGCTGGATACCTATATCAGTGCCCTGGAAGATGACATGATCACGGATGAGGGAAGAGCTACTTACCAGCAGATTAAGGACGGCGTAGCGTCTTACCAGCAGATTGAGACACAGGTACTGGAACTGGGCACATCTTCCGATCCTGCGAAGCGGATGCAGGCACAGCAGATGGCAAGCGAACAGATGGATCCCGTGTTCCAGCAGGTATATGCAGCCATGACTTCCCTGCTTGACAGCAGTGTGACCAATGGCAATGCCATGGAGCAGAAGCTGGATATTTTCCGCGTAATTATTTTTATCTTTATTCTGTTAATTATTGCACTGGGCTTCGCCGGATCTGAAAAAGCGGGAAAGAGTATCGCCAAGGGTATTGCACATCCTCTGAAGGCACTGACAGATCGACTGGATGGTTTTGCAGCCGGAGATCTGACTACGGAATTCCCCGAGGTGGAGACCGGGGATGAGGTGGCAGAGATGACAAAGGCGGCCACTTCGATGGCAACCAACCTTCGAATGATAATTGAGGATATCAACCAGGCATTAAATGCCATGGCAAACGGCGACTGGACCGTGAAATTCCGCTATCCCGATCTCTATGTGGGCGATCTGGATGAACTGAAAGAGGCATTGAGGGATATTAAGTATAAGATGAATGAGGCGCTGTACAACGTCAACGCGGTATCCGATCAGGTGTCCATGGGTGCCGGAAGTCTGGCAGATGCGGCACAGTCTCTGGCTGAGGGCGCTACCGAGCAGGCAGGAGCTGTACAACAGTTACAGGCAACCATTACCAATATTACCTCTATGGTAGACGATACCGCAGAGCATACGAAGAATTCCAGCAAGCAGGCGCAGGAGTACTCCGCCAAGGCAGATGAAGGCCGTACCGAGATGAATCACCTGATGGAGATCATGGGACGGATCAATGAGACTTCCGAGAAGATCAGCAACATCATCGGCGAAATCGAGGATATTGCCAGCCAGACAAATCTGCTGTCCCTGAACGCTTCCATTGAGGCAGCCAGAGCGGGAGAAGCAGGCAGAGGCTTTGCTGTGGTGGCAGATCAGATCGGCAAGCTGGCAGAGCAGAGTGCCCAGTCCGCAGTGAATACCAGAGAACTGATCGGTGGCACCCTGGAGGAGATTCATGCCGGCAATGAAGCCGTGGATCATGCATCCCAGACCTTAAGCGTTATCGTGGATGGTGTCCGCAAGATCGCACAGGATTCCGAGGAACTGACCCAGATCGCGGCTACCCAGGCGGATGCCATGGAGCAGGCGGAGAGCGGTGTGAACCAGATCTCCGAGATCGTACAGTCCAATTCGGCGGCAGCAGAAGAGCTGTCTGCTACCAGTGAGGAACTGCTGGCTCAGTCTGAGAATATGACAAATCTCGTAAAACAGTTCAAACTGATTGATGAGAAGAAGATTCAGGCTAGAAAAAAAGAAGCACAAAAATAATTGTGTGGGTAAAAGGAGATAAAAATATGCCGGTTTTTGATTTCAGCAGTGTTCCGGAAAACGAAAAGAAACAGGATCCCGTATGTACTTACACCACGTTCCGCTCCAATGAGGCAGCGGCAAGTCCTGAAAAGCCTATTTTGATATTAGATAACAGCAGCGAGCAGTGGAAACATCATGCAACCGGTGTCTTCGGCAATCAGGGCAAGCGCACCAATTTTGAATTCAGGGAAGAGGGCCACAGTGCCTATGCCGATATTTTACAGATTGATGCCCGTTTTGTCAGCCTGATCCGCTGGCTCGGTGAGAACCACATTAATGTGCGTCTCTCCGGAGAAAACAGATGTGACGGCTATGCAGTATATAAGATTCGTGAGACGGCTTTCGGTGGCGGCACAAAGCTGTCCGCGGAGGATGGTTTTTTGCAGTTTATGATGGAACGTCTTTTTGCCAGCAGTGCACCGGCAGAGGAGGAGCAGAGCGAGGAGGAAGACGAAGACGGCGATGATATGAAACTCACCAGCCTTCAGAGTATTTCCGATTTCATGACCTGTGCCGGAAGAACCATGCCGGAAAACATCCGCCTGTGGGCGAGAAGAAACCTGGCAGTGGCAAGATCCCACGAGGTGTCTCCGGAAGAGAGAAGACATGCCCAGAGAGCATTGTCCATTATGATGAACATTCAGTGGAAGGGCAATTATTTTGAGGCAATTGACCCTGTGGAAGCCAGACGGATCCTGGATGAGGAATTATATGGTATGGAGCGGGTAAAGCAGAGAATCATGGAGACCATCATTCAGATCAACCGTACCCACACCTTACCGGCTTACGGATTATTGCTGGTGGGACCGGCGGGAACCGGTAAATCCCAAATTGCTTATGCGGTGGCAAGGATTTTAAAACTTCCCTGGACTACACTGGATATGAGCTCCATCAACGATCCGGAGCAGCTGACCGGAAGCTCCAGAATTTATGCCAATGCCAAACCCGGTATCATCATGGAAGCTTTTTCCATGGCGGGAGAGTCCAATCTGGTATTCATCATCAACGAGCTGGACAAAGCAGCCAGCGGCAAAGGCAACGGCAATCCGGCGGATGTACTGCTTACCCTGCTGGACAATCTGGGATTCACGGACAACTATATGGAATGTACCGTGCCCACATTCGGCGTTTATCCGATTGCTACGGCTAACGATAAGGAGCAGATCAGTGCCCCATTAATGTCCCGTTTTGCGGTGATCGATATTCCGGATTATACTCCGGAGGAGAAGAAGATCATTTTCTCCAGATTCGCATTGCCCAAGGTATTGAAACGCATCGGACTGCAGGCAAACGAGTGTACCATTACCGAAGAGGGACTGGATGCGGTGGTAGAGATTTATTCCAATACCAGTGGTATCCGTGATCTTGAGCAGGCGGCGGAGCATCTGGCAGCCAATGCCCTGTATCAGATCGAGGTGGACGGATTAACAGAAGTCGTATTTGACGCAGAGAAGGTCAGAAAATTATTTTTGTAAGAGGAAAAAGCAGGCGATCGTGCAGAGTGCGATTGCCTGCTTTTGATGATTATAGCAAAAAGAGGAGAGGGAACATGACAAAGAAGGTATTAGTGATCACAGACGCGCAGCAGGAATTCATCACCGGAGCACTGGGGAACAAAGAGTGCGAGGCGGCGGTAAAAAATATCGTTGCGGCAGCGGAAAGCGGGGAATACTACAAGGTAATCGTTACCAGGGATACCCATACGGCAGATTATCTAAACACCCAGGAAGGCAGGCGTCTGCCTGTGCTGCATGGACAGGAGGACACGGAAGGATATGAGATCCATCCGGATATTGTGAAGGCGGTAAGAGAGCATTATGCACCGAAAAATATAATTACAGTGAAAAAGCCTACTTTTGGCAGTCTGGATTTTGGTAATGTATTAAAAGCGATCTGGGCAGAGGTGACGGCAGCAGGAGAGGCTGCAGAGGGAGAATATCCCATGGAAGTGGATTTCACCGGGTTCTGTACCGGGATCTGTGTGCTGAGCAATGTGGTCATGGCGAAGGCATTTGTACCGGAGGCAAGAGTGTGCGTCATTGAGAAGGCATGCGCCTGTGTGACACCGCAGACTCACCAGACGGCCATTGCCGCCATGGGACCGATCCAGGTGGATGTGATATAGAGGGGGAGAAAACAATGCAATTACCACAGATTATCAACAGTTTATTGGAAAATGACATGTATAAATTCTCCATGGGACAGTGCATCTACCACCAGTTCAGCGCGTATAAGACTACCTGGACATTTAAATGCAGGAATACAGATGTATTTTTCACACCGGAGATGGTGGAAGAGATCAAGGAGCAGATCAGGGCGTACTGCAACTTACGTTTTACGGAAGAAGAACTGAATTACCTGGAAAATGTAAAATGGATCAAGGGCTCCTATGTGGATTTCCTGCGCCTGTGGCAGCCCAGATATGAGGACTTCGAGATTGGCACGGATGCAGCCTGTGGGCTGACCATCGAGACGAAAGGTTCCTGGTTAAATACTTCCATGTATGAGATCCCGACGCTGGCTATCGTTAATGAAGTATTTTTCCGGATGAATTATGACTATGACAAGCTGTATGCTTCCTTCCGGGAGCGGCTTGCGGATAAGGTGCAGAAGCTTGTGGATGGGACTTATTGCCTCGGCAATTTCAGTGAATTTGGTCTGCGGCGCCGCCTGTCTGCGGAAGCACAGGAACTGGCGGTACAGGAGCTGGTGGCACACAATAAGGACTATAAGGATTCTGTCTGCATCGGTACTTCCAATGTCTATCTGGCAAAAAAGTGGAATGTGACGCCGGTGGGCACCATGGCGCATGAGTGGATCATGTGTACCGGACAGGGCAATCACAAACATAATCCGGCGTATTCCAACTGGTATGCCCTGGATGCCTGGGTGAAGGAGTACGGTGTCCTGAACGGCATCGCCCTGACGGATACCATCACTACGGATTGTTTCCTGAAAGATTTTCAGCTGACCTATTCAACTCTGTTCTCCGGAGTGCGGCATGACAGCGGGGATCCCTTTGCCTGGGGGGAAAAGATAATCGCCCATTATGAAACGCTGGGAATCGATCCGAAGCGCAAGACCCTGTTATTCAGTGACAGCCTGGATTTCGCCAGGGCAGACGAACTGCGCAGGGCATTCCGGGACCGCGTGACGGTGGCGTTTGGTATTGGTACTTATATTGCCAATGATACCTGTGAGGAGCCTTTAAATATCGTTATGAAGACGACTGCCTGCAACGGCATGGATGTGGCGAAGATCTCCGATACCCCCGGCAAGGAAATGTGCAAGAACGAGGAGTATGTGGAGTATCTTACCAGGTGTATCCGGTGGAGACTGGAACATGACAGATAGGGTGGAACGGATCTGGGATGCCTCAGAACGCGGAAAATCCGGAGAATATAGGATAGGTCGAGGATGAAAAGAGTGAAAGAATATGGAATACGAACACATTGAGCATACATTTGCACCGGTTTATGATGCGGACAGCGAGGTGTTGATTCTTGGAACACTGCCCTCGGTGAAATCCCGGGAGAACCATTTTTATTATGGGCATAAGCAGAACCGCTTTTGGAAAGTGATGGCGGATCTGTGCGGCGAGCCGGTGCCGGAGACCATCGAAGAGAAAAAGGCGATGCTTCTGGCACACCATATCGCCTTGTGGGATGTGATCCAGAGCTGTGATATCAAGGGTTCCAGCGACAGCAGCATTAAAAATGTGGTGCCGACAGATATCAGGGGGCTGCTTACAGAATCGAAGATCACGGGGATCTACGCCAACGGGAACAAGGCGGGAGAATTGTACCGGAAGTATCAGCTGCCCCTCACGGGAAGAGAGGCAGTGACGCTGCCATCTACCAGCCCGGCAAATGCGGCGTGGTCCCTGCTAAAATTGTGTGAGGCCTGGCGGAATACCATTGACATCACCGACAAAATTCTATATAATAAGACAAATGATACGTAAAGTACCAAAAATAAACACGGTGTAAAAGGGGATTATAACATAGAACAGACCGCACGTCTTTTATGGATGTGCGGTCTGTGTTATAATACCTAAGGAAAGTATCATATTCAGAGCAGCAAAAAAGAGCAAAA
>ERZ808240.1767-NODE-1767-length-25647-cov-53.059902_pt1 | contig 25647 bp, 23 predicted proteins | sample MGYA00521084_ERZ808240 | MGnify/ENA primary metagenome ERZ808240 (study PRJEB31516, sample SAMN03275571) | gut metagenome | biome: mammalia-associated habitat; material: feces | host: Papio cynocephalus | place: Kenya | collected 2012-08-06 ... | reverse complement strand
ACAGGCGTTATTTTCAACTTCAAAATATTTTGGCCGAAATACGCGAAAATACGGTGCTTTTCGTAATCGGTTGATAATTAGGCGTTTATGAAATTTTGGATTTTATTAGGTTCGAAAAGTAAATACTTTTCATCAAAGAATACCCTTTATCGTGTTGCGATATACCCTTTATCATGACGCGATTAACGCTTTATCGCATCGCGATAAAGGGTATATCGCAACACAATATACCCTTTATCGCAAAATTACCCCACGCAAATCGCGGCGCGACCGACAAAAATCGCCATTTTCACGCTCTATTTCATCCGCTCTCCATGACAAACTTTTCGACCAAAAATCATGACAACGACAGCGGTGACGGCAGGATTACAGTCTTCCATCGACAGACCTTTCTATTCGATGTTGATTTTCTTGAACTTGGCGTGACAAGACCAAGGACTTGAATGTAAACCCATATAAACCCCATCCCTTGAGGGGGAAAGCCCTATCGGGCTGGGGCCCCATGCGAACCTTCGCGTCTTTTGAGCCGAGCTCACGACACGAAGGTTCGCCTGTCTCCCCACGGCTGTCGCCGCCTTTCCCCTTCAAGGGCTGGCTTTAAACCCAGTTAAACCGCTCACGCCATTCACCGGTCCCTGTCCACGGAGTGTAAACAGCAAATCGTGCGAGACATGCGTGAGCGGTTTACCCAGTTTACATTCCTGCTGCGTGAGCGGTTTACCCAGTTTGTAATTCTACCGCGTGAGCGGTTTAATCTGGTTTATATCGGTTTACATTCAGCCCAACGTAAGGGACCCTTCACTCCAAATTCCGGAAGAGCCTTTCAAATTTCTCTTTAAAACTTTCTTTTCGCTATGTGGTTGAGCGGCAGCGTATCGTCTGTGATACGTCCCCACAGCTCATAGTCCCTAAACTGGTTGCGCTGAATCTCGATGACTACATAGTTGTCGTCCAACCAATGGGCCGCATACCTCTTGGGGTCTGCCTTGGGTGCATGGGTCTCGAAATAAGTTTTTCCGTCCGATGTGGAGCCGAAGATTTGTCCGCCCATGTAGATGAAGTTGCTGGGCGTTAGCGCCACGATGTCCGTTCCCTTGTAAGGCGCCAGTCCTTTCTTCTTGATGTTCTTCATGGCCTCCTTCACGTCCACCATCTCGTCGAACAGTCCTATCCTGCGCCAGTTGCCATAGAGAGGCTGCTTCTTGTCCATGGTTTTGGCCGGAGTCATGAGGGCTTCAAAGAGGGCTTTGCCAGCCTCCGAGCGTTCGCTGGCGCTGTAGAACTCCGTACACCAGTCGTTTTTGGGGTAGAGCAGTGTCTCGTTTGCGCTCCACCATTTCAGGGTGAAGTGGTTCGCGTCGCTGTCGTAGATGCGGCTGGCGGTGGGATTGTTGGCCGCAGGCGCTTCGCCTGTGTAGTCGAAGACGCTCGCGTCGTTGGTGCCGATGACAAATCTCGGTTCGTTGATGACGACGGTCAGTGTCACACTGTCTGTGCAAATCTTGTATTGGTCGAGCGATGGCAATATCTTGTTGTTGGTCTTGTCGATCAGGCTTGTCAACTTGTACACGCCTCGTGGGTTGTCGGTCTGGGCGTAGGCGCCCAACGATGCGGAGGCAAGCGCCATGGCGGCGATGATGAGTTTTCTCATGTCTCTTGGTCTTTGTGAATTGTTTGGTTTTTAGATGTTTTCGCAAAGGTAGAGCAAGCGAAAGCAATGAGAGTTCGCTCTCAAATTGTCTACCTTTTGCAAAGGTATGTATAATTGTTGAGAAAACCTCTTGTGGCCTTCTTTTTTCTTGAGCGTTTTCATTTTCCTCTCTCTTTGCAAGAAAGTAGGCCGTAGGCATAATAAGCCAAGAGCCATAGCCCTTTGCGGCCGCAGTGTAGCCGAAAGGGTTATGGCTCTTGCGTTGGGAGGACGCGTTGAGACGTGTGTCTCCCCGTGAGGTTACGCCTCCGCGCTTAGTCGATGACGACGGTGGTCCAGCCGTGCTTGTCTTCTACGGTGCCGTACTGGATGCCGCGGAGCGTCTCGTAGAGCTTCGTGGACCAAGGTCCGGGCTTGTCGCCGAAGACATACTTCTTGCCCGTGTCGAGGTCGTCGAGCTCGGAGATGGGCGATATGACAGCTGCCGTGCCGCAGGCTCCGGCCTCCTCGAAGGAGTCGAGCTCGTCCACAGGTACGGGGCGTCGCTCCACCTTCAGCCCCAGGTCCTCAGCGATCTGGATGAGGCTCTTGTTGGTGATGGAAGGCAGGATGGAAGTCGATTTCGGAGTGACGTATGTGCCGTTCTTGATGCCGAAGAAGTTGGCGGCGCCACATTCGTCCACATATTTCTTTTCTTTGGCATCGAGGTAGAACTCTGACCCGTAGCCCTTGCTGGCGGCGAACATGTGTGCCTTCAGCGAAGCGGCGTAGTTGCCACCCACCTTGTAGATGCCTGTTCCCAGGGGAGCAGAACGGTCCCAGTCACGCACGATGGCATACTTGTTGCATTGGAACCCGCCCTTGAAGTAGGGGCCTACGGGCGTGACGAAGATGAGGAACAGGTAGTCCTTGGCCGGATGCACGCCCACTTGCGGTGTGATGCCCACGAGCAGCGGACGGATGTAGAGCGTGGCGCCACTCTCATAGGTGGGTATGTACTCCTGGTTGAGTCTGACGACCTTCTTTACCATTTCGACAAACATCTCGATGGGCACTTTCGGCATGACGATGCCGTCGCAAGTGCTTTGCAGGCGCTTGGCATTCTCCTCCACACGGAAGACGCGAACCTTGCCGTCGGGACAGCGGTAAGCCTTGAGGCCCTCGAAAGCCTCTTGCCCGTAGTGCAGGCAGGTGGCGGCCATGTGCATGTTGATGTATTCCTCAGAGCACACTTCAATTTCGCCCCACTTGCCGTCGTGATAATAACAACGCACATTGTAGTCGGTCTTGCGATAGCCGAATGTCAAATTAGACCAATCAAAATCTTTCATATCATCTTATATTTTAAACTTTCTGCTATAAATCGGTGCAAAAGTACGAATAATAATTATTATCTGCAACTTTTGCGCCCTATATTTCCATATGAGGCTCAGTCTTTCCCTTCGCTGAGTATTTTTTGTATCTCCGCGTCAGTTTTGGTCAAGCGGTCTTTGCAGAGCTTGATGAGTTGCTGTGCTTTTTTCAGTTCAGCGGTCATCTCGTCAATACCCATCTCGTCGTTTTCCAGTCGTTGCACGATGTCCTCGAGCTTTCCGATCGCCTCTTCATATTTAGTTTCTTTGGCCATGGTTTTATGTATTATGTTCAGGATAGTGTTGTCTTTATCGCTTTGACGGTTGCGGTGAACGTCCCTTTCTCCACGCGTGTCTCCACCACGTCGCCCACTTGCAGGCGCGCAGGGTCTCGTACCACCCGTCCGTCCACGAGCGTCATGCTGTAACCACGCTTGAGCAGTCGAGACGGGTCGAGCGCTTGCGCGCGCAGCGTCAGCCGCTCCAGCCGGTGCTGTTCGGTCTCCATGCGCTTTTGGAACTGGGGCATGATGCTTGTAGCCAGTCGCTCCAGCCGAAATTGTTCGGTGTTCAGTTGCTCACGCATCAGGTGCGCGATGCGGGTTGACAGTCGTTCGAGCAGCGCCTCCTGTCGTGTGCTTGCCAGATGGAACAGGGTGGGAATGCGCACCATGACCTGTTGGAGCCGTGCGTGCTCCTGGGCCAGTCGTTGCCCAACCCGCAGGCTGATGGCCTCCTGCCAGTCGTCAAGCCGTTGGCTCACCACCATGAGGTTGTCGATGAGGCAGGCTGCGGCCGCCGTCGGCGTCTTCACCCGCAGGTGGGCCACCATGTCGAGCACGCTCTCGTCGCGCTCATGGCCGATGCCCGTGATGATGGGCAAGGGGAAGTTGGCCACGTTTTCGGCCAGTCGCAATGTGTCGAAGCCACTGAGGTCGGCTGTTGCGCCACCCCCACGGATGATGACCACCACATCGTAGCGGTCAGCCACCTCGTAGATGCTGTCGAGGGCGGCGATGACGGATGATTCCACCTGCTCGCCTTGCATGACGGCCGGAAACAATGTGGTCTCGAAGTGCAGCCCATGCCTGTTGTTGAGCAACTGGTCGCAGAAGTCGCCATAACCTGCTGCCTGCTCTGAGGAGATGACTGCCACCCGTTGTGCAAACATCGGCAGATTTAACTCCTTCTGCAGGTCAAACACCCCCTCAGCCTTCAGCTGGCGGATGATCTCCATGCGCTTGCGTGCCATGTCGCCCAGTGTGTAGGTGGGGTCGATGTCTTGCACGATCCATGCGAACCCATAGGCTTCGTGGAAACTGGCCGTCACCCAGAGCAGCACCTTCAGTCCGGCGTGCAGCGGTTGTCCTGTGGTGCGCTCAAACTTGGGGCGCAGTGCGCTCCAGCGGTTCTTCCAGCACTTGGCCGAGGCTCGCGCCACGGGGGTGGCGGAGAAGGGATCCTTCTGGATGAGTTCCATGTAGCAATGCCCCCGCACCTCGCGTGCCTCCGACAGTTCGGCCTCCACCCAGTATCCCCTGTCAAACGAGGTCTCGACGACCTCGCGCACCAGCGAGTTGAGTTCGTAGAGTGTTAGCGGCTTGTGTTCCATGGTGTGTGGTGTGAGGCGGTTATTTCTTCAGTCCCATCTGGTAAGCCTTCCAGAAGTCGGGGATGCCGTATCCGTAGATGTTGTCTGGATGGTCGGCCCGGTCGGCCGACTTCCTGACGAGGTCCATGATCTCAGAGGCAGTCTTGTCGGGCAGCGCCTGCCACAGGCATGCCACCATGCCGCAGGTGATGGGCGACGAGAACGAGGTGCCGTTGGCCCCTGTGAGGATGCCCTCGCCGTTGACGACGGTGGCCCGTGAGCCCACGGCAATCACGTCGGGCTTGACCCTGCCGTCATAGGAGGGGCCGACGCTGCTGAATGAAGTATTGATGCTGTCGCGATAGGCGGCGCCCACGGTGAGCACGTCGCGCGCGTCACTGGGGAAGCCGATGCGCTTCCAGCTGCCGCCGCCCTCATTGCCTGCGCTATTGACCAGGATCATGCCTTTGCCCGCCATCATCGACGCGGTGTGTGATACGAGGGCTGTCAGTCCGTCCTGTTCGCGATACTTGTGGCTGGCCGCCTTGTCGTCAAACTGCGTGTAGCTCAGCGAGGAGTTGACGATGTCGGCTCCCATCGAGTCGGCATATTCCACAGCCTGTGCCCAGAAGTCTTCCTCCACCAGGTTTTCCAACGGGCCATATTCGCTCCTGACCAGCAGGTAGGAGGCGCCTGGCGCCGTGCCGACGAAGAGGCTGTCGCTGTTGGTGGCCATGGTGGAGAGCACCATCGTGCCGTGTTCAAGTTCATCGTAGATGTTGGAGGTGTAAGGGTAGACACAGTTGCGCGTACCCAGGATGTTCACGTGTTTCAGATAATCGATCTTGTCAGCGTTCATGAAGCCGCCGTCGACCACGGCGATGAGCTTGCCCTCACCGCGGAAACCTGCCTCGTGGAGCTTCTGCCCGTTGAAGAAGCGTATCTGGCTTCCACCGTGCCCGTAGGGCGTCTTGGCCTTGTAGTGGGTCTGTGCCGTGTCGGCCCGGACCTTATAGAGATTGCCGACCAGCACCGAGTCTGCCCCGGCAAAAACCCTCGTCACCGAGGTCACGAAGGGCAATGCGCTGAGACGCTGGCTGGCCGTAATGCTCGTGTCCTTGACCAGCACCGTGTTGTTCCACTTGCTGCCGCCGATGACCGCGAATCCCTTTGCCGCCATCTTCTTCAGATACTTGCGCGAGATGGGCAGGTCCGTGGAGTCAACGGCCAGTCGCTGCTTACTGCGACGGTCGAGCGCTTTCTGCGACAGGAAACGTTCCGGATGTTTCAGTGAGTAGTCGGTGCCGCGCTTGTCTTGCAAAGCCACGCGGTATACTTGGTATCTCCCTCCGGGGAAGGCCGTGCGATGATAGCTCGCCTGGGCTGTGGCGCTTAGGCTGCATAGCACCATCACACATGTGGTAAGAAGTGATTTCATGTCTTTTCTCTTGTTCGTCTTATTATATAAAAAGGATTAGCGTGGAGTGTTGGTCACCCAAGCTGCCATGCCTATTTCCTTGCAAAGTTACGTCTTTTTGTCGAGACACTTGCCTTTTCGAGTGGAAAATCGTCAGCGGTCATTTTTTTCTCGAAACTTTCTCGAAACGGCTGCTGATATGTGATTATGCTGTGTGGCTCTTCCTCTGCCGTGACCTGTGTGCCGATGTGGTGAAGCGGAACTCCAGTTTGGAAAAAGAAACCTTTGAAAGAAAGTGGATGGTGTATATAAAAAACCAGTGATTATCCCCGATGAAGAAAAAATTTTGTAACTTTGCCGTTATAATGAACAACGACAATAAGAAAGCTACATTGGAACTGGGCACGAAGCCCGTCGGGTCCTTATTGTTGCAGTATGCGCTGCCGGCTATCATCGCCATGACTGCCGCCTCGCTCTACAACATTATCGACCGCATCTTTATCGGACAGGTGGTGGGCGCCGAGGCCATATCCGGACTGGCCATCACCTTCCCGTTCATGAACCTGGGTGCCGCTTTCGGCGCAGCCGTGGGTGTGGGGTCGGCTACGGCCATCTCCGTGAAGTTGGGACAGAAAGACTATCTGACGGCCGAGAATCTGCTGGGCAATACAGTGACGCTCAACCTGATCATCGGTATCGGCTTCTCCGTCATATGCTTCTTGTTTCTTGAGCCCATCCTGCGCTTTTTCGGCGCCAGCGACACCACGTTGCCTTACGCACGCGATTTCATGCAGGTCATCTTGGCCGGCAACGTGTTTTCTCACATGTATTTCGGCATGAATGCAGTGCTGCGCGCGGCCAGCAAGCCCCGGCAGGCCATGATGGCCACCATCTTTACAGTGATGATGAACATTCTGCTCGATGTGGTGTTCATCCTCTGGTGGCACTGGGGTATACGCGGTGCGGGCCTGGCCACTGTCATCAGTCAGGCGCTGGCGTTGTGTTACCAGATGCGGCTGCTCTCCAACAAGCATGAGCTGCTCCATCTCAAGCGCGGCATCTATCGGCTGAAGGCCACCTTGGTGAAGAACATCTTGGCCATTGGTGTGTCGCCCTTCCTGATGAACGTCTGCACGTGTGTGGTGGTCATCTTCGTCAACAACCAGTTGGTGCGCTATGGCGGCGACATGGCCGTGGGCGGCTTTGGCATCTCCAACTCTGTGGCCACCGTGTTTGTCATGTTTGTGCTGGGCCTCAACCAGGGCATGCAGCCCATAGCTGGCTACAATTATGGTGCGCAGAACATCGAGCGCCTGTTGCGCGTGCTCCAGTTGGCCGTCATCTCCGCCACTTGCATCATGGTGGTGGGATGGACGGTGGCCATGTTCTTTCCGCGGGTTATCGCGCACCTCTTCACCACCGACGAGCGCCTGACCGCCATGGCTGTCACGGCCATCCGTTTCAACCTCTTGGTTTATCCGATAGTAGGGTTTCAGATGGTCACCGGCAACTTCTTCCAGTGCATTGGTAAGGTGCGCATCAGCATCTTCCTCAGCCTGTCGCGTCAGTTGCTCATCCTGGTGCCATTGTTGGCCGTGTTGCCGCAGTGGCTCGGCCTCGAGGGCGTGTGGTGCGCCCTGCCCGCATCCGACGCGACGGCCTCGCTCATCGCACTGGCCATTCTCGTGACCTACATGCGGAAGTTTAAGGCGCAGGCGCGTGAGTCCCAACAAACATCTACCGAATGAAAACATTTGCCTGTTATGAACGATAAAAAAATCATCATCAGCGTGGGCCGCCAGATAGGGTCTGGCGGCAGGATCGTGGCGCAGCGGTTGGCTGAAGACTTTGGCTGCAAGCTCTACGACAAGGAATTGCTCAACCTGGCTGCCAAGGAAAGCGGCTTCAGTGAGAAGTTCTTTGAGCAGAACGACGAGCAGAAAGGTTTTCTGAAGTCACTCTTCCACATCCACGTGCCACTTCTGGGAGCCAACAATTTCTACAAGAATGACTTTTCCCAGGAGAGCCTCTATCAGTTTCAGAGCGATGCCATCCGAAAGGCTGCCAGTGAGAGCAGTTGCGTGTTTGTAGGCCGGACTGCCGACTATGTGCTGCGCGATGCGCCCAACCTGGTGTCAGTGTTCATCACGGCCGACATGGACCAGCGCATCCAACGGGTCTGCAAGCGCATGGGGGTAGACCGGGCCACGGCGCGCAAGTACATCCGAAACCATGAGGAGGAACGCGCCTCCTATTATAATTACTACACGGGCAAGATGTGGGGACACAGCGAGAGCTATGACCTCTGCATCAACTCATCGCTGCTGGGCATTGACGAGACCACGCGGTTTGTGGCCGAGTTCATAAGCAAGCGGCTGGGCTTATGAGGCGATAGGGAAGGAGAAGTTGTCATGAAGATAGGCATTCTGTCAGACACCCATGGTTTTTGGGACGACAAGTATGAGATGTATCTCGGTGAGTGTGACGAGGTGTGGCACGCCGGTGACATCGGTAGCATGGACGTGGCCGACCGCTTTGAGGCCCTCGGGCCGCGCTTCCGTGCTGTCTACGGTAACATCGACGACTACTACATGCGGTCGCGTTATCGGGAGATGTTGCGCTTCGAGGCAGGCGGGGTCGACGTGTTCATGAAGCACATCGGCGGCTATCCGGGCCGATATGACAGTTCGGTGGGGCGCATCATGCGCACCAACCCGCCAAAGCTGTTTATCTCGGGCCACTCGCACATCCTCAAGATCATGCCCGACAAGCAGTTGGGACTGCTTCACATTAACCCTGGAGCGGCTGGGCTGGCAGGTTGGCAGAAGGAACGCACGCTGGTAAGGCTGACCATTGAGAACGGTACTTTCACCGATTGCGAGGTCATCACATTGGGAGGACGATGAGTATGGACAAATACGCTAAACAACTCAACGACTATCTGGAACTGATGAGCCGTTCCACGCTCCTCGTGAACGAGGGCGACCGCCGCAACATGAGGGTGCTGCTGACCATGCTCGGCCCCATCGACGAGGAGATCATGGAAGCTCGCTATGGCCTCTTCGGCCAAGAGCGCAGACCCCTTGACGACATCGCCCGCCGCTATCGGATGAGTCTCGAGAGCCTCACCGACAGCATCGCCAAGGATCTCCGTCGGCTGGCCATCACGCCCGAGTGGCAGATGTTGCTCCGCCAGTTTTCGCCCCTCGTCAGGAAGCGCATCGGGCTGGAAGAGTGACACGGGCCCATAGAAAAGCTAAAGAGTGTAATCAATAAATATAGGGATTGATGAAAAAGATATTGTTGCTTGGCTCAGGCGAACTGGGCAAGGAGTTTACGATTGCCGCCAAACGGGCGGGCCAGTATGTGGTCGCCTGCGACCGTTACGACAACGCGCCAGCCATGCAGGTGGCCGATGAGCGGGAGGTCTTCTCCATGCTCGATGGTGAGGCGCTTACCGCTGTTGTAGAGAAGCACAGACCCGACATCATCGTGCCGGAGATAGAAGCCATCCGCACCGAGCGACTCTTCGACTTCGAGCGTGAGGGCATACAGGTTGTGCCATCGGCCCGTGCCGTCAACTTCACCATGAACCGGCGCGCCATCCGCGACTTGGCCGCCAAGGAACTGGGGTTGCGCACGGCCAAGTATTTCTATGCCAAGACGTTTGATGAGTTCAAGCGAGCTGCCGATGAGATCGGATTCCCCTGTGTGGTGAAGCCTTTGATGTCGTCGTCGGGCCACGGACAGAGCTACGTCCATAACGATGATGAGCTGCGCGAGGCTTTCCGCGAGGCCATGGAGGACGGACGTGGCGACGTGAAGGAGGTCATCATCGAGGAGTTTATCGACTTCGACTCCGAGTTCACCTTGCTCACCGTCACTCAGAAAGAGGGTCCCACGCTTTTCTGCCCGCCCATCGGGCATGTGCAGAAAGGTGGCGACTATCGTGAAAGTTGGATGCCCTGCGCCCTCTCCTCCGATGCCCTGCGCCAGGCTCAGCACATCGCCGATGAGGTGACGCGCGCCCTGACGGGCTATGGCCTTTGGGGTGTGGAGTTCTTCCTCACTAAGCAAGGAGAGGTCATCTTCTCCGAGCTCAGCCCGCGGCCCCATGACACAGGCATGGTGACCCTCAGCCACTGTACCAATCTTAGCGAGTTTGAGCTTCATTTCCGTGCCGTCATGGGACTGCCCATCCCTGCCATCCATCTGGAGCACAATGGTGCATCGGCTGTCATTCTCTCACCGGTGGAGAGCGACAAGCCTCTTGACTACAACCTTACGGATGTGTGTCGGGAAGACCATTCGCGTGTGCGTATCTTCGGAAAACAGGAAGCTCATGTGGGACGTCGCATGGGCGTGGTACTCTGCTACGACGAAGTGGGAAGCGATATCAATAATCTGCGTGACAAGGCCAAACGGTTAGCCAAGACCGTGCTGGGAACCGATCCGTACATGAAAAAATAAAAACCAAGGAATGGAGAAGACGATGGGGCGTGTCATTGACCTGCCCAAGATAGTGGATCCACGAGGCAACTTGACCGTGGCCGAGCAGTTGAAGTCGGTGCCCTTCGAAATCAGGAGGGTCTATTGGACGTATGACGTGCCCTCGGGAGAACATCGCGGTGGCCATGCCCACCGCCATTGCCGTGAGTTTATCATTGCCGTGAGTGGCTCGTTCACCGTCACGCTCAATGATGGACGTGACAGCAAGTCTTTTCTATTGAACCATCCCTACCAGGGGCTTCTTGTCGAGACAGGCGTATGGCGCACGTTGGAGGACTTCTCCTCGGGTGCCGTCTGCCTGGTGTTGGCTGAAGACCTCTTTGATGAAGACGACTACATTCGCGACTATGTCGCGTTCCTGCGCTACGAGAGTGCTGGTGGATAAGGAGAATGACGCTATGGATATTTATGAAGTTGACAGAGAGACCTTTGCAGAGTTGTTTCCAGCTACGCATATATACAACTCCGTGGCATTTGCCGAACTGAATAGTGGCAAGGTGGAGCGAGTTCGATATCTTACGTTCTCTGACACGAAACAGCGTTTCGGCGTCATACTGGGTGAGCGAGACCGTGTGCTGCGTTCGCCGTTTTCTGCACCGTTTGGGGGCTTCATCCAAAAGGGTGTGCAGAACCTTGCCAATATGGAACACGCGGCCAGTCTTCTTACGGCTTATGCGACCGAACACTCACTGGGCATTAGCGTCACACTGCCGCCTCTGGTTTACGATGCCTCGCAACTGTCCAAATGGGCCAAAGTGCTGATGAGCACGATGACGGTGAGGTGTGTGGATCTCAATTACCACATGGACTTGTCGCGCTTTCCCGATTACAGGCAGATTATAGATCGCAGTGCCCGCAACAAGCTCAATCATGCGTTACGTCAGGGGTTCAGGTTGGTGCGGCTTGATGGTTGTTGCCATGCCGACGTGGCGCGTGCTTACGAGGTGATACGGCGAAACCGGGCGGAGAGGGGATATCCGTTGCGTATGACGCTCGAGCAGGTGTGGAAGACAGTGAGCGGAGTGGTTAAGGCCGACTTTTTTGTGCTTGAGCATGAGGGACGCGACGTGGCAGCAGCACAAGTGTTTCATGTGGCCGAGGGCATAGTGCAAGTGATATATTGGGGAGACATACGCGAATATTCGGAACTGCGCCCCATGAACTACTTGGCCTATTCGGTGGCTAAACATTATTATGAGGCTGGAATGCGCATTCTTGACATAGGACCTTCCACTGAGAACGGCGTGCCCAACCATGGACTTTGCGAATTTAAGGAAGACACCGGATGCTCGGTGAGTCTGAAATATAGTTTTGTGATATGATCAAATACCTTGATCTAAAAAAAGTCACGGCAGAGCACGCTGACGAGATAGAATCCGCCGTGAAGCGGGTCATCGAGAGCGGATGGTATCTCCAAGGAGAGGCCACACGCCTGTTTGAGACCCAGTATGCTGCATTCCTGGGCACAAGACACTGCGTAGGATGCGGCAATGGACTGGACGCCCTGACCCTCATCTTCCGCGCATACAAGGAGCTGGGCGTGCTTCACGAGGGCGATGAAGTGATCGTGCCGGCCAACACCTATATCGCCTCCATCCTCTCCATCACGGAGAATGGCCTGAAGGCCGTGCTGGTGGAGCCGCGCATGGACACGCTGCAACTCGACGACAGGCTGATCGAGCAGGCCATCACCGAGCGGACCAAGGCCATCCTGCTGGTGCACCTCTATGGACGATGCGCCTACACCCGGCACATCGGAGAGCTGTGCCAGCGATACCACCTGCGGTTGGTGGAAGACAATGCGCAGGCCCACGGGTGCTATTATGTTGGGGCAGAGCGCTGGGTGCGCACGGGTGCGCTGGGCGATGCCGCGGCGCATAGCTTCTATCCGGGCAAGAACCTGGGTGCCCTGGGCGATGCGGGCGCGGTGACGACCAACGACGACGATCTGGCCTGCTGCGTGAGGTCGCTGGGCAACTACGGTTCATCGCGCAAGTACGTCTTCCCCTACAGGGGGCGCAACTCGCGCATCGATGAGGTGCAGGCGGCTGTGCTCGCGGCCAAGCTGAAATACCTGGACAGCGAGAATGACAGCCGGCGCGTGGTGGCTGATTATTACTACCGCCATATCGACAGTCCCTACGTGACGCTGCCCGGACGGGAGGAGTGGCTGAAGCCGACCGACCAGAATCCATTTCATTCGGACAATGTCTTCCATATCTTCCCCATTCTGACGCCTTATCGTGCCGATCTGCAGCAATATCTCAAGGACCAGGGCGTCGGGACGATGATCCATTATCCCATCCCGCCCCACCACCAGCAGTGCTACGCTGAATGGAACAGCTTGTCGCTCCCTGTTACGGAGAAGATCCATAGCCAGGAGTTGAGCCTGCCGTGCAATCAAGTGATGCCCCGCAAGGAGGTGGCGTACGTGGCACAGTGTGTCAACAGGTTTGTGCCGCACAACCCATAATAGATAGCATTAAGAACTCATGATTGTTTGTATAGCAGAGAAACCGAGCGTCGCCCGCGACATTGCCCGCATACTGGGTGCCACCACCCAGCACGATGGCTATATGGAAGGAAACGGCTACCAAGTGACGTGGACCTTCGGACACCTGTGTGAGTTGAAGGAGCCCAATGATTATCTCGTCAACTGGCGCTTTTGGACATTGGCCGCCTTGCCGATGATTCCTGGAAGGTTCGGCATCAAACTCATACCAGACCGTGGTATTGAGAAGCAGTTTAAGACCATCGCCAAGTTGTATGCAGAGGCTGATGAGATCATCAACTGCGGAGATGCCGGCCAGGAAGGTGAGCTGATACAACGCTGGGTGATGCAGATGGCAAAGGTCAAGTGCCCGGTAAAACGGCTTTGGATATCGTCCATGACGGATGAGGCTATTAAGGAGGGCTTTGCCAACCTGAAGGACCAGCGGCAATATGAGAGCCTCTATCTCGCTGGACTGAGTCGCGCGGTGGGCGACTGGCTGTTGGGCATGAACTGCACACGTCTCTATACGCTCATGTATCGGCAGCAACGTGGACAGGTGCTGTCCATAGGACGTGTGCAGACACCTACACTCGCTCTTATCGTGCAGCGACAAAAGGAGATTGATAATTTCAAGCCGGAACCTTACTGGGTGCTGTCTACCTTGTACCGAGACACGCTGTTTACCGCTACATCTGGCAAGTTCATGTCGGAAGAAGAGGGTAAGGCGGCGTTCTCAATGATTGAGGGAAAGCCATTTGTCATCACTGATGTTAAGAAAAAACAAGGTAAAGAACCGCCCAAACAGCTCTACGACTTGACCTCCCTGCAGGTGGATCTCAACAGAAAGTATGGCTTCTCTTCACAATTGTCGCTCAATATCATACAAGGATTGTACGAAAAGAAGCTGACTACTTATCCGCGTGTGGACACCCAATATCTTTCGGATGACATCTATCCCAAGTGTCCCGGCATTCTCAATGGTGTGAGCCAATGCGTGATGGAAGGTAAGAAGCCCTATCTATCCATCGTGCAAAACCTTGCGGCTATCAGCAAGAGCTTGCCTAAGTCGAAACGAGTCTTCGACACATCGAAGGTGACCGATCACCACGCCATTATTCCAACAGGTGTGGTTCCGTCGGGATTGACGGATGTGGAAAAGAAGGTGTACGACTTGATCGCAAGGCGATTTGTGGCCGCGTTCTATCCTGATTGCAAATTCTCGACGACCTCGGTCAGTGGTAAGGTTGACAAGGTGGATTTTAAGACGTCGGGCAAGGAAATCCTTTATCCGGGTTGGCGTAGCGTCTACTCCAAGGAGGATCAGACTGTGGATGAGAATGGCAAGAAGGAGATGGAGGAAAAGTTGCTGCCTACCTTTGAGAAAGGAGAAACGGGCCCCCACAGACCTACCTTGACGCGCAAGATGACCTTGCCGCCTAAGCACTACACGGAAGCATCGCTTCTGAGAGCCATGGAGACTGCCGGTAAGCTGGTGGACGACGAGGAACTGTCTGCGGCAATGAAGGAGAATGGCATAGGAAGGCCCTCATCGCGGGCGGGAATCATAGAAACACTCTTCAAGCGTCATTATATCCGCCGTGAGCGGAAAAACCTGGTGGCAACTCCGACAGGCATCCAACTGATAGACACCATACACGAAAAACTGCTCACAAGTGTCGAACTGACGGGTATGTGGGAGAAGAAGTTGCGTGACATTGAGCACCACAAGTATGATGCGGCCACGTTTGTCAATGAATTGAAGGAACAGGTGTCGCGCATCGTCACAGATGTGATGCACGACAACTCGGGACGTAGCATTGACAGTGGAGACGTGCCACAGAAGCCCTCTCCGAAGGCCCCGACAGCATCGGCTGGGCAAAAGAAAAAAGGGCCAAGGGCTAAGAAGGAAACTCAAGAGACGATGACGGCATCGGTGAAGGAGCAGGTGGAGACGCTGAGAGCCTCTGTGCCGCAAGAGGGCGACCTATGCCCGGTGTGCCACCAAGGGCACGTCATCAAGGGAAAGACGGCCTATGGTTGCTCAAGGTGGAAAGAAGGATGCAACTTTAGGGTTCCTCTTGAGCAATGAGGCTGTTTGATGCAGATTTTTGTAGCTTGGCTGCTTGGGCTTTTTCTTTCAAACGTTGCATATGCTCAAAAGCCCTCCGGCGCGTGGCGATGATCTGATAGCGATAGACCAAGCAGGTGGCAAGGAAATAGACCAGGACCTGGATCCACAATGCCTGATACTCAGGCTCTATGTCTTGCAGAGTCCCACCCATTGAGGAAATTCTCAGGAAACCGCGCACACCGAACGTGGAAGGGATGATGCTGGCCACGCCCTGCCAAAAACCGGGAATGTTGGATTGTGGCCAACTGATACCTGTCATGAACAGGAAGGGCACTGAGGTGAACACCACCAGCAACATGACGTTCTCTCGATAGCGCACAAGGCAGGAGAGCATCATGCCGAAGAAGATGCATGCCAAAATGTAGGGTACCAATAGCCCGATGATGGCTTGCGCGGAAACAAGCGACGTGAAGTGGAAAAGATGAGGTATCACAAGAGCCAAGTATGCTCCCATGACCAGGTAAATCATGAAATAGCAGAATGACTTGCCCAACACAATGCGGAAAATGCCGTTGTAGTGTTTGGATATGGGGACGAGGTCCTGGTAGCGGTTGTTTTCGCGTGCGGTGCCCGCTGCCAAACCGATGCCCAACAACAATGTCTGTTGCAGGATAAGCATCAGCACGCCCGGCAGAATGGCATTGCCATATCCGCCTGTGGTGTTGAAGATGGGCACTTCGTCAAAATCAAGTGGCTTGGTGGTCACTTCGTCATCACGGGTGGTGAAGTCGGTGCTTTGCGCAATCTGGACCTGGGAGCTCATCTCCGACGCTACGGCTTGTGCCGTCTGGTAGATGGCCTTGTAAGTGAGCATCAGGCTCATGTCGCAATAGACGCTGACCATTGATTGCTCCCCCCGGTAGATGCGACGCTCAAAATCTTCTGGGAAGTATAGGGCACCGTGCACTTGTTGCTTGGCTGTGAGATCCTGGGCTTCTTCCAAGGAGTTGCAATAATAGGCCACTTTGGCGTCTGGGCCCGCATCGAAGTTTCTGATGAATTCCCTGGAGGTATGTGAATGAGACATGTCGACAATGGCCACCGGTACATCGCGCACAACCTCGTTATTGTAAATCCATGAGTAGAGTATGGGGTAGAGCAGGGGCACTAACACGCAGAAGATGAGCACACCTTCATCCGTGATGGTGCCTCGCATCTCGCGGACACAAATGTAACAGGTGTCCGCGATACCTTCCTTAATCCGTTGAAGCAGACTGTCTTTTTCCATGCTTAGGGTATGTAAGTGTATACAAGCATCGCCTTCTTGATGTTCCATATGGTGAAGATGGGCAGAAGGGCGAAGATGCAGAGGGCCATGAGGTCAAACCATGAGTCGGTGAGGGGGAAGCCGTTGAAGATGCCCATCTGGTAAATCATGTAGTAATGGCGTAGCGGAAACAACTGGGCCACGGACTGAATGATGGAGTCCATGGCAAACACTGGATAGGTGGCTCCACATACGGAAAAACTCACCACCGACCACAGCGAACAGATTGACATGGACATGCGCAATGAGGGCATCAGACCAAAGGCAAATACGCCAAAGCCTTGACATGCCAAGACTGCCAGCAATCCCAACAATAAGATGGGAACCACGCCACCCGGATGTGGGAACCCCAGACAATAGAAGACGTAAAACTCAAAGGCATACATCATGGTCAAGAATATCAAGGTCTGAGGAAGAAGTTTTCCGATGAGGGCTATGTGCGGGTTGCCACCAGCCATCTTGATCCATTGTCGTGATCGTTTGAACTTCAGTTCGGTACCGATGGAGTAGGGCGTCAACAGGAAAATAAACACCATGAGCACGCCAGGCACCATAGTGGTGCTGAGGTAGATGTTGTAATTGGCCCATGGATTGCCTATCATGTGCAGGTCCACGGCAATGGGCTGGAGAAACGTTCGTATCTCCGTGCTGGTCTTTCCGATGGCAGACAACTTGGTCATGCCGACAGCTGCCGAGCCCAATGTGGAGATGGTCTTGAGGTCACGATAAAGCATCGAGCCTGCCACCATGGTCACATTGCTATAGTAGAAAGAGATCTTCGGCTGTCGGTTGGACATCAAGCCTGACGTGGTGCCTTTTGGTATGTACAGGAAAGCGTAGATCTTGTTGCGCTGTATGTCTTGTCGGGCTTCGTTGACGTTGGCGTAATGGGCCACCACGTGCGTAGTCTGGAAGGCGTCAAGCTGCCGGATGAGTTGGCGTGATGTTGTGGTGTTGTCTTGGTCCACCACTCCGACCGGCATCTCCACGGGCATGCCCTCGTCCATGAGCGATGTGAAAAACAGTATCGCAAGGGCTGGGAAGATGATGGTGCAAAAGCCATAAATGGGGTTCTTGCGCATGAGGCCAACCTCGCGGTAGGCAATGTGCAAGATCCGACTTAACACCCCTCGTTCGGAGGGCGTGTTGGCATTGCTGTTGTATGATGACGTCTCGGACAAAGTGCAGGTTGTTATTTCTTTAAGTTTCCTTGTTTCACGATGAGTGACATGCCTGGACGCAAGCCGTCAAACTTGTCCACGAAGTGAGCTTTCACCTCAAATGTCTTCAAGTCATATTGGCCTGTGCTCTTGGTGGCCTTCCATACGGCGTAGGCTCCTTCGTCCTTGATGGCATATACTTTCATCTTTACGTCCTTGTTGAAAGCAGGAGAGAAGGCGGTGAATGTGTCTCCCACCTTCAGTCCGTTGAGCAAGTCTTCGCGAACGTTGAATGTGCCCCACATGTCCTTCATGATGGAGATGCTCATGATGGGCGATCCCATGCCGACGAGCTCGCCTACCTTGGGATAGATGGTGCTGACCTCGCCTTCGACGTTGGAGACCTGTACGGTTTCACGCAACACCGACTTGACCACGTCAACTGCATTCTTTGCAGCTTCTGCGTTTTTCTTAGCTGCCTCCTTCTCTTGCACGCGTGCCCCGTTGCGGGCGAGGTCGTATTGGCTTTGCGCCACTTTCACTTGGGCCTCTGAGGCCTTGTAGGCCGCAAAAGCCTCATCGCGCTTTTGCGCGCTCACCACGCCCTCATTGAAGAGGTTTTGCATGCGTGTGTAGGTCTTGTGGGTGATTTCTGCGGCAGCTTTTGCTTGTTGCAGCAGTTGATAGGCACCTTGCATCTGCTCCTTTCTCGATCCGGCTTCCGTCAAGCTGCTCAGCGCCTGCGTTGCGCCCTCTGTGGCTTCAGCCACCTTTTGCTGGGCATTGGCCTCTGGCACATCGAGAATGGCGAGCGTGTCGCCCACGTGGACATAATCGCCTTCCTTGACACGAAGTTCCAAGACGCGGCTTGGCAACTTGCAACTGACTCGAAACTCTGACACTTCCACTTCGCCCTGGATGGTCTCATCTGTCTTTCCTAAGGTGAAGAAACCGATCAATCCAACTACGACAACGGCTGTGGTGAAGCCGAGCACGGCAAGAAGGATGTTGTTATGTTGTGTTTTTGCTGACATAGGTGATTTGTTGTTACTTATGCGTTTTGTATGAATGTTCTTGCTTTATTTCAAAAGTCCCAAGGCCTTCTGCAGGTTGACTTGGCTCAGTTTCATGTCCACCTCGGCGTCAATCTTTTGGCTTTGCGCCTGTTGCCATGCGGTTTGTGCAGCCAATACGTCGGTCGATTCCATGACACCCTCACGGAACCCCACCTGCGCGCAGCGCAGATTCTCTTCGGCGCTTTTGATGTTTTTCTCGGCCATTGACAATCGCTTATAGGCTTCCTTTACCTTGAAACGGCTTTGCGCTACCTGTAGGCTGATTTTTTCCTGTGTGTCGGCAAATTCCATCTGGGCCATGGCTGTGGCAGTCTTGGCTGCGTTTACCTTATATTTTCCTTCAAACCAGTTCCACACGGGCACTTGCACCATCACGCCGATGTTCCATGCTCCCGAGAAGTTGCGTTGGAAACCATTGTAGACGTTGGGGTTGGATATCATGTAACCTGCAGTGACTGCCACATGGGGCAAATAGGCCGAACGCACCAGTTTGGTGGATTGCTGGCTCAGTTCCACTGCGTTTTGGAGCATGCGTAGCTCTGGTCTCATGCTCTGAAGAGTGTCCACCGCAGTTTGTGGCAGGTCGTAGGCCACCGTGTGGAGGTTATCCTTGTTCTCATCAGCCAACGTGATGTTGTCATCCATGGGCAGTCCGCACAATTGACAAAGCAACATGCGTGCAAGCGAAAGGCCATCCTCCACCTGTGTGATTTGCATGTCTGCCTCATTGACCTTTACGTCGACCTTCAGTCCGTCTGCACGTGTGGCAACTCCTTCCTTGATCATTCGGTGCACGTCTTCGTCGAGCTTCTTTACCAAGTCACGGTAGCTGACTGCCAGCTTCTGCTTTTGCTTGAGTGATACCACTGTCCAGTATGCCTGGTCGATGTTGTAAAGAGTGGCTTGCGTCTTCAGGTCCAAATCGTTGTCTGCCATGGCTTCCGAAATGTCGGCCATACGGTTGGCTGCAGTGATGGCACCTCCCATATAGACAGGTTGGCGCAACATGATGGCGCCTCCAAACACATTCTGCGTCTTAGTCTTAAACGCATTGACGATCTCCTGTCCCAGTGCATTTCCAAAGGATCCGATGTATTGGGCAATGGGACCGTTGCCTGCTTGCTGCAGCAGGCTCCCCAACTGCTGGGCTTGGTCGGGTGTGATGACGCCTTGTCCCACCAGGTTGGTAATGTAGTCCGTCATGCTGCCCGACAAGTCACCCGTGACCTTGTTTACAGTGCTGGTGCCGATGTTGTTGAGCTTGTTCTTTTGCGATTTGCTCAGAAGGTTGACGTCGCGACTGGAAAACTGGTATCCAGCTACCGCGTCAACCTTGGGCAGGTACTTGGTGCGTGCAGCTTTGCGTGTGTTGATAGCTACATCCTTGCTCAGCCTTGCCACGTTGACCTGCTTGTTGTTGCGCAGGGCCAATGTGCGGCAACTGTCAAGGGTCAGTACCCGTTGGCCATGAGCTGTGAGGACGACACCAAACAAACTGATGATGAAAGCGAGCTTTCTCATATTTCTTGCTTTTAGTCAAGTGTGAAACTTTTGCTGCCTATCATGTTTCCGTCAGCGAAAATGCTCACTCGGTAGGTGCCACCCTCCAATGCTTGGTTGATATTATAATATAAGGTCATTGGTGTCTCCTTACCACCGTACTCCACCGACTTCTTCATGGTGCACTGCAACGATTTGTTCTCGTATTTGAACGACTCGCCACCACCCAGCAGGGTGCCGGCGGGTGTGTTGATACGGACGTACACGGTCTTTATGCCGCTGGTGGCCGTGACATTCTTGGCCAAAGCGAAGCTCACCTGCAGTGCCTTGGCTTTCTTGAGCTTCTTGGTGGTCTTTTGGTGCTTGTCGAGCTTTGACAAGTTGATGTTTATGGCATCGAGCTGTGCGGCGATGGCCACTTGCTCTGATAGCGACTGCTTCTCTGAGCTCAAGCCTTCTATCTGCTTGTTGGCTTGCTCATATTGTCCCTTGATGCGCGTGTTTTCGGCCGTGAGGTTCTGGTTGAGCCTGTTGAGCGAGTCAATTTGCATCACGTAACTGCGAAGTACGGCGCGGACGGTAGCCAGTTCCTTCTTCAGGCGAGCTATCTCCTTGGCGTCAGAGCTTTTGGTTTCCCTCAGCTCTTTCAGCAGTCGCTGGGTGCGCTCCTGCTCTTGGGTCAATTGGGCCACAATGGAGTCGTTGTTGATTTGGGTCTTCATCTCGCTGTATTGGTTGGCAAACTGTTGGTACTCGTTTTCCATTTCCTTTTTGTCGAGAGCTGCCAACTCTTGCATGGCTTTGTTCTCTTCTTTTTGCTTGTTAAGGTTGAGATAAAGCCATGTCACGCCACCTGCCAACAGCAGGATGACAATCACCAGTGGAATCAGTATTTTCTTGTTCATGTTCTTGTGTTGATGGTTTGTCTTTGGGCTTTTTGAAGCCGCATATGGAACGGTCCATAATTTGTTGCAAATTTAATCTTTTTCTGCTGAAGGGCAAAGAAAAAGTTGCTATCAAATATGTAATATCCAAAAAAAATGATAAATTCAAGCCTATTTGGATTGGAATAAAAGTCTTTTTTGTAATTTTACGACTGCAAACGTGTGTTGAAGCCGAGTGGGAAATGACTACCGGCGGTTGACCGAAAACATTAGTGTTATCATGATGAAAAAGTATTTTCTTTTTTTGGCTTTGCTGTTCATTCAGTTGCCTTTGTTGGCGCAAGTTGACTCCTTGGTTGTGAAGACCGACTCGTCGGATGTGCGCCATCAGGTGTTGCTGCAAACCACCAAGGGTGACATTGTCTTGGAACTCTACAATGAGACACCGCGTCATCGTGACAATTTTCTGAAACTTGTGCGGTCGGGGTATTATGATGGAATCTTGTGGCATCGCGTGATTGCCGACTTCATGATTCAAACGGGCGATTCCACCACGCGTCACGCAAAGCCGGGCGCCAGCGTGGGTGAATACGATCTCGACTATCGCATACCTGCGGAGATTCTTTATCCGAAATATTTTCATAAGCGGGGAGTGTTGGCGGCGGCACGTGAGGGCGATGCTGTGAACCCGGAGCGCCAGTCCTCTGCTGCACAGTTTTACATCGTATGGGGAACCACTTACAGCACGATGGCTCTCGACAAGATGCAAGGCCGTCTCGATGAGACTACGGGCGGGAAGGTGCAGCTGACGCCTGAGGTGCGTGACGCTTACCGCAAATATGGAGGCACGCCTCACCTTGATGGCCAATACACTGTTTTCGGCGAGGTGGTGAAAGGTCTCAATGTGGTGCGCGATATCGATTATGTGGAGACTGATGACTACGATCGTCCCGTGTGGGATGTGAAGATCACGAAGGCTTTCGTCATCAAGTGACGGATTTAGCTACCCATTAATAGAATTAGATAAATAGTGATGCTCATGAACATGTTCTCTCGGTTTGCAGGGCGGATCGCTTTGAGGTGGTTGCTTCTGGTCATGGCTGTTTTGGCTCCCTCGTGTGTAGATGCTACCACGTGGTCGGCCGACAACTTGGAGATGGAGCATCTGAGAGATCGTAACCGTTATGTCTGTGATCCCGATGGGATGCTCACGCCAGCCTTGCGAGACACAGCCGATGCTTATCTTCGGCAATTGCAGACCGTGTGCGGCATCCAGGCAGTGTTTGTCGTGGTGCGCCATGTAAAGGATGGCGACACATTTCGCGTGGCTGAGGACCTGGGCAATAAGTATGGCGTGGGCACGAAGAAGGAAAATCGTGGACTGGTGATTGTGGTGGCAACCGATGACCGGCGTTACACCATCGCCCCAGGAATGGGATTGGAGGCCGACTTGACCGATGTGGAGTGCGATGACATAGCGCGAGCTTGCATTGTGAAAAACATGAAAGTCAACCAGACGGACCAGATGGTGGTCGAGACTGCGAGAGTGCTTCTCAACAAGTTTAAGACGGGTAAGACCGGGGTGTCGTCGATTGATGGGAATGATGAGGATTCTGCTGATGACTGGATGTTCGCACTGCTCATCCTGCTGGTTTGTCTGGGCTGGCCCACGTGGGAGTTGGTCAAGTTGCTGCTCATTGCCTTGGGCCTCATGAAGAAGCCTGCGAAAACCAAACGTCACCGCCGTGGTAACAATAATGACGACTGGATGCCCCCATTCATCTTTGGCGGTGGCGGTGGCTTTGGCGGTGGTGGCTCCGTGGGTGGCAGCTTCGGCGGCGGTAGTTTCGGTGGTGGGGGCGCCAGTGGTGGCTGGTGATGTTTTTTGTGTAATTATAATCTTAAAGCAATATGAAGAAAGGAAACAAAATTCTTTTGGCGGTTGCAGTTCTTGTGATTTTCGTTTTCATGGGTGGGTGCAGCGCTTACAATGGTATGGTCAGTGACCAAGAAGCTGCCACTACGGCTTTGGCCAATGTGGAAGCCACTTATCAGCGGCGTGCCGATCTTATCCCTAATTTGGCCAAGACGGTGCAGGCTTATGCCAAGCATGAGAAGGAGACGTTTGACGCGGTGGTAAAGGCTCGTGCGGCCGCCACACAGGTGAAGCTTGATGTGGATAACTTGACTCCGGACCGCTTGAAGGCTTTCCAGAATGCGCAGGGTGAATTGTCGCAGGCATTAGGCCGGCTGATGGCCATCAGCGAGAATTATCCGGAATTAAAGGCAAGCGAGAATTTCCATAGCCTCCAGGTGCAACTCGAGGGGACGGAGAACCGCATCAATGAGGCGCGGCAGAAGTACAACGACGCGGTTCAAACATACAACAAGGATGTGCGCTCATTCCCCAATGTTCTCTTTGCGGGCATCTTCGGTTTCGAGAAAATGACGAAGTTCGAAGCTGCTACGGGGGCCGAAAAGGCACCGGAGCTCAATTTCGGTGAATGATAGGGACTGTTGGTGACATTTGACTGATGCAAATGACTTCACGGGGAAAGTCCCGCCGAGAACCATCGCTTGGGATGGCCTCGGCGGGACTTTTTGTTTTTTGCCTTGCGTCGGACTAACTGACCAGTAAGACATAGCGCTGGTGCAATCGTCATTTCTACGATGGTTCTGCTTTTTCTTTTTAGTCTCCTGCGAGAATTTCCTTGGCGCGGCCTAAGGCTATATTGATGTGGCTGCAGATGTTCTTTTCTCCCACAAAGTCGTAGAAACCAGCTTTCTGGAGGGCTTGGTGAACCTTGGGGACAACGCCCGACAGCACCACCTGTATGCCTTCTTTCTGACTCATGGCGCAAAGATTCGTGAGGTTGTGGATGCCCGTGGAGTCGACAAAGGGTACTTTCCTCATTCGGATGATGCGTACCTTGGGACGGTCGCCAAATGTGGCCATGATTTCCTCAAAACGGTTGCCGGCACCGAAAAAGTATGGACCGTTGATTTCGTACACCTCCACGCCTTTGGGGATGGAGAGGTGCTCGATGTTGCCCTTGATCATGTCGCTGTCCTCATTGATCTCATTCATGATGACCCTGACATCGGTCGTCTCTGACATCCGCTTCATGAACAGCAAGCAGGCGATGATCAGGCCCACTTCGATGGCCACCGTGAGATCGAAAATGATAGTCAGGAAGAAGGTAATCAGCAGTACGCTCACGTCACTCTTGGGATTCTTCATCAGGGCCAGGAAGGATCGCCAACCGCACATGCCATAGGAGACGATGACCAGCACACCGGCCAGGCAGGCCATAGGGATGTATTTGGCCAGGGGCATGAAGAAAAGGAAAATGAGCGAGAGTGTGATGGCGTGGATGATGCCGGCCACTGGGGTCTTGCCTCCATTGTTGATGTTGGTCATCGTGCGGGCGATGGCGCCTGTGGCTGGGATGCCGCCGAAGATGGGAGAGGCGAGGTTGGCAACGCCTTGGGCGATGAGCTCGGTGTTGGAATTGTGGTGGTCACCTATCACGCCGTCAGCGACAGTCGCTGAGAGAAGCGACTCGATGGCTCCGAGCACGGCGATGGTGAGTGCGGGCGACACAAGGCTCTTGATGGTCTCCCAGGTGAGTGCGGGCATGTGGGCGTCAGGGATGGAGTTGCTTACCGAGAAGCGGTCGCCGATGGTCTCGATGGTTGTTACGCCTGCATAGTGCTTGAGCGCCAGTGCCCCGAGGGTCATGGCAATGATGGCCACAAGCGATCCGGGAATCTTCTTGCTGAAGCGGGGCGTTATGGCGATGATCGCCACGCTGAGGAGACCCACGCCGGCACACCACCAGTCTATGGTGCTGAGATGGGTTAGGTAGCATTGCCATTTTTCGATGAAGTCGCTTGGCACGCTGTCTATGGAGAGACCGAAGAGATCCTTGATTTGTGTGGTGAAGATGGTGACGGCGATACCGCTTGTGAAACCGACAACGATGGGGTAGGGAATAAACTTGATGATCGTGCCCAGATGAAGCAGGCCAAACATGATGAGAAACGCGCCTGCCATCAGCGTGGCAATGGTCAGACCCTCGAATCCGTATTGCTGTATGATACCGTAGATGATGACGATGAACGCTCCCGTAGGGCCACCTATCTGCACCTTGCTTCCGCCAAGCAGTGATATGATAAATCCCGCTACGATGGCGGTGATGATTCCTTTCTCGGGGGTCACGCCTGAGGCGATGCCGAAGGCTATGGCCAGAGGGAGGGCCACGATACCCACGATGATGCCTGCCATGAGGTCGGCCATAAATGTTTTCTTGTTGTAGCTTCTGAGCGTGTCGAGGAGCCGAGGCTTAAAATCTAACTTGCTGTTCATCTTTTTTCTTTTGTTCTGTATGGTATGTTTCTCTCAATTTTTCTTGTTGGGCAACGGGGCCTCGGACCAATGCAAGGGCTGCTTGATAATCGGGACTCTCGGCCGATTTAGCATATTGTTGCAAAGATGTTTATGTATGTTAAAACGGGGCTGCGCTCTGTTTTATTGTGCTTCGAATCACTTTTTAGGTGGATTCTATAAATTAGCTTTGTCAGATTTTGAGGCTCTTTTTGAGGTCATTTCGTT
>ERZ808240.1765-NODE-1765-length-25696-cov-3.813502_pt1 | contig 25696 bp, 26 predicted proteins | sample MGYA00521084_ERZ808240 | MGnify/ENA primary metagenome ERZ808240 (study PRJEB31516, sample SAMN03275571) | gut metagenome | biome: mammalia-associated habitat; material: feces | host: Papio cynocephalus | place: Kenya | collected 2012-08-06 ... | reverse complement strand
CTTTTATATCATCAGCAAGCTGTTGAGCTTTTTTTTTCTGATGAATAATAATTTATATATACCATATAATTGTTTTCAGAAAGCATACGGCATACAGCACTTCCTATTCCTCCCGAACCGCCTGTTACAAGAGCTTTTTTCATTGAATCACTCCTCTTGAAAAATTCTTTTATATGTGATATAATAGTATAAAAAATTCAGAAATGAGGTATATTGAATTGGATAACGCAAAACTTGAAAGAATAAATTTTCTTGCTAAAAAATCAAAATCACAGGGTCTTACCGAAGAAGAAAAAACTGAACAGACTCAGCTCCGTAATGAATATCGTGAGGCTTTCAGAAGAAGTCTTTCAGCTGAACTTGAAAACACATATATTGTAGAACCCGATGGCACAAAACATAAGGTACAGCGTCATGACTGATTATAAAGAACTTTATGAAACGGCTGTCAGAGCCTCTGAAAAATCATATTCACCCTATTCTTCATTCAGAGTAGGTTCAGCACTTCTTTCATCTGACGGAAAAATATTCACAGGCTGTAACATAGAAAATTCATCATATTCACTTACTGTCTGTGCAGAACGTACAGCCATATTCAAAGCTGTTTCAGAGGGAATAACTGATTTCGAGGCAATAGCTATATACGGAACAGAAAATCCCTGCATACCCTGCGGAGCATGTTTGCAGGTTATGAGTGAATTCTGCAACGCTGATTTTAAAATAGTTCTTTCTGACGGTGTTCACACTTTCAGTGAATTTCTTCCGAATGTTTTCAGCCTTAAAAAGTAATCAGCCCTGATACATTTCTTCAAGCCATTTTATAAGCTCAGAAAATCCTTCTTCGGATTTTTCAAAATCCTTCTGATTTTCTATTTCTGCCTTCATAGAACATAATCTGCCATGCCATGTAAGGCATTTAATTGTATCGGAAGTAATTATTTTATAGCTGAAATCTCCCTTGCTTCCGCTGTAATCATTTCCTGACTGGAAATAATAATATTTCGGAATATCAAAAATTTTTGATACACTCATTTTCATTTCTCCCTTTCAAGAATTTCTATAACTTCATCAAGACTTCCGCAAAGACCATAAAGCATAGCCTTTGTATCATCATCAGGCTGTGTCAGGTCGGGAATCATAACAGTTTTACAGCCGGCACGATATGATGCCTTTACGCCGTTCGGCGAATCTTCAAGGGCAATACATTCAGACGGTTCAAGACCGATTTCGTGACATGCTGTAATATATATATCAGGGGCAGGTTTCCCGTTCTGAATCATATCACCGCCGATTATTTTTTCAAAAAAGCTGAAAGCATTTATTTTTTTCAGATATTTTTCAGCACGTTCAAGCGGATTTGCAGTTGCAACTGCCATTTTATAGTGGTTGGATTTAGCATAATTCAGAAGTTCAAAAAGACCTTTTTTTACTTCTATTCCGTTTTTTTCAATATAATCATTCATAAGGGCAATACGTCTTTTGCGGATTTCGTAATAATCAAAGCTTTCGCCGAATATATTTTTCAGGTAGGGGACTGCAAGAGTATGCGAAAGACTTCTCATTCCATATACATGCTCATCAGTCATTGAAAAACTGTATTCAAGGGAAGCTTCTTTCCAGAACCTTACAAGAAGTTTTTCAGTGTCAATCATAAGTCCGTCCATATCGAAAACAATGCCTTTAATCATTTTTTTATTCTCCCTGATTTAATTTTACGCTTTTTATAGTGTTCAGAAAACTGTTACGGAAATCAGAATAGCTTTCAGAATCAGATTTGCATGTGACAATATAAATTTCAGACGGCTTGTTTACAGGGTCATTGAAAAATCCGACAACACATGACATAGAAAGAGCATCTTCTTTTCCGTTTATTTCATAGTCAAATTCCGTTATAATTCCGTCAAGACCGTTTAAGCTGATTTCTTCCTGATTTTTTTCGGTGTACTTGTCGGCAACACTCTGATAGAGTTCTTTTGAATATGTGACATATGCGTTAAGACTTGAGACTTTTTCGCTTAAACTGTCCTCATTTACAATTATTGAGGCATTACCGCAGACATATGCATTACTGTTGCTGGCTGTTGAAGTCATTGAAAATTTTTCCGGTATTGAAAAATCTATATCCGGTTCAGAAAGCGGAAGCATAACTTCTGAAACTACTGATGAATTTTTCGGAACGCTTTCACAACCGCAAAGCATAAAAATAAGCACTGAAATCAGTGCGGGAAATATTCTGTAAAGTTTTTTCATTCTTTTTCTGCCTCACAAAGTATTATTGATATGCGGAGGATTTTTATATATACCCTCCGCATTGAAATTCATAGAAATGACCAGACCGATAAGCCGGGTTCTGTCGTGTACGGCAATTTATCTAGGCTTACCGTTGCCGATAAGCTCAAGCCGTCATTACTTTGTATCCGCCGAGCAGACGTTAAGATACAAAGCACCAATAGACGTTGCATCAGGTAGGGTTTACATAGCAGTACAGTCTCCTGCACTCTGGTGAGCTTTTACCTCGCCTTTCCACCTTTACCGCAGTATAAAAAATACTGAGGAAGTATATTTCTGTTGCACTTGCCCTAAGGTCGCCCTCGGCTGTCGTTAACAGTTACCTTGCTCTGTGATGCCCGGACTTTCCTCGTAAACTGAAAAACGTTTCCGCTGCCGTATAGTCTGGTCACTGAAATATTATAATATATTTTTCACGAAAAGTCAAGCATAATTTTGAATTGCGGATTTCTTGTTAAAATGCACAAGTAATGATATGGAAAATAAATATTTTGCACAATTATTTTATTTTTCTATAAAAGTTCTTTGACATTTGGAATTTTTGTGATATAATAAAATAGTAAGCTTGTATTTTGCTACATTTTATTAAGTTTTGTAAAGGATTTGATTTTTTTATGCCTAAAATTATTGCTGTTACATCTGGAAAAGGCGGTACAGGCAAATCAACAATCTGTGCCGGACTTGGTTATACCCTCGCAAAACAAGGTCACCGCACTTTGATTATTGAACTTGATTTCGGTCTGAGATGCCTTGATATTATGCTTGGTATGGGCGGAGATGTCCCCTTTGATTTGAGTGATGTTGTCAGCAGAAAAAAAGCCCCTCTTGACGCTATCGCTCAGGTTAAAATGGCAAGCAATCTCAGTATTCTCTGTGCCCCACGCAATCCGTTTTCTACTGTTACGGCTGAACAGATTACCGAAATATGTAATTCTGTAAAAAAATACTTTGAATTTATTATAATAGATACCGGTGCAGGTATAAATTCACATGTATTTGATATAGTGGCTCAGTCAAACCTTATACTTATTGTTACCACTCCTGACCCTGTATGTGTTCGTGATGCTAATATGATGTCTGATGAATTTTACAACAGAGGCAATAAAAGTCAGAGACTTATCATAAACAAAGTTAATCACAAAATTATCGGAAGCTCCCTTGTTTCAAATCTTGATGAAATAATTGATACGATAGGTGTTCAGCTTATCGGAGTTATACCGGAAGATTTTTCACTTACTGTGGCTACCGGAAAAGGTGAGCCTATTCCTACAAACTGTGAGGGACTTCGGGCATTTGATGCCATATCAAAAAGACTTCAGGGAGACTATATTCCGCTGACAATTAAAAATGCCTTATAAAAAGGCGTTTTTATTATACAAAAAAATGGAAAGGAATGAGAAAAATGCAAATAGCAATTATTGCACATGATGCTAAAAAGGAGCTTATGGTTCAGTTTTGCAGTGCTTACTGCGGTATTCTTTCAAAGCATAAGCTGTGTGCAACAAATACCACAGGTAAACTTGTTAGTGAAGCAACAGGTCTTAACATAAGAAGATACCTCAGCGGTCGTGGAGGAGTTGAACAAATTATCGCACTTCTCGCCTGCAATGAAGTGGACGTTCTTCTGTTTTTCAGAGACCCTATAAATCCACATTCAAATGATTCTGCCAATGATATGAACCTTCTCAGACTGTGCGATGTGCATAATGTCCCCGTAGCAACAAACGTAGCTACCGCAGAAGCTCTTATATTTGCACTTGAAAGAGGAGACCTCGACTGGAGAGAGATGGGAAAGCCTGTTATATAAAAAGGCGGATACATTAAATTTCAGCAGTTCTCATTGTCCCTGATTCCTTGGGGACAATTTTAATTTTAAACTATTTTTTCATCGAAAGGAAATGTTTCTATGGCACTTAATATAAAGCGTCCTAACGGTGTACAGGATATAACACCTAAGAATATTCACAAATGGCACACTGTCGAAAAAATTGCAAAAGAAAATGCCGAAAATTTCGGATTCAAGGAAATAAGAATCCCGACATTTGAAAATACAAACCTTTTTCTGCGTTCTGTCGGCGAAACTACTGATGTGGTTCAGAAAGAGATGTATACAGTAATGGCAAAGGAAACAAAGTATACACTCCGCCCTGAAGGTACTGCCGGAACTATCCGTGCAATGCTCGAAAACGGACTTCTTAACGATGCTATGCCTCAGAGAGTATTTTACATACTTTCATGTTTCCGCCACGAAAGAACACAGGCAGGAAGATTTCGTGAATTTCATCAGTTCGGTGTTGAAATGGCAGGAAGTCAGCTCCCGTCAGCAGATGCGGAAATTATTTCCCTTGCAAACACTATTCTTAATCACCTCGGACTTAAAAATATTGAGCTTTATATAAATTCAATAGGCTGTCCGAAATGCCGTGCCGAATATCATAAAGCTCTCAGAGAATTTTTTGAAACAAAGAAAGAAAATCTCTGCGGAACATGTCTTTCAAGACTTGAAAAAAATCCTATGAGAATCCTTGACTGCAAGAGTGAGATATGTTCTGATATAGCAAAGGACGCTCCCATAATACTTGATTACCTTTGTGATGAATGCCGTGAACACTTTGAAACACTTCAGAAATATCTTAAAGCAATGAAGATTGATTTCAAGATAAATCCGAAAATAGTAAGAGGCCTTGATTACTATACAAAAACTGTTTTTGAATTTGTTTCTTCTGATATAGGTGCTCAGAGTACCGTATGCGGTGGCGGAAGATATGACGGTCTTATTGAACAGCTCGGAGGAAAGTCAACTCCGGCTCTAGGATTTGCAATGGGACTTGAAAGAATTATAATGGTTATGGAAAATCAGAAGTGTGATTTCCTCCAGCCACGCACATGTGATTTATACATTGCTCCTATGGATACACAGTCTGTTGAAAAGGCTATGGAGATAACAGGAAAACTCCGTGAATACGGTTACTGGGTTGAATATGACGTTGTCGGCAGAACCTTAAAATCGCAGATGAAATATGCTGATAAGATTAATGCTTCATTTACTCTTGTTCTCGGAGAAAATGAACTTCTTTCAAACAAGGCGAAAGTCAAGAATATGAAAACAGGCGAACAGCTTGAACTTGACCTTGATGAAAAGTTTGCGGACAGGTTTGATGCTATATGCGTTGATAATATGCTCGGAAACCTTGACCAGCTTATTGCAAGAGACAGTGAATAAAAAAAGTCGGATTCCATTAGGAATCCGATTTTTTTGCTTTTGCCTTAGCTGTAAATCTTTCACCGTATACAAGAAATCTCCTGTGAGTACATTCGCCTATTTTTCCGGCATCATCGAAAGCCTCACATCTGAATGAAATTTCTCTGCCGTTTACTTCTGTTACTTCAGCTTTTACAGTAACTTTCATATTTTCTGGAGTAGCTGAAATATGCTTGATATTTATTTCAGTTCCGACAGTTGTTTCATCATTTTCAAGATATTCAGCAATGCACATGCATGATGCTTTTTCCATAAGCATAGCCATAGCAGGAGTAGCGAAAACCTCAAGGCTTCCGCTTCCTACATTCACAGCAAGCATTGATTTTTCAACATTCTGTGATATTTCAGCAGTTTTTCCGACTGTGATATTTTTCATTTTTCCGTCTCCTCTGTATTCAGTTTTTCTTCCGGTATAGGATTTGATGAGAACAAATCGCCTATAACCCTGTCATATGTAAGTAAATCAAGTTCCTGATTATGTTCAGCGGAGCTGTCATAATTCGTTGAATATACGGGAACTTTTTCAAAGAGTTCATTCATTTTCTGAATAAATTCATCTCTTGGAGCATCGATTATATTCATAAGCATATACGGAACATAGAAGAATGAAAATTCTTCCTGCGGAACTTCTGAAAAATCTGCATCATAATTGCTCCAGAGGAGATATTTCTGTTCATAGATTACACTGCAATTTTCACCGTTTATACCGAGCTGTTCATATATTCCTGAACCGCCTTTGAGTGAAGGGAAGTGGTCACCAACCATAAATACAAGAGTAGGTTCATCAAGCTGTTCGAGCTTGTCAAGAAAATCTGAAAGACCTTCATTTGTATGCTGAACCCACTGGAGATAGTTTTCAAATTCAGCATCAGGATTTTCGCCCTGATTATAAGGCTGATGGTTCTGCATTGTAGTTGTATGGATATACATAGGAGCATCGCTGTCTTTCAGCAGTTTTTCAATCTGATTGAATACTGTTGAATCATCAATATATGTTCCATAGCGTTCAACAGGAACAGTGAAATCTTCATCAAAGATAAGCTGGTCAAAACCGAAACGGTCATAAATTCTTTGACGGCTGTAAAATGAACCGGTAAACGGGTGAATATAAGCTGTATTATATCCCCAGTCCTTGTAATACTGAGCCATAGCAGGCTGTTCTCTTTCGGCAAGAACTCTCTGAGGCATATTCGGGTCATTGAGTGAACGTACAGGCAGACCGAAAAGAAGTTCAAATTCTGAACGGACTGTAAAGCTTGCATATGTAGGAGCAATAAGTTTGCCTGAATATCCTTCTGCACAGGCTTCATCAAATTTTTCATAATATTTGTCATCAACATTAAGTTCATCAAATGCACGGAAATCAGCATAGGATTCGCTCATAATAACAATTACATTAGGTTTCTGACCGCCGTTGAAATCACCTGACTGAACTTCTTCAGAACTGAGAATATTATTTATTGTTTCCTCTGAATAGGAATCAGGCTGAACAAGTCTGTTTTCAAAGCTTTCTGATGCAGTTTCAACAAGGAATGCAAGCAGACTGTTGCTTTCAAATTTTTCATTGAGCAGGAATGTATTGCTTGCACTTGTTGTATCAACATCAAATATTGAATATACAGATGTTGAAAAAGAAGGTATTACTATAAGTGATATGCATGGCAATGCACAGAATCCGGCAGTAAGAAAACGCTTGATAGGTTTCATTTTCATTTTGGGATTGAAATAGAATGCGACAGCTATAAATGCAATTGCAATCAGATAGTATATAATAAGCCGAGGAGTGATTTTTATATATGCAAAAGATGTCAGGCTTTTAACGCTTTTAAATAACTTCATATCTGAAAGAATCAGATGATTTCCGTTAGTGCCGTATTTAAAAAGTTCTACGGTGCTTAAAAGCATATACACAGTTCCATGCAATAGCATAGCGAGCCAGCCCCTTTTTGTTATTGCAAGGAGCATGTAAAAGATGAGTGATGCAACAATGAAATTAAAGAGCATAACACTGGGGCGTTCTATAACGAATTTTAAAAAGCTCGAAACGTATTTGGCCTGATTTATTTCTGCCATGCACGAAATAAATATGGGGAAAATAAGGATTATAAGCATATTGAAGTGCTTATATTTTTCTGTATTCTGTTCACGGACAGTATTAAGTCTGTGAACATTATCTTTAACAGACGTTTTAAAATCAATAAATTTTTGTTTCATTTTATTCCTTCCTTCATAATAAAAAAGACAGAATGTTTCCTATGCCATTATAAAATATATCATAAAAAAAACGAAAATTCAAGTGAAGGAAAAAAATATCATCGATTTGTCATAATTCTTGTATCTACTGTAAAAATCAGATATTATCAACAGAAAATTTAGTGCAGATTTCACATAATTATTTCAGCCAGCCGTTTTTATGGGCATCATTAACTATTTCGTTTACATAATTCCAGAGTGTTGCCGAACCGTCCTGCATATATGAATTGCGTTCGAGAACCTGATTTTTATGTATGCCATGTTCTTTCCATGCAATACCCTGTTTTCTGTAATTTAATGTAAGTGGCTGAACGTGGTCAAGAACATTTGCAAATTTTGATTCAGGAGTTTTTCTTTCTTCAAATTCATTCCAGAGCGAAATCATTTCATCACGCTGGTCATCGGGGAGAATACCGAAAATTCTTTCAGATGCTTTTTCCTCACGTTCTCTCTTTGATTTATAGCCTGCACTGTCATAGTAGTAAGTATCACCTGCATCAATTTCAACAATATCATGAATTAAAAGCATTTTTATTGTTTTGAGAACATCAACAGGTTCATCGGAATATTCAGCAAGGATAAATGCAAGTACAGCAATATGCCAGCTGTGTTCAGAATCATTTTCCTTTCTGTCCTCATTCAGAACATAAGTCTGACGGTAAATATTTTTAAGCTTGTCGATTTCAGCAATAAAGTCCATCTGCTTTTTAAGTCTCTCATTCATCGGAACTGTCCTCCTCCTGATTTGATTTGCAGAAAGTGGAATACAAGTCTCCCTTTCTGAACCCGTATTCTTTTGCAATGGCTTTGCATGCATTAACAGGTTTTTCGCCTGCCTCAACAAGATTTTCAACCTGTTTTAATGCATCATTGATGTCAATGCTTTTCTGTTCAGAATTTTGTTTTCCCTCAACTACAAGAACATATTCACCTTTCGGCGATTTTATGCTGTAATATTCAATGGCTTCTGAAATTGTCATTCTCAGGACTTCTTCATATATTTTAGTAAGTTCACGGCATATTGAAATTTTTCTGTCGCCGAAATATTCAAGCATATCTTTAAGAGTTGAATTGAGTTTGTGCGGAGCTTCATAGAATATCATAGTGCGTTTTTCATCTTTGAGAGATTCAAGATGTTCAAAACGCTGTTTTTTTGTTACGGACAAAAATCCCTCAAAAGTAAATCTTGAAGTATTGAGACCTGATACTGCAAGGGCAGAAACAACGGCACTCGGCCCTGGAACAACCTTTACATCAATATTTTTTTCATAACATATTTTAACGAGATTTTCACCGGGGTCAGAAATGCATGGCATACCTGCATCAGTAACTACTCCGGCATTTTCACCGTTAAGGATTCTTTCTGTTATGCGGTCAGCAACTTCACGTCCGCTGTGTTCGTGATAGCTTACAAGCGGTTTATGAATATCATATCTTGAAAGAAGTTTGAGAGTAACTCTTGTATCTTCCGCACATATGAAATCAACATTCCTGAAAGTTTCAAGCTGACGGAGTGTTATATCCTCCATATTTCCTATCGGAGTACCGATTACATATAAAGTACCCATTATTCACACTCTTTTCCGATTTTATAGATTTCTTTGAGTTCATTGCTTTTCATATAGAGAGGCGGTTCAATTTTCAAAAAAGGCTTTGAACCTTTTTTACCCTCTATAAGAAAGAGCCAAGGACTCTGTTCAGAGTTATTTGAAACAAATCTTATACGTTTTGGTTCAATATTATTTTCTTTCATAGCAGTTATGACATCTGCAAGACGTTCAGGACGGTTGCACATACAGAGTCTGCCTCCGAATTTAAGTAGTTTTGAGGCTGAACGGCATACATCATTGATATTGCACATAATTTCATGACGAGCAATTTTCTGTGCAGTGATAGAACTTTCAATTCCTGCATTAGTAGCTTTGTACGGGGGATTGCATATAACTAAATCAAGCATACCGACAGGAGCATTGTCCCACAGAACTTTTAAATCTGCAAGAACAGGAACAATATTTTTTACATTGCTTGATTCAATGCCTTTTTTGAGCTGTTCAACGGCACTTTCCTGAATATCAACAGCATAGGTAATCTGAGGAGGATTTTTTTTCTGCATAATCATAGGAATAATTCCGCAGCCCGTACCCAAATCGCAGACTTTATCTTTCATACGGTAATTTGAAAAGTATGTCAGAAGAAATGCATCAGTTCCGAAACGGTGTTCAGTGCTTGCACAGACAAATATATCATCAGTAAGTTTTTCCATAGAATATTCTGTCATATTATAGTACCGCCTCCGACAACAATATCACCGTCATAAAATACGACAGCCTGCCCCTTTGTCACAGCTCTCTGAGGTTTTTCAAATCCAACATGGTAAATTCCGTCACCCTTGTATGAAAGAACAGCATTCTGTTCAGACTGGCTGTATCTTGTTTTTGCAGTAATTTCAATTGGCTTTTCGAGTGTATCAAAGGGAATTAAATTCACATCGCAGGCATCAAGTGAACTTGTGTATAAATCAGATTCATCACCGATAACAACCTGATTTTCGGGGATATTCTTCTTTACTACATATGCAGGTTTTCCGAGAGCTATTCCAAGACCTTTTCGTTGACCTATTGTGTAGTTTATAATACCTTTGTGCTTTCCGAGAATTTTTCCGTCAGTGCTTACAAAATCACCTTCAGGAACATCAATATTCTTGAATTTTTTTATAAATGATGAATAGTCGCCGTCAGGAACAAAGCATATATCCTGACTGTCAGGCTTATGAGAATTTACAAGGCCGTATTTTTCAGCAATTTCACGCACTTCTGTTTTTGTAAGATTTCCGAGAGGGAAAAGAGTATGACTTAGCTGTTCCTGTGTCAGAGAGTATAAGACATATGTCTGGTCTTTAGACCTGTCTTTCGGACGCTTTAACAAATATCTGCCTGAATTTTCATCAAATTCCACAACAGCATAATGACCTGTTGCGATATAGTCAAAATCAAGTTCCTTTGCCCTTAAAAGCATTTTGTCGAATTTTATGTGTCTGTTACATTCTATGCAGGGGTTAGGAGTTCCGCCCTCAAGGTAACATTCCGCAAACTGATTCATAACATATTCTCTGAATTTGTCCTTGAAGTTGAAAACAAGATGTTCAAATCCGAGTTTGTATGCAACACTTCTTGCATCTTCAACATCAGACAATGCACAGCAGGTCTTGTTTGTTTTTTCAGCCTCAATTATATCTTCATTTGAAAAGAGCTTCAATGTGACACCTGTAACATCATAACCCATATTTCTAAGCAGAAGTGCTGAAACAGAACTGTCAACGCCTCCGCTCATTCCAACCATAACCTTTTTCATTTTATTAAATTACCATTCCTTTATAATATTCGGGAGTTCTCCGAGATTATATATATATTTGTCTGCAAGCTTTATCATTTCAGGAAAATCATTTTTATTGAAATTATCGTATACAGCAACAGTAGGGAATCCTGCTTTGACAGTAGTCTGAACGCAGTGAAGTGAATCTTCAGCAACAAGTGTTTCAGAAATTTCTGTATTCATAAGCTTTGAACATTCTATATAAATATCGGGGAATTTTTTGCTTTTCGGAATATCCTCTCCGGTGAGAATAAATTCAAACCTTTTTTCTATATCATATCTTTGGAGAAATGTCTCTGCAAGCATTTTGTGAGTTGAAGTTGCTATGCAGAACGGAATACCATTTTCCTCGAGAAAATTCAGGATATTGAGAGCATTTTCTTTAAGTTTTATTTCATATCTGTACTGATTGAAAACAGTCTGTGCAACTTCCTTTGCAACTTCATCGGGTGTTTTGTCAAGACCGAGCATTTTTATAAAAAAGTCAGATGACTGCTCAATAGTCATAGTTTTAAGCTTTTCAGATATTTCGGGAGTGTAAGTACCGCCGTATTTTTCAATAATTTTTTTGTCAACATCGCACCATACATGCATTGAATCGGCAAGAGTGCCGTCCAAATCGAATATAACAGCTTTTATCAGAGAAAATTCCCCCTTTTATATTTTTAAAATATTATATCACACAGCCCCGTTTTTGTCAAACAAAATCCCCGCAGTTCCGTTGAAATTCACTGCGGGGAAATTTTTTTATATCAAGCTATTGATTTTTGAGGTAATAAGGTGTTATAATAATGTCAATGATTTTCGGAAATAAGTGCGAGAGTATCTCTTGCGATAAGGAGTTCTTCATTTGTAGGAACAACCCATACCTCTACCTTTGAATCAGAAGTTGAAATTTTCTGGAGCTTTCCTTTTGTTGCGTTGTTTATTTCCTTATCGATTTTAATTCCGAAAAATTCCATATCAGAGCAGGAAATTTCTCTTGTAGGAGCATCATTTTCACCGATACCGCCTGTAAATATTACAGCATCAAGACCGCCCATAGCAGCAGTGTAAGCACCGATATATTTCTTTATTTCATATGTAAGCATATCGCATACGAGGAGTGACTTTTTATCGCCTTCCTTTGCAGCAGCGGAAATTTCACGGTTATCGGAGGATATTCCGGAAAGTCCAAGGAATCCTGATTTCTTGTTCATATAGTCGCTCATTTCAGCAGGAGAGAAACCATGTTTCTGTGCTACGAATGTTACAGCAGAAGGGTCAACGCTTCCTGTACGAGTTCCCATTACAACACCGTCAAGAGGAGTAAAGCCCATTGAAGTATCAATTGATTTACCGCCCTTTACAGCAGTGATTGAAGAACCGTTTCCGAGGTGACATGAAACAATTTTAAGGTCTTTTATATCCTTGCCCATAGCTTTTGCAAGAGCAGATGTAACAAATCTGTGTGAAGTTCCGTGGAAACCATATTTTCTTACATGGTATTTTTCATAGTCTTCATATGGGAGACCGAACATATAGGCACGTTCAGGCATAGTCTGGTGGAAAGCTGTATCGAATACAACAACCTGAGGAACATTTGCAGGTATAACCTTCTTGCAGGCTCTGAGAGCAAGTGCATGAGGGTGGTTATGTACAGGAGCAAGCTCACGAAGTTCATCGATTTTATCAATAACTTCATCAGTAACGAGAGTAGTCTTATCAAAAATTTCAGCACCCTGAACTATTCTGTGACCAACAGCAGAAATTTCGTCCATACTCTTTATAACGGCATAATTGCCTGTTGTGAGAGTTTCAACAAGTTTCTGGAAAGCTTCAGTATGAGTCGGGAAATCGCAGTCAGCTTCAAACTTTCTGCCGTCTCCTGTTTTGTGAGAGATGTGACCATCAATACCGATTCTGTCGCAGTTGCCCTTAGCGATGACGCTTTCGTCATTCATATCAATAAGCTGATATTTAAGAGAAGAACTGCCTGCATTAACTACTAAAATAATCATTAATAAACAAATCCTTTCAAAAAAATAGTCTGCAAGATAATTATATACTTTTTTGTCTTATTTTGCAAGGGCTTTTTGTATTTTTAATATATTGAACAAAAGTCCGATGAGGAGGAGATTTTTATAAAAATAACCGGAATTGTATGTGAATACAATCCGTTTCACAACGGGCATCTGTATCACATAAGAGAAACGAAAAAGAATGGTGCAACACATATTGTTGCAGTTATGAGCGGAAATTTCGTTCAGCGTGGTGATATTGCCATAATGAACAAGCTTGACAGAGCGAAGCTTGCAGTAAAATCGGGAGCAGACCTTGTAATTGAAATTCCTGTATCATATTGTCTTGCACCGGCAGAAATATATGCAAAAGGTGCAGTATATCTTTTGAGTGCAATGGGAGCTGTCGATGAAATTTCATTCGGGAGTGAATGCGGTGATATAAAAAAGCTTTCCGATACACTTAATTTTGCTGATACCGCAGTAAAAAATAATATGAACGATATACAGGAGCTTATGGAAAAGGGATATACTTATCCACGGGCATTGACCTCTGTGGTTATGAGATACAGTGAGGAGGCAGGGGAAACAATTCTCCAGCCCAATAATATTCTTGCCATAGAATATATGCGTGCAGTAAACAGATATGCTCCTGATATGAAAATATTTACAGTAAAAAGAAAAAGCGTTCAGCATGACAGTGAATATTCTGAGGACGGATTTGCAAGTGCATCATATATAAGAAAAATGCTTAAAGCAGACTGTGATATATCTGAACAGTTCACAACTCCTTTATGGAGCAGTGCAATACAAACAGCATCTGAAAACGGTGAACTTGCTGATATAAACCGTCTTGAAAGAATTATACTGTACAAGCTCCGGACTTCTTCTCCTGAAGAAATATCAGATATATGCGATATTTCAGCAGGAATGGAAAAAAGAATTTATAATGCAAGAATGGCAGGCTCGCTTGATGAGCTTGAATTTACCGTAAAATCCAAAAATTATACTATGTCAAGAATAAGACGTGCATTGCTTAATATACTAATCGGAATAAGAAAAGATGATATAAAAATATTACCTCCTTATATAAGGATTCTTGCGTCAAATGAAAGAGGTCTTGATATTCTTTCTGAACTTAAAAATAAGTCCCGTCTGCCCTATAACACTTCGCTTGCAAAACTTGAAAAAATAAACCCCGAATCTGAAAGGTTTGCACAGCTTGAAGCAAAAGCATCTGATATATACGGACTCGGACTTTATAAAATACAGTCTGCCCAGAAAGATTACCGTTCTAAATTTTCAATAGATTTGGATTAAAAAGTTTTTTTATGCAAGGAGTTTTTTTAAGATGAATAAATTAAAATTGTCAGTTTTTCCGTCAGTTCTGGTACTGTCTCTGCTTTCATCATGCGGAAACCGTATGGAAGACGTTCCTCCGGTGGTTATGGCACAGCAGACTGTTCCGGCAGTAACGTTTCAGACGGCTGTTACAACAGCAGTCATTACAACAACTGAAACTGTTACAACTGTGACAGAACCTCCTGACGTTCCTCAGATAATAAATGTAAGCAATACAGAAACTTTCGGTATTGATGAACTGCCGGAGGAGTATTATATAGAAGTTACCCCGATTTATCAGGAACCTGAACTTCCTGCCGGCTGTGAAATAACTTCACTTGATATGCTTCTTAATTATCTCGGATTTGATATTGACAAGGTTGATTTGTCTGATAAATATCTGAAAAAAAATTATGATTATACAGAAAATTTCTATGAGGCTTTTATCGGAAATCCGAAAGACGGAACAGGTTTCGGCTGTTATTCCCCTGTAATTGCCGAATCAGCACAGAAATATCTTCAGGATATGGACAGCGATTTTGATGTATATGACCTTACCGGAAGCGAACTTGATGACCTTTTCTATTATATAGCTGATGACAAACCTGTTGTTATATGGGCAAGTATGAGCCTTGTGGACGTGAGATACTATAATGCATGGACTATTGAGGACGACGGTGAGGAAGTATGGTGGTATGAAAATGAACACTGCATGCTCCTTACGGGATATGATACATATAACGGAACTGTAACAGTATGTGACCCTCTTAAAGGCGAATATACTTATGACATGTGCAGATTTGAAGAAATATATGATGAACTTGAAAAACAGGCAGTAACTATATATTAGAAATAAATTATAAAAATTGTACTTTTTTTACAATTTTTCTATTGACTTATTCTGATTTTTGTATTATAATATAAACATGAAAATTTTGGATTTTTTATTTACAAAATTAAAATTGAGGAGTGATTCTATGAAAAACATTCTTTTTGCTTCATCTGAATGTGTGCCTTTTATCAAAACAGGCGGTCTTGCTGATGTTGTCGGTGCTTTGCCGAAATATCTTGACAGAAATGAATATGATGTCAGGGTTATAATGCCTTACTATACATGTATCCCTGCAAAATACCGTGATAACTTTAAGTATGTTACTCATTTCTACATGGATTTCGGAAAGAGAATTGTAGGCACTCATGTCGGAATAATGGAATATGAATATGAAGGAGTAAAGTTCTACTTTGTTGACAATGAATATTACTTCAAGTGCAACACACCTTATTCCTCTGATTTGAAATGGGATATTGAACGCTTTACTTTCTTCTGCAAGGCTGTGCTTGCAATAATGCCCGTTGTAAACTTCTGCCCTGATATAATTCACTGTCACGACTGGCAGGCATCACTTATTCCGGTGTTCCTTAAATCCACATTTGCCTCACACCCGTTCTACAATCATACAAAGTCAATTATGACTATACACAACCTCAGATTTCAGGGTGTATGGAATATCGATACATTCAAGTACAATACAAATCTTCCGGACTATATGTTCACTCCGGACAAGCTTGAATACAAAAAAGATGCAAATATGCTCAAGGGCGGTCTTGTCTATGCAGACTATATAACAACCGTTTCTGAAACATATGCAGATGAAATCAAGTATCCTTTCTACGGCGAAGGTCTTGACGGTCTCCTCAGAGCAAAGAAAATGCAGCTCAGGGGTATCGTAAACGGCATAGATTATCAGATTTTCAACCCTGCTACTGATGAACATATATATTCAAAGTATTCAAGCAAGAATTTCAGAAAGGCTAAGGCTGAAAATAAAAGAAAACTTCAGGAACAGCTCGGACTTCCTCAGAATCCGGACAAGTATATGATTGCCATTATCTCAAGACTCACTGACCAGAAAGGTCTTGACCTTGTTGAATATGCTCTTGAAAGAATTGTTGATTCAAATACACAGCTTGTTGTAATCGGAACAGGCGAAAGCAGATATGAAAATATGTTCAAGCACTATGCATGGAAGTATAAAGACAGAGTTTCTGCAAATATACTTTATTCTGATGACCTTGCACACAAACTTTATGCCGCAGCTGATGCTATGCTTGTACCGTCACTCTTTGAACCATGCGGTCTTACTCAGCTTATGTCACTCAGATACGGAACAGTTCCGATTGTAAGAGAAACAGGCGGTCTTAAAGATACTGTTGAACCTTACAACGAATTTGAAGGCACAGGAACAGGCTTCTCATTCAAGAATTATAATGCTGATGAAATGCTCAGCGTTATCAATTATTCAAAGAAAGTATACTTTGAAACTCCTAAGGAATGGGATAACATTATAAAGAGAGGTATGGAAAAGGACTTCTCATGGAATAATTCCGCAAAACAGTATGAAGGCATCTATAACTGGATGTGTTCATGGGAATAATACCGTAAAAAACAACAGCGGTCAGTTTGATTTAAACTGACCGTTTTTTTATTTGTATGAACTTATTGTATCAAGAATTTTCATTGCATCATCAAAATGAATAGCCTTGACAGTGTGACGGACAGAACTTCACTTCCGAATCTTATTGATACTGTGCATTTTTTAAAGAATTTCTGAAAAGGAGTCTGCATTATCTGAAAGGTTGCAACTTTTTCAGGTTCAGCAATTGCCGTATGAAATGAAAGTCTCTTTGCATAATTTATTTGTATATAGCCGTCATTAAAAGTGATACCGCTTGTAAAGAGTGCAGTCAGATTTACTATTACAGACCATAATGCAGGAATTTCCGCCATAACTGTAACAAAGACTGCAAGTTCATGAAATTCCGGAAAGAAGTATGTTATTATTGATGTAAGAGGAAGTATCAAAGCTGATATTATTACAGAAAGCCATATATACTGCCAGAAACTTGTTATTTTCGGCTTATACTGCTTTGATATGCTGAATCTTGCATGAACTATGTCAGAGAGATTTTCATTAAGAGTTCTTTTTGTTATAATCGGAACAAGAACAGGCAGATTTTTTGTGTTTGAACCATATCCAGAACAGCTTATATTTATTGACATAACTCTGAAAAGTTTCATTATGACGTTCTGACGTATATCAATGTAATTTATTTTCTTCATAGATATATTGAAATGACGTTTTGTGAAATATCCGAATTTTATTTCAATTATATCAGAATCGTGTCTTATACTGAATCCGCTGTATTTTATAAGATTTATTATGAATGATATAATCCATGTTGAAAGCAGGAATATCATAATTCCCCATATGACAGGAGGAACTGCTGAAATAATGAATTTTGAAGTTTCAGCAGAAATTATATCTATTGACGTAAGAATAATATCCTTTGCTATTTCACCGCCCTGAAAGAAAAATGTTCCTATATATATAATTCCCGAAAGACTGCTTGAAAAAAGTGCGGAGAATACAAGTATAAGATAGAGCTTTGGTTTATGGCTGTATTTTATGCTGTTATACTGTGAAACGGACGGTATTTTTTTCATAATTTCACTAATGGTTTTATTCTTTAAAAGCAGATGCATATCATTTGAAGGAGTTGTTCCGGAACGTGTATCAGCATAAAATTTTACTGCTCCGAAAATTCTGAGATGAAAAGGGTGTTCAATTGTTACAGATGATAAGTTTTTTATCGGAATATCAGTTTTAATTTTGAATATAATTCCCTGACAGTGAACAATTGAATATTTTGTAACTGTTATAAGTGAAAATTTCCACCTTATATATCCGAAAAGTATAATAGCAGTTATTATAAGTAAATCAAACCAAGAACCTTTAACCCATTCATAAAGACGGTTTACATCAAGGCGATATGCTTTTATTCCTCGCAGGAGAGGGAATATTAAAAGCCATATGTTTTTTGCTGAATATTTCAGTATTTTAAGAGGGTGTTCATGATACAGGATAATCACTTCCTTTTGACAGTGTATTCAAGCTGGCTTATGACCGCTTTGAAATCCTTCCGGCTTAAAAACGGCAGAATCATAATTCCTCCGTAAACATTAAGCACTATAAAGCAGAGCCCCTCTATACAGCAGAAACCTGTTGTAATATACTGAACTGATGATATATGGATAGTCTGTTCACGATGAAAGAAAACGCCGTATTTTTTTGTTATTGTATTTTCACCTAAGTAAAATTCAAGATTTCTGAACATAGCCGGAAAATAAAAAAATATAAGTATTATTCCCATTGCTGAGAATATCGCCATGAGAACAATCATAAGCATATAAAAGGGTATAAAAAGACGGCAGAGTATTAAAAGAATAATTATAATTACTGATATAAGTATTCTTAAAATATTAAGAGGAGTTTTGTCAGCGTTGTATATTTTCAAAATAAAATCCCTCACATTATGAATTTATATATTTATAGTATACCATAAAATATTATATAATTACAAGGGGGAAAAGATGAATGTAAGCAATATTTTAAAAACGATAAACGGATATGTCTGGGGAGGAGGTCTGATATTTCTTCTTTTATCGGCAGGACTGATTTATACATTGAAATTGAGATTCATACAGTTCAGAATGATACCATTTCTTTTAAAAGGAAAAAATAACGGGGAATCAGAAAAATCAGGAACAGGAATTTCACAGCTTAAAACGGTTACATCATCACTCGGAACAGCTATGGGAACAGGAAATATAATAGGTGTTGCATCTGCAATAGCAACAGGCGGTGCAGGGAGTATATTCTGGATGTGGGTATCAGCATTTTTCGGAATGGCTCTTGTATATGCAGAAAACTATCTCGGAATACTTTACCGCCGTAAAAAAGGCAGTGAATGGCTTGGGGGAGCAATTTCATATCTTAAATACGGAGTAGGCTCTGATGTGCTTGCCGTTATTTTTTCAGTATTCTGTGTACTTGCATCATGGGGAATGGGAGGAATGGTTCAGTCCAATTCAATAGGAAATGCTTTTTATGATTTCGGGACAGAAAAATATGTTACAGCATTTTTTATTTTTTTGTCGGTGTATGCAGTTGTCTCAGGAGGAATAAAAAGAATAGGAAGTGCCACACAGATAATAATTCCTGTTCTTACAGCAGTATATATAATAATATCCATTACAGTTATAATAAATCATCATGAACGTCTTGGAGGTGCTTTTAAAGAGATATTCAGTTCAGCCTTTAATTTCAAATCAGCAGGAGGATATGCTGTATCAGTTGGAATAAGACGAGGAATATTTTCAAATGAGGCAGGACTCGGAAGTTCTTCAATAATGCACAGTGCCTGTGAAGAAAGCGAACCGTCCGTTCAGGGAATGTGGAGTATATTTGAAGTATTTCTTGATACGATAGTATGCTGTACTCTTACAGCACTTGTTCTTCTTGTAACAGATACATATGATATAAATAAAGCATACGGCGGAAATATTTTTATAAATATATCAGTTATACTTTTTGCTTTCTGTACAATAACAGGCTGGTATTACTGCGGTGAAACGTCATTCCGTCATATTTCGGGAGGAAGATATATAAAGCCTTACCGGCTTGTATTTTCTGTTGCAGTAGCTTCCGGAGCAATATTTTCGCTTGAAGATGTGTGGACGCTTTCTGATATTTTCAATGGTCTTATGGCATTTCCGAATATACTTGCACTTCTTTTTCTGTGCCGTAAAGTTAAAAGACAATAAAATATATTATAAGTATAAATATCTGTTTAGCAGGCAATATTTAAGTTGATGTAATAAAACGGAGGTATATTGCTATGAGCTATTACGGTGAAAAAGGAAAATTCAGTTTCAGGGATAATTTTTGTGAGGAAACAGATATTTCTGAAATGGGGGAACTTGCAGATTTCGGAAGGATTGTTGGTAATATTTTCAGAAGAATTGCAGTCGGTACTGATATATTATCCCGAAATCCCGAACTTTCTGTTTTGATTGGAGGAATTGCAAAAGGCGGAGCAGATGTATTTGTTATAAATGAGCCTGTCCCTGTTTTCAGATACGGAATAAAACTTTCTGAATGTGACTGCGGAATATATATCTGCGGAGAAGAAAAACTGCGTTTTATTTTTTTCGACAGATACGGCATAAATATGCCTGAAAGCGTTATGCTGAAAATATATAATGCCAAATCAGCAGAAAATTCTGAAAAATCAGGAAAAATATCATATCTTTACAATATGAGTCTGCTTTATATAAATTCAATCAGGGACAGTGTTGCAGAGAATTTTACCGGCAGAGCTGTTATAAGCTGTGGAAACAGAAAAATTTCTGATATATGGAGAAACTTTTTTTCATCTGAAACAGGTGATATTGTTTTTCAGATTTCAGAGGACGGAAGCCGTGTAAACTGTTACAGCACCGATTCGGGATTTATTTCATATGAAAGACTTGTTCTTGCATATGCACTTATTTTATGGGAAAAAGGCGAGAAAGTAATACTTCCGTATGGATTTCACTATGCAGGTGAAGAACTCGCAGAAAGTATGAATGCCTGTTATGAATACAGCAATGAATCAAATCATAATGATTTATATAAACAGCGTTTTACATCTGATTCGCTTTTCCTCTGTACAGCCCTCATGAACAGTACTGAAAATATACAGGATACAATAAGAAAAATTCCGCCTTTTTATACTGCAAGACGTGAAATAAGTACAGATTTCTGTATGCGTGATTCTGAGAGAACTATTCTTGATTCTGACGGAAGAATAAAAATTTCAAGAAGCGGAAAGAACCGAATTTCCCTTGCTGTTCAGTCTATGAGTATGGAAAATTCCGCAGAACTCTGCGGAAAATGGGAAAAGCTTATTCTTGAAAAAAACAGAAAATAAATCTGACTATAAGAAATCCTATTTGTAAAAATTGTATAATCACAGCTTTTTTGCTTGACAGATTACAACTCATAACGTATAATAATATTGTATATATTTTTCGGCTTTAACGGCGTGGTTGGGATAATCCACGCCTTTAAGATAAAAGTTTCCATTCGTGATTTTATTAAAGTGCGTTGTTTCATCGTTTCTGCATATTGTTCCTGCAAGTAAATCAAGAAAATGCACTTGTACAGAAAGTGAGGTCATAAAGTGAACGAAAAGGAAAATCAAAAAAAATCTCCGGCTGGTTATAAAAGAAAATATGTTCGCAGAAAGCCGGAACAACAGGAAAATTCTCTTTCCGAACCAAAAAGGGAAAAAAGAGAATCCCGAAAAACTCCCGTAAAAATAATTCCTCTCGGAGGTCTTAACGAAATCGGAAAGAATATGACTGTCTTTGAATGTGCAAATGATATGTTTATTCTTGACTGCGGTCTTGCTTTTCCTGATGCTGATATGCCGGGTGTGGATATAGTAATTCCTGATTTCACATACGTTGAAAGAAATCGTGACAAACTCAGAGGAATTGTTCTCACTCATGGACATGAAGACCATATAGGCGGTCTTGTTTATTTTCTGAAAAAAATGAACGTCCCCGTATACGGCACAAAGCTTACACTCGGACTTGTTGACGGAAAACTTAAAGAACATGGACTTTCCGGCAGAGTTCAGCTCAATGTTGTTCCGCCAAGAAAAACAATAAAAATGGGCTGTATGGGTGTTGAACTTATAAAAGTAAACCATTCTATACCTGATTCAGCCGGAATAGCTATTCATACTCCGGCAGGAGTAATTGTGCATACAGGTGATTTCAAGGTTGATTTTTCACCAATAGACGGCGGAATTATTGACCTTGCACGTTTCGGTGAACTCGGAAACAGGGGAGTTCTTGCCCTTATGTCCGAATCAACAAATGCTGAACGACCCGGCTATACTCAGACTGAAAGAAAAGTCGGTGAATCCTTTGAAAATCTTTTTAAAAAGGCAGACGGAAAAAGAATTATAATAGCTACATTTTCTTCAAATATACATCGTGTTCAGCAGATTGTCAACTGTGCGGAAAAATACGGCAGAAAAGTCGCTCTTTTCGGAAGAAGTATGATAAACGTCATCACAACTGCCATAGACCTCGGTTACCTTAAAGTTCCGGACGGAATAATCATAGATATTGAAATGATGAATCTCTATAAAAATGAACAGATTGTTCTTATAACAACAGGAAGTCAGGGAGAACCTATGTCCGCCCTTACAAGAATGGCTATGAATGACCATAAAAAAGTAAATATTACTCCTCAGGACTTTATTATAATTTCTGCAAAGCCTATACCGGGGAATGAAAAGTATGTCACAAAGGTTGTAAATGAACTTATGAAATCCGGTGCAGAGGTTGTATATGAATCTATGTATGAAGTCCATGTATCAGGCCACGCTTGTCAGGAGGAGCTTAAACTTATGATGGCTCTGACAAAACCGAAATTCTTTATTCCTGTTCATGGTGAATACAAACATCTTAAAAAACATGCTGAACTTGCTGTTGATGTCGGAATACCGGAGGAAAATATAATTATTGCCGAAATAGGAAATGTTATTGAAACTGACGGCGTTAAAATGTCAGTAGTTTCACAGGTTCCTGCCGGAAGAACTCTTGTTGACGGTCTCGGAGTCGGAGATGTCGGTTCAATTGTTCTCAGAGACAGAAAGCATCTCGCTCAGGACGGACTTATTATAATTGTTGTCGGCATAGAAAAATCTAAAAATCATGTTGTTTCAGGGCCGGACATTATATCAAGGGGATTCGTTTATGTTCGTGAATCAGAGGAACTTATGGTTGATTCAAGAAATATACTTATCGGAACTTTAAATAACTGTTCTGCCAGTGAATTTAAGGAATGGAATACCCTTAAAGGAAAAATGAGAGATGCTCTTTCAGATTATATTTATCAGAAAACAAAAAGGAGTCCGATGATTCTTCCGATTATTATGGAAGTCTGATTTCATCGGAACGGAGATGAAAAAATGAAAAAAAAATTTCCCTTGGCATTGATAATAATATCGGTGATGATGTTTCTTTGTGAGCTTATCGCATCTTTTATGCTATGCAAGTACAACGTCAGGGAATTTATGGCAATATCTGTTCCCGCAACGGTTCTCTGTATAGTTTTTATAGCGGTTCTTGCCGGAAATTTCCGGCATATGTACCGCCATGTCAGCCGTATAAGCACCAATCTTGAACAGAGTGGGGCGGAATTTATGAATTTTCTGCCCGCCCCTGCCGTAGTTATAGACAAAAGCGGAATAGTTGTCTGGTATAATGAATTTTTCAGGGAAAAGGTTGCTGCCGAACAGGATATTTTCGGCTATTCGCTTCTTGACTATATAAGTATTGACCTCGGTGAAATTCAGAAGGGCAGTGAATGTCTTTGTATGGTGAACGGAAACAGCTATAAAGTCCGTTCAGTCGTTACAAGAGGCAAGGACGAGGAATCCCTCACCGTTCTTTATTTTTCAGATGTAACGGATTTGTTACGCCTTGAAAAAACCTTCAATGATACAAGACAGTCTGTTGTTATCCTTATGATTGATAATTATGACGATATAATGCAGAATGCAAAAGAAACAGAAAAGGCTAAAACATCTGTTGAAACCGAACAGCTCATTGAAAACTTTATGAACGGAACTAACGGTATCGTAAAAAAAATATCTGACAATACTTTTGTTGCCGTTCTTGAGGACAGACATCTGAATAAGATTATAGAGGAAAAATTTAAAATTCTTGATTCCGCAAGAGAAATAAAACTTGGTGAAAGAAACTGCCTTACGTTTTCAATAGGAGTCGGACAGGGTGCAGGTTCTCTTGAAGAAAGCGAAAAAATTGCAAGACAGTGTCTTGATATGGCTCTCGGACGCGGAGGAGACCAGGCTGTCGTAAAAACTGAAAACGGTTTCAGATTTTTCGGCGGAGTTTCAAAAGGCGTTGAAAAGAAATCCCGTGCAAAAACCCGTATTATTGCAAATACACTTCAGGATTTTATTGAAAAATCCGATAATGTTTTTATAATGGGGCATAGTTTCGGTGATTTGGATTCAATAGGTGCGGCGACAGGTCTTGCTTCAGCAGTAAGACTTCTTGGAAAAAATGCTTATGTTGCTGTTGACCGCAAAAAAAATCTTGCCATTCAGCTTATAGAACATATAGAAGAAACTACAAAGGTTGATGATTTCTATATATCACCGCAGACTGCTGTTGATTCAATTACAGACAGTGACCTGCTTATTATAGTTGATACTCATAACAAGGACTTTATCGAAAGCAAGGAACTTTATAAAAAAGCAAAAAATATAGTCGTTATTGACCACCATCGTAAAACTGTCAATTTTATTGACAATGCTGTTATCTTTCATCATGAGCCTTATGCATCATCGGCTTCTGAAATGGTAACAGAGCTTATACAGTATTTCAAGTTTGAGGGTTCTGCAAATATTGATGCATGCTATGCGGAGGCACTTCTCTCAGGAATAACTCTTGATACAAAGAATTTTATAATGAGAACAGGTGTCAGAACCTTTGAGGCTGCGGCTTATCTCAGAAAACTCGGTGCGGATACTGTTACCGTCAAAAAGCTTTTTTCAAGTACAATAGAATCATATAAACGCCGTACACAGATAGTATCTTCCGCAGATATACATAACAGATGTGCTATTGCATCAACAGAGCTTAAAAGTGATGATATAAGACTTATCTCACCGCAGGCTGCTGATGACCTTTTAAGTATATCAGGTGTAGATGCTTCATTTGTAGTCTATCGCACAGGAGATACTGTAAATATATCAGCCCGTTCTCTCGGAGGTATGAATGTTCAGGTTATAATGGAACGTCTCGGCGGAGGAGGTCATCAGACTATGGCAGCAGCTCAGATTAAAGATGTTTCTGTTTCTGAGGCTGTTGACAGACTTAAAAATGCTATTGATGAATCCTTGAATGATAAATCTTAAATCAGAACAGAAAGGAATATTTTTAAAATGAAAGTTATTTTTATAAAAGATGTAAAAGGTTCAGGAAAAAAAGGCGAACTTAAAAACGTTGCTGACGGATACGCAAGAAATATGCTTATTCCTAAGGGACTTGCTGTTGAGGCTACACCGGAAAATCTCAATAAACTTGAAGGTCAGAAGGCTTCACAGCAACATAAGATTGATGTTGAAAAGCAGAATGCTCTTGATGTAAAATCAGCAATAGACGGAAAAAAAGTAATCATAAAGGCTAAGGCAGGAAATAATCAGAGACTTTTCGGTTCTGTTACTGCCGGTAATATTGCTGATGCAC
>ERZ808240.1763-NODE-1763-length-25701-cov-3.080948_pt1 | contig 25701 bp, 22 predicted proteins | sample MGYA00521084_ERZ808240 | MGnify/ENA primary metagenome ERZ808240 (study PRJEB31516, sample SAMN03275571) | gut metagenome | biome: mammalia-associated habitat; material: feces | host: Papio cynocephalus | place: Kenya | collected 2012-08-06 ... | reverse complement strand
CACATATTATCTCAAAAGAATATATAGCAGTTATTTAATTTATGGTGTACTAGTTCGTGCCGGTGAGGTCGCAATAGGATTTGGATTGAGACAGCAGGCAGTAGCTGACAAAGAAGCCGGTCTGCCAATCGATTATGTGGATCCGGCAGAAGGAAATTTCACATTGACAGAGTCTGCGGCAGTTGTAGATAAAGGGGACAAGAGCAATCCGAAGGCCATGGAGATGGCAAAATGTATCATTGAAAATGGTAGAAAAGACCTGCTTGCTACATATCCAATTCCGTTGTACGAAGGTGAGACGGTAGATGATTCCGAAAAATCCGGTAACCCGAAGACATTCCCGGAGAAACTGACGGTTGATCTTCTGAAAAAACACCAGGCATTATCCGAAGAATGCAAGCCGGAATAATCCCGGATTTTTAAAGAAAAGTAAGATTTGAATAATAGAAAATAAGAAAGAAGATAAAGATTATGAAAAATTACAAGCTATTAACACCGGGACCTCTGACAACAACAGAGACAGTCAAAAAAGAAATGCTGTTCGATCACTGTACATGGGACGATGATTACAAAGTCATCACCCAGCAGATCCGTGCAAAATTACTGGAACTGGCACAGGTGTCCGAAGAAGAATATACCGCAATTCTGATGCAGGGAAGTGGAACATTTGGCGTAGAGTCTGTGCTGACAAGTGTCATTGGTGAGAATGAGAAGCTTTTAATCTGTGCAAATGGCGCTTACGGAGAGCGTATGGAAGATATTGCAAAGCATGCAAAAATCCCATATATCATTTATAATGAAAGATATGACCGGGTACCGGATGCAGGGAAAGTTGCAGAAATCTTAGATGAGAATCCGGATATCACACATGTATCCATGGTACACAGTGAGACAACATCCGGAATTTTAAATGATATTGAATCGGTTTCAAAAATCGTAAAAGCAAAAGGCTGTACTATGATTGTAGATGCCATGAGCAGTTTCGCAGGCGTAGAGATTCCGGTCGCAGACTGGGGCATCGACTTTATCATCAGCAGTGCGAATAAATGTATTCAGGGAGTTCCGGGATTTTCCTTTATCATTGCGAATAAAGAGAAATTGATTGCATCGAAAGGAAAAGCAAGAAGCCTGTCTTTGGATCTTTATGAGCAGTGGGAGACTATGAAAAAAGATGGGAAATGGAGATTCACGTCCCCGACACATGTGGTTCTTGCTTTTGCACAGGCATTAAAGGAACTGGACGAGGAAGGTGGAATCCCGGCAAGACATAAGAGATATGCAGAGAATAACAGGCTTCTCATTGAAAAAATGGCAGAGCTTGGAATCCGTCCATACATCGACGGAGAACATCAGGGACCAATCATCACCACATTTTTCTATCCGGATCATGCAAACTTCTCCTTTGCAGAAATGTATCAGTATATTAAAGACCGTGGATATGCAATCTATCCTGGAAAGGTGACAGAGGCCGATACATTCCGGATTGGAAATATCGGAGAGATTTATAAAGAGGATATTTTGAAAGTATCTGAATTAATCAAAGAGTTTCTTGAAAAAACTCAGCATAAATAAAACTCAGAAGAGACAGATCATATTAGAAAGAGGATAAAAAATGGGTACATATCAGGCAGTAATATTTGACTGGGCCGGAACAACTGTAGATTATGGATGTTTTGCACCGGTACAGGCATTTGTAGAAGTATTTAAGCATTTCGGAATCGAACCTACGATGGAAGAAGTACGTGAACCGATGGGCATGTTAAAGCGGGATCATATCCGCACCATGCTTGGCATGGAAAGAATATCCGGACTTTGGAAAGAAAAATATGGACGAAACTGGACAGAAGAAGATGTAGATCAATTATACGGAGTCTTTGAAGAGAAGCTTCTTAGCATTCTGGACCAGTTCGCAGAAGTAAAACCATATGTATTGGAAGTTGTGGAAGAACTGCGAAAAAAAGGAGTAAAAATTGGTTCTACCACAGGATATACGGATAAAATGATGAACATTGTCGTGCCAAAAGCAAAAGAAAACGGGTATGCACCGGACGCATGGTTCAGCCCGGACGCAGTGGACGGTTATGGACGCCCGTATCCCTACATGGTATTTCAGAATATGAAAGCACTTGGAATCCAGAGTGTAGGCCAGGTCATTAAAGTTGGAGATACTATCTCAGATATCAAAGAAGGAAAGAACGCCGGAGTTTTTACCATCGGAGTTATCGAAGGAAGCTCAGAGATGGCACTGACCCAGGCAGAGTATGAAGCCCTTGGAGAAAAAGAACGGGAAGAAAAAGTTGCAAAAGTAAAGGAAAAATTCCTGGCAGCAGGAGCAGACGCAGTGATTCTGGATATGAGAGGACTGCTGGAGTATTTCTAAGAAATATTAAAAATAGAAAAAGACGGGTTAAAAAATGAAGGTTATTGCTGAAAAGTGATAGCCTTTGTTTTATAATGGGGCTATATCAGATACGAGATAAAAGGAAAGAATGAGGATATCATATATGACATTGGAACAATTAAAAGCATTGCCGAAAGTAGAACTGCACTGTCACCTGGACGGTTCATTGAGTCAGGAATTTCTGGAAAACAGACTTGGAAGAAAAGTAGCACCTTCTGAAATCCATGTATCCGACGATTGCCGGAGTCTTCAGGGATATCTGGAGAAATTCGATCTTCCGGGGCAGTGCCTGCAGGACGAGGAAGGACTGGAACTGGCAGGCTATGACGTGTTAAAGAGTATGAGTCAGGAAAATGTGCGGTACGCGGAAGTACGTTTTGCCCCGCTTCTGTCAGAAAATGAGAATTTAAGCTGCAAGCAGGTGATAGAAGCAGTCATCCGGGGGATGAATCGCGGAAAAAATGAATTCGGTGTGGATTATGGCATCATTACCTGTGCTATGCGCCATCATAGTTACGAAGACAACCTTCGCATGATCCGGACAGCAAGAGAATATCTTGGATATGGCGTGTGCGCGGCAGATCTTGCGGGAGCCGAGGCAATCTACCCGATGTCAGAATTCATGGAGTTATTTGGAGAAGCAAAAAGGCTTGGAATGCCATTTACCATTCATGCCGGAGAGTGTGGAAGTGTACAGAACATTCTGGATTCCGTAGAGGCAGGAGCAGTTCGAATCGGACACGGAATTGCCATGAGAGGCAACTCAGAAGTTCAGAAAATGATCTGGGAAAAAGGAATTGGCATCGAGATGTGCCCAATCAGCAATCTCCAGACAAAAGCTGTGGAGCATGAAAGCCAGTACCCACTTCGGGAGTTTTTGGATAATGGAATTAAGGTAACAATCAATACAGATAACCGGACGGTCAGCAATACAACTATGACAAAAGAATTAAAATTCATTCAGGATCACTATGGTATTACAGATGAAGAAATCCTGCTGATGATGAAAAATGCAGTGGACACAGCATTTGCGGATGATGAGGTGAAAAACAAATGGTTACATTAAATGATTATTTATATTCCGGAGATACGGTTTTTAAAATTATACAGAATTACATGACAGATTTAAGAAAAGAAGCAAAGCGGACACATAATGAAATCGACCTTGTGCACAGCAACTGCCTGCTTCAGGTAAAGGAAATGCTGGAGCACAACGATTTCCTGACTTCCCAGTCCCAGAAGATCCGAGAATTTTATAAGTATATGGCAAAAGAATTTCCATTTCTAGCCTTTACATTTCGCGGAAGAATCAAATCACTGATTCGTACGGAAGAAAAATTTAATGGATATATTGTCGAATACATTTACAACTATTACGAGGAACATGGAACCTATCCGGCAGTGGCGGATTTAAAAGAGAAGCTGAGCTGTTTTCGGGATATTATTGCGTATCGGATTGTGATTACGCTTCCGAAATGTCATCTGAAACCGGGACAGAACATAGAAGAGGAAGAAGAAAAATATCTGTATCAGATAGCAAATGCACTGCCGGGGTTCCTGGAAGAACGCGGATTTACGGCAGAACCTGCAAAAGGAGTCCGGGAGAGTAAATCAAATCTGCTTGACGATGAAGTAAAACCTTATTACCGAGACTTCATCACCAATCCGACGTTGTATGGATATCAGTCTTTACATATCACATTTTTTGATAATACGTCCAGAAGCTATACGGAAGTACAGCTTCGCACAAAGAAAATGGACGATATTGCGGAAATCGGACCGGCGAACCACTTAGGTTACGAAAAACGCCAGGAGCATGAGCGCGCCAGACGAGATGCAATTCCAAAAGGCGAATGCATTTACTTTGACGAGGCATACGAACGTGGACTGAAGTTATTTAATCTGGAATTAAAAGATTTGGACGTGAATATGTTCGCAGCCATGAACAACAGTCTGATCAACGACGGATGCGGACTGTACCGAGGACGCCTCATTCTGCCATATGAACATTTGTCCAGATTTCAGAATGATTTGATTGATTAATTAGAATATAAAATTAGTGTCTCAGTAATGATGGCTTCAAAACTACTTCTTGAGGTTCAATCAGTTCTAAGTCTAACAGGATAAAGAAATCTTCCGGTATCACGTTCATAGCCAAATTATAAGGTGAGTGACCATATAGTGACTTCCTAAAGTTGCATATGAAAGGGCACAAAATGAAGTGTAAGTATCAGATGAATTTACAGAATATTGGATAGCTTTCCGGAACTGTTAGGTGTAAATGTCAGGTGTTAAGGGAATTGACTGATATCTGGTTTTGAGATAGAATAAAGATGTGAAAGTAAATTAGTAAGTATAATATTTAAGTGAAGTTCCGTGACTAACGGATTTGAAAACAAGAAAAGAAAACAGAGGATATCCCTACAAGAAGCAAGTAAGAATGCTTTTGTACCTGATCTGATGGACCCGAAAAACGAAAGCTATTTACGAAAGGAGAAAGATCAGCTATGAATAAGAATGAGCAAAAAATTGAAAAGCTACGATTCGATAAGAAAGACCTGGAACGTCTTGCAAGACTCCGGCTTTTGGATGACGATTTCATGACGAAAGTATTTGAAGATAAGGAATGTGCCGAGATACTGTTGCAGATCATATTGGAGCGTAAGGATTTGAAAGTTCTGCGTGTTCAGGTGCAGTATACAGTAAAGAACCTGCAGGGACGTTCGGTAAGGCTGGATATTTTGGCAATCGATGAAACAGGCAAGATTTATGACATTGAAGTCCAAAGAGATGATAAAGGCGCAGGAACAAAGCGTGCCAGATATAACAGCAGTATGCTGGATGCCAATATCACGGAGCCGGGAGAAGAATTCGAAAAGCTGCCGGAGACATATGTGATATTTATTACAGAGAATGATGTATTGGGAGGAAATCTTCCAATCTACCATATCGATCGGACAATTCAGGAAAGCAAAGAATTGTTCCAGGACGAATCACATATCATATATGTGAATTCACAGATCACAGATGAAACCGAATTGGGAAAATTGATGCAGGATTTCCGATGTACAAGTGCAAAGGACATGAATAATCCTGTGTTGGCAAAGCGAGTAAGTTACTTCAAAGAAAATCAGGAAGGAGTGGCAGTTATGTGTAAAGAGATGGAACTAATGAGAGAAGAAGTTCGTGAAGAAACGACCAAAAAAGTTCGTGAAGAAACAACAAAAAAAGCGATTAGAAATATGCTTGCAAAGTCTTTTTCAAAAGAACAGATTAAACTGGCATTAGATGTAACAGATGCAGACATTCAGAAAGTAGAAGAAGAATTACTTGTAAACAATTAACCAATAATTTAATTACGATACGCCTGGAGTAAATCTAGGCGTATTTTTAGTTGAGTGTCATAATTAATTATGACACGCGATATAATGAAGTATAATAATAAAATTAGTGACAAATTTTTGAAAAATAACATATACTAATATTGGACAAAAAATATCTTCGGGAGAGTTTCTGTCATATAAGTGGAGAATTTTAAACTCAGAGGGAGCTAATGTATATTCCAATAAAATTAATTCCAGTATCTGAATCCGAGCTTGAATTATATGATTTGGAAAATGAAGTGGATGATACATATAAAGCTCTTGTACAAAATGAAATGATTTTCATTCGTAAGAATTGTGAAAAAATATTATCAAATGCATTATATAAACAGAAAATAATGAAAGATACAACAGCGAGATATGTAAAAACAGCGTTGGATTATCAAGCTCTTGGAAATTTATGCGATTTATTTGTAGAGAATAAAAAATAGTACATTTTAACAATATTGTTGATTCTGTGACTGGAATAATAAAAGAAGAATATAATTTTGAAGAAGTGAAAACAGAACAGTTGAAAGAAAAGTATGAACTTACTAGCAATATAGAAGAATCTGGAAGAAAATAGTAATTTTATAGAAAAACTTTTGCAGAGAGACAGTTTCTGACATTTGCAAAACGTATAATGGCATAAGAAATGAGCCAATACGGAGGAGCAATATGGAAGAATACAAGAATGGCAAAATCGAGCGTGTACTTGGGATATATACGAAACTACTGAACGGATACATTGTAAATAAGGCAGCAGAGGCAAATGAATATGGGGTAAACGAGCGAAGCATACAGAGAGATATCGATGACATTCGGAATTACCTGGAACTGGAAGCGGTCAACAGCGGCTGCATCAACAATGTCATCTATGACCGCCTGAATAAAGGGTACCGCCTGGAAGAAGTACAGAAGAGAAACCTTACAGATAAAGAAATTATAGAAATCTGCAAAATCCTTTTAAAAAGTCAGGATGTAGATCGTCAGGAAATGTCGAAAATGGTCGAAAAGCTGATTGCCAGCTGTGTTCCCAAAAACAATAAAAAAATTATTTCAGAATTACTTGGTCAGGGAGAAGTCGGACATGCAAATTCTGAAAAAGCTAAATGAAAAATGTACCGTAAAAGCACAATTAAAGAACAATTAAAGAACAATTAAAAAACAGGACAAGACATTGACTTAAATTGTCAGAAAATGTATAATTGTTTCATAAGTTGTTGTTGAAGAGGAAGCAGATTATGATACAATTGTGGGGAAGATGTAATCGCGAAAGCAATAAAAATAACAGAAGAAAGAATGCAGGACGCACTACCTTGTGGTAGTGCGTTTTTAAATATGAAATTTTGCTCGATTGTAGAAGGAAATAAGAATCAAGGCTAATAGGATGACATAATATGTCATTGTAATTTGTTATATTTTGAATCAATAAAAGGAGCGTGAATATATGGAAGAGGCATTGAAAAAAGAAGTAATTGATTTAATAAAGTCTGAAGAAATGCGAGTTTATTTTGAAGAGTTAATATCCAGGCAGACAGAAGAAATACGGAAATCTTCTAAAGCTGTTAATGATTATAATCAGACAAATCAGTTAAAACAGGAATTAATTCAGGAAAAGAGCAAGAATAGTGCATTAGAACAGCAAATTAAAGAACTGAAAAAAATGAATACACATTACATGCAGTTATTGGAAGAAAAGCAAAATGAATGTGAAGTTGAAAGAAAAAAAGCAAAAAGCTTTGAAATCCAATTAAATAGTATTGAACGGGAAAACGAAACAAAAGAAATAGAATATCGCGAAAATGAGAGGATTTATAGAGAACAGATACAAAAGGTTGAAGAAGAAAAATTGGTTCTTGAAGAAAAAAACAGAATTTATGTAGATAAATATTCTGCAATAGAAAGTGCAAGCCTTGCATATCAGAATTTATCTGAAAACATGAAAAGTAGAATTAGTAATGTTTTTAAAGATGGAAATATGTATGCGATGATTGTTGCTGCCGGTGACTGGGGAAATATTACAGGAATATGGAACTATGTGAAAAGAAGAATCATTGAAGAAGAGGGTAAAATGGATGTAAATAATTTGAAAAAAATATTCAGGTTTGTTTTTGAAGCATACAGTGAAATTAATCCAAACTGTGAATACAAACTAATAAGTCCGGAAGTAGGAGAAAAATTTGATTCAGATTTGCAGAGTATAAAAGGAACGAAAACAGATGGAAGGATAGAAGAAGTATTACTCGAAGGAATATTTGCTGAGAATTCAAGAAAAGTAATAGAAAAAGCATTAGTGAAAGTACAGTAAGGAGAAGAATGATGGAAACAGTATTGACAAATAAATATAAAGTTTCAGAAGAAGAATTTAATAGTATGTTATTAGAAAAAATGATGCCGGATATAGATATTTTTTATCAAGAAATAAGAGATTTAATAAATGAACTTGATGGCTATTGTGATTCTGAATGGACCCTTCCTTTAGCTGATAGTGATTTATATATAGATAATAAATTAAAAGTACTTATGCCAGATTGTAATACATGTGAAGTAATACAAGATTTTAGCATGGAGGCTGTTGATGCTTATATAAAAGACAATGATTTATATAAAGGTCTACCGATGGAAATTCCGATGCTTTCGCAGTTAAGAGAAAAAAGAAGTGAATTAAACAATACTGTTGGAAGTAGTTATATAGTATGTATTTGCGATGATAGAAGATCTATAGCTTTTGGGTGGAAGGTGGTATATAATCCGAACCTTAATGAGATGAGAAAAAAATGGGATCAAGGGGTTAAATTTATTCCAATTGCCAATTTGAAGTATAAAAATGGAGAGGAATTGTTGCTAAAATATTTAATTCCATATGAGTTTTCCTTAAAAGAAATTACAGAAAAATCCCAAAGCTGCCTTCATGATTTAATAATTTTGGCTAAGTATAGTGAAGAAAATTCTTCAATCGCTACATTAGATGAAAATAACTTTTTGAGAGGAATGGTTGCTTTAATGGAAAAATATATTAATGGAAGCGAAATGGAGTGGACCAAAACATTACAATGGGAATTATTTAATACATTAAAGCAATATAAAGAAAAAAGAAGCATTGAAGAAAATATTGAAAATCTAAAAGAAGAATTACTTAATTGCGAAAAAGTCAGAGCGGATATTGATCCGTACGAAGAAAGAATATTAACAGATCCGAACAGAGGACATTGGGATTTATGGACAGATCAAGAAGATTTACCGTTTACAGTTGAAGTTGCAGATGAACTGGTTGCCAGAAATCCTGTATGTGATATTAATGAAAATGGTGTGATTGCGATTGATTTTGGAACAAAATCAACAATTGTTGTATATCAGTCAGATATAGAGCATTCTTTGCCAATGGGTATCGGAGATGGAAACTTAAGTAAAGAAAGCAAAGAAACACTTGGTAAAAGATATGAAAATCCAACGGTCATGCATTTTGTTGATTTGGATAGCTTTTTGAAGGCTTATAAAGAGAAAAAAGGTCGTCCGGAGACAGAGTGGGAGGATTTGACAATTTCACATACCGCAATGGATCAGTTCGCTAATAGCAGAAGTAGTGAATATTACGAGTATATGCATCAAATAAAGCAGTGGGCTGGACAGAGAGAAAAACAATTTCGAATTCAGTCACATGATGGAAAAACTTATGTTCTGCCGGCGTTTTTGGATTTGAAAGAGGATGACTGGAATCCGATTGAAATATACGCATATTATATTGGATTGTATATTAACAATATGAGAAAAGGGCATGGAATTTTCTTAGATTATTACTTGTCGTTTCCAGTTACATATGAAACGAAAATCAGAGAAAAAATTGTAAAGAGTTTTGAAAAGGGACTAAAAAAATCATTGCCAACGACTATATTGAATAACGAAGAGGTAATGAAGCGTTTCCATGTTAATGGAGATATCAGTGAGCCTGCAGCATATGCAGTGTGTGCGCTACAGGAATATAGCTTTGAACCAGAAGGAGATGAAGAAATATTCTATGGAATCTTTGATTTTGGTGGAGGAACTACAGATTTTGACTTTGGATTGTGGAAAGAGTCATCAAAACGTAGATATGATTATACAATTGAAAATTTTGGAGCAGGTGGTGATGAATATTTAGGTGGAGAAAATTTATTGGAAATGTTAGCGTTTGAAGTATTTAAGGAGAATCAAACGCTAATGAGATCAAAAGGATATACTTTCACACTTGCACCTAAATGTACAGAATTTATTGGTTCGGATGCACTTCTGGCAGATTCACAGGAAGCAGAAAAAAACATGCATAATCTAATGGAAGCAATAAGACCATATTGGGAAAGAAAAAGTGATCCGATAAAAAAAGTAGGTAGGACTTCTAATGATACAGTAGATAAATGTATTGACGAAATTTTGAAATCAATAGAAAATCACGAAAAATCCGATGAAATAATAGCGGAACTAGAACAGATAGTAAAAACATGTAATAATCCGGATACAGAGATTGATTTAGAAATAGTAAAGAAGAATTTTGCTAATTTGGTTGAAAAATATAAGATTCAAATTGAAAAAGGAAATGAGGATCAAATAAAATTTGTAGTTACGCTTTTTGATAAAGAAGGAAGAGACTTCGTCAATGAAAACCTTTATTTTAATCGGGATAAATTGAATCAACTTATTGAAGAAAGAATCCGGGAAGGTGTGCATAATTTCTTCTCTGCGTTAATGCTTTCATATCAGAATAATAAGGCCAAGAAGAATAAAACAATAAATATTTTGCTGGCCGGCAATTCATGTAAATCACCTGTTGTAAGAAAAGTCTTCGATGAAGTCATTGCAGAACAAGAAAAGGAGATAAAGGAAAAATATAATATCAGTGGAGAAGTTAAAAACCTATTTGAAGTATTCCCACCGCTTGGAACCGAAGAGGCCTATCAGAAAATGGAAGAGAGAGGAATTCCTGTAGAGAGAAATAATCCGGAAAAGCCTACCGGAAAAACAGGAGTTGCGTTTGGACTTATACAGTGTCGTGCCGGTGGCTCCATAGAGAGAATTACGCATAACAGTAGTACAGAAGAAATTCCATTCCAATATTTTATTGGCTGGAGATCTAAGAAAAAATTTGTCGTATTTAAAGATGAGGCAAAAATTACGAAATATCGTGGAAAGCCAGATTACAATGAATGGTATAAGTTTATCGAGGCAGATGATTCCATTTTCGACTTGTACTATACCACATTACCTGAATGTGTCAGTGGGAATTTACTGGTCGATGGAAATGCGGCAGTGAAAAGATTGCGCTGTGAAATTGATGTGGTAGACGAATCAGCTTATGTATATATTCGGGCGGTGGATCCACACACACTGGAATATGTAGTTGCAAAAAACGATGATGTAGAGAATACAAAATTAGGAAAAGTTGTCAGGAAGGAACTTTAAGGATGAAGAAAGAGCAGTTTATATTAGACAAGTTGTCGAATCCCAACACATTATATCTGAAAGCACAGAAAAGTAAATGTATGGAATGCAGTGCTGTAAAAAAAGAGATGACAATGGATTTTCTGGCACTCTATAGAGTGGATGAAATTACGTTTGAAGATAAGGCGCCGAGAAAAGAAGCCCTTGAGAATGTGATATCATCCATGAGTATCGAAGGGGTAAATTTTGTATACATAATCATGGGAAATGAATCTGGAGTAAGTTTCTATTATGGAGTTGCGAAAGATTTTTCTTATCAGGGAGAAAGAAAGCTTGGAATCTCGGAAATTGGAGAAAAGATATTAAAACCAAGTCTCCAGGGGAATTTCCGTGGAAGTGTGGTTACAGAGATTGATGCGAATGATCGGAAAAAGATACTTGCAGAGATTGATGAATTAGAAGATGCAAAAATACTGGAAGGTGTACCCGGAATTAATAAAGATGATGAGAAATTTCAATCTGTTGACCGTGTGATTGATGTCATGTTGGGAGATAAGTTTGCGTTAATGTTGATTGCAAAACCAATTACAGGTAATAGGATTAATATGATTCAGGATAACATGTATCATTTATACAATTCTATTGCCCCATTAAGTAAATCATCCATGCAGGAATCAGCGGGAAAGAATAGTGGAACAAGCACTTCAAGTACGATAGGTAGTTCAGATACAACGGGAACAAATAATTCCAAATCAGAGCAAAAAGGTTCTGGAACGTCAACAAGTACAACAACAGGAGAAACGAATGGAACTAATAAAGGAACTACATATAGTTCCAACAGCGAAAGAAATTCGAAAGGCGGTTCAGAGGGAAGCCATATAGATAGAAGTAAAACAGAAGCAGAATCTAAATCTACAAATAAAAGTACATCAACTACAACGGGAGATTCAAAATCTGCAACAAAAAGTTCATCCAGCACAGAAGCAAAACAGAGTGGAACTAATACGGCCAGTACGACTACAATAGAAGTAGTTAATAAAAAAGTACAGGATTGGATGAAATATATGGATGATGTGATTCTTCCGAGGCTGGATTATGGAGTGGGAAAAGGATTATTCATTACATCTACTTTATTATTAGGAAGTAATCCTGCTTCACTTATAAAACTGGAGAATACATTAAAATCTGTATATAGTGGAGAAGCTGGAAACCGAATGCCACTTCAGGCATTTGATATTAATACTGAGGAAATTCAACAATTAAAACGTATGCAGGTTCCTGTTTTACAGATGGATACTGAAGCAAATGAAGAGGAAAGAGGAATCAGGACAGCGTGCTCACAGTTTTTCCTTGAGGAGCGAAAAGCATATCTTGGAAACTGGATGTCTTCTCAGGAGGTAAGTCTGATTGCGGGTTTGCCACAGAAAGAGGTGGTTGGACTGGCTTTAAGAGAAGAAGTGGAATTCGGACTAAATGTAAATGCAGATATGAAAGAACCAATTTTGCTGGGACATCTGGTACAAAGTGGGGTTGTTCTAGATGGGAAAAATGGTGCGTCCAATATTCCGGTTCATTTTGACAAAGATTATTTTGACAGACATATTTTTGTGACTGGTGTAACAGGTGGTGGAAAAACAACCACTTGCCAAAAGCTGTTACTGGAAAGTAAGGATAATTTTCTTGTTATAGAGCCTGCTAAAACGGAATATAGAGTACTGGCTGAGAAGGAAGTCCCAGACATGTTAGTATTTACATTGGGAAAGGAAACAGGAGCTCCATTCCGGTTAAATCCTTTTGAATTTTTCGAAGGTGAAAATATAACATCAAGGGTAGATATGATAAAAGCCAGTATGGAAGCAGCCTTTGATATGGAAGCAGCCATCCCTCAATTGCTGGAAACAGCCATCTATGAATGTTATGAAGATAAAGGATGGAATATCTCAACAAATAAAAATTCAAAATATGAAAATCCATTTGCAGATGGAGTATATTCATTCCCGACACTGGGAGATTTGGAGAAAAAAATTGAAGGTGTTGTAAAAGCACAGGGATTTGATGACAGACTTAGAGATGAATATATTGGTTCTATGCGTGCAAGATTAAAAGGATTGACTATAGGTGCGAAAGGATTGATGTTGAATACACCGAGGTCTGTAGATTTTGTTGAATTATTGGATAGAAAAGTTATTTTAGAGCTTGAATATATTAAGAGTGCTTCTGAAAAATCATTAATAATGGGATTTATTTTATCGAATTTATCAGAGGCGATAAAGGTGAAATACAACGAAAAAGGAAAGAAAGACATCAATCATATTACGCTTATTGAAGAGGCACATCGTTTGTTAAGTAAATATATGCCGGGGGACAGTTTGAATAAAAAGCAAGGGGTCGAGATGTTTTCTGACATGCTTGCCGAAGTCCGAAAATATGGAGAGTCGTTGATTATAGCAGATCAGATTCCAAACAAACTGACACCAGAAGTATTGAAAAATACGAATACAAAAATAGTACATAGAATATTTGCACAAGATGATAAAGAAGCAATTGGTAATACAATGGCTTTGAAGGATGAGCAAAAGGAGCATCTGTCATACTTGACAAGTGGACGGGCTATCATGATGCATCCAGGATTATCTAAGGCTATTCAGGTACAGATTCTGAAGACAGAAGAGAATGATACAGAACGTCCACCATTAGAAGATGAAGTATTGAGAGACAGAATTATAAAATATTACGCTGAAGTATATAAAAGAGGAATTCTTCCAGGATTAGAAGGACTGAATGAAAAACCAAGTGAGGAATTAGTTAAGGCGTATTTGGATTATTTACAGCCGGATTCTGTGATTATGAAAGAATATAAATATTATGTACATAATTCAGGTAAGTGTTTTTCTGATGCTTTTGTTTCAGAACTTAAAGAAGTACAAAAGTTGTGTGATTTGAACATGGTAGCATATATTATTGGATGGAGTTGCCACAAAAGAAAAGATTTCATTTCAAATTCCCAAATATACGAGAGCATAAAAAGTTTTCTTCAGTCAGTTGCTCAAAAAAATGCAGGTGTTGTAGTACGTGAGTATGTTGGCTGGAATAGAATATTAGGGGATTCATTGGATTATTAAAGGAGGTTGAATAGTGATGTTTGGTGGATTTATAGGTGCAATTGTAGGGGGAGCATCAAAAGCAATAGGTTTTATAGGTAATGTGGCAGGAAAAATAGGAGGAGCAATTAGTGGTTTTGCGGAAAAGGCAGTAAACATAATTGCAAAAATTCCTAATATAGATTTTGGAAAAATAATTCCGGCTATAGGTAATATTATTGAGGGAGTTATGAAAGTTCTTGGAATTAAAACAGAAGATGATCCAGCTGTTCTTGGTGCAAAAGTAGAACAATGTGATAAAAAAATGGAAGATTTTGACAATGATGTGGAAAGTTATATTCAGTATTTAAGAGAAGAAGTAAAATTAGACGAAGAAAAATTTAACAAACTGACAGATGAAGAAAAACTTGGCTACAAGGTTGTTGGTATGTCACTGGAAACGAAGGCAATTGAAGAAAAAATTGGTGATGTAGAGATTTCACCGGAATGTCTGGCAATGCTTGCAAAAATCAACGCTGAAGGGATTCATGTTGAAGCAAAAGAGTTGGTTGGAATTATTAATGTATTAAAATCTGAAGGAATTACTAATTTAAATGATGTTGTGGAATTCTTTGAAGGAAAAGGTGAGAGTGACCGAATTAAAACAGGAGATGCCTTGGAAAAAGCACTGGGTGAAGGTGCACAGGATAAAATTTATGAAGTACAAGATGCAGTCCGAAAATATGAGGAGAATTAAATTATGGAAATAGACAAGGCAATGCGGGTAGTGGACACGACAATGAAAGTGACAAAAATAATACTTGAGGATGTGGCTCCTAAAGTACAAGAATCTGTGAAGGGATTTTCAGAGCGGCTTCTAGTTTTAGCTGAAAAATATCCATCTATTGAGGAATTTGCTCAGAAACTCAATAAAGTGGCAGATGTTACACATGATGTTTTATATGCACTGGGAGTTGATGTAGAGCCAGTAGAAGTAATTGGTGAGAAAATTGCAACTGCTGAAAAAGGAGTAAATGAGTTTGATTCTACGGAAGAATATCTTAATTACATACAAAATGATGTAAAAATAGATGCTCAAAAAGAGGAAAATGTATCTATTGGAGAAAAGCTGGCACATATCATAACAGGATTAGCTTTTGTTATTGAGATACTAAGTGAAAAACTCGATATGGAAATTCCGGGACCAATTGTTGATATAGCTATGATAATTATTCAATTAGAAAATGTAGATATGGGAGCAACAACAGTACTTTCCATTTTTAATAAGTTGAAAGAATCTGGAATTGATAATTTGAATGATGTATATGAGTGTATTCTGGGTACCGGAGATTCTGACAGAATAAAAACAGGAGAGATTCTATTTGATATCTTTAATGATATATATCCAGGTCATGGAGAAGATATTTTGAATGACATTATAGATGAAGCGAGGGAATAATATTTTATGAGTGTACGAAAGTATTTGTTTTGGATGAATCAGGAAGGAATTCGAACCTATAAAGTAATACAAAAAGGAACATTTGAATTAATGAAACCGTTAGGAAAAGATGTATATCCAACCGGTGATATAAAAAATTTCTGTAAATGGTTTTATAAAAATGCAGCAATCACAGAAGATGAGCAAATTGATTTTTGTTTTTTGTCAGATTCAGAAATCAAATCGCCTTTGTTTGACTGTGAGTATTCTGCTTCTATAAAATCCTCCTGGGACCAACAAGAGATAAATATTTTTTGTGAAAAATATTTAAATACAAAGACATATGAGGTGTTTTATGCAGAAGATAAAAGCTTTGTTTGTCAGATAGGAAATGTATATGATAAAAAGAACGTAAGAAAGCTGTACATGAAATGTATCCCAGAATTTTCTATAGAAACAAAAGAAAAAGTGGAAACTGGTTCGGAAGAGATGAGCATTATAAACCAGTTCTTTATTGATAAGTTAAACGAGCTGGATAAAAAATAAATGTAATGTTGAATTTGGATGAGAAGGTGATTATATATGCTTATACGTCCGAGATATAAAAGATGTCTGAAATGCAAAAGGTTATATTTGTGGAGTCCGGATATGGGCAAGTTGTGGTGCCCATATTGCGGACCGACGGGAACGGCTGGAGCAGGTGATATTCTATGGGAAAAGCCTAAGAGAATAAAAAAGTAAGATGAAAATTATTACGGGAGTATTTTTATGCTAGATAAACAAGCGAAAAACCAACGTATTTTATCGATTTATGCCAGGCTTTGTGAGGGCAGGACGATTCGAAAATCGGACGAGGCGGAAGTTTTCGGTGTGGATACCAGATCAATTCAGCGAGATATTGATGATATACGTGCCTTTCTTGGTGACCGTCAGGCAAGTGACGGCACAGATGATAGAAAGGTAATATATGACCGGGTGAAAAAAGGATTTGTGCTCACTGGTTCAGAAGGATCTATGATGACGAACAGTGAAATCCTTGCGGTGAGCAAAATTCTTTTGGAAAGCCGTGCATTTACGAAAAAGGAAATTGATATTATATTAGAAAAACTGGTGAATGGTTGTGCACCGCAAAAAAATATGCAGCTTGTAAGTGAACTCATTTCCAATGAGAAATATCATTATGTGGAACTGCATCATAAGGAGTACATTCAGGACAAACTCTGGCATATTGGTGTTGATATCCAGGAGCACAATCTGATAGAGATGCAATATTTAAAAGCAGATTCTTCCAGCGCTACGGTGAAAAGAGTTGTGGAGCCGGTAGCGCTGTTGTTTTCGGAATATTATTTTTATCTGAATGCATTTATTGTTGAAAAAGATGAAGATGGAAAATATGCACATAAGTATGATTATCCGGCGATATTCCGAATTGACCGTATAAAATCATATAAAGATACAGGAGAAAAATTCAGGATTGCATATGCCAGCAGATTTGAAGAAGGAGAATTTCGCAAACGAATCCAGTTTATGTATGCTGGCCGTTTGATGAAGATAAAACTTCGTTATACCGGAAAAAGTCCGGAGGCGGTTCTGGACAGACTTCCGACAGCCAAGATTGTAGAACAGGGAGAAAAAGAGTGTCTGATTGAGGCAGAAGTGTACGGAAATGGAATCATGATGTGGCTTCTAAGTCAGGGAGAGATGATTGAAGTGCTGGAACCGGAGTCATTAAGAAGTAAGATGAAAGAGACAATCTTGAAAATGGCAGAAAAGTACAAATAGTTTTTAGAGGTGTAATGATGCAAAAGAACATAGAGAAGTTAAATATTTTAGATTTCATTGATTCCCTGGATATCCGGGAATTTCATAAAAATACAACATTTGCACCGGAGGAACAGGCAGTATTGATCGTGAATTCTGAAAAGCATACCATCGAAGAGAAGATGGAGGCACTGGAATATTTACTGGAGGCATATCCGGATTATGATGCGCCGTTGTATGGTGATGGATGGGGCAGGAACTTTCGGGAGCTTACACAGAATACTCTGAAAAAATGGAAAACGTTGCTGGCTGCCAGATATGAGAATGATGGCTATGTATATATGGCTGAGCTTCTTGAAAAAGATACCGCTTATTGTCATGAGGGATATGGAAATTTGTATACGGATTATGACAGCGCATATGAGTTCATACAGAAGGAAAAACAAGAGTATCTGGAAGATGGAGACGATACAGAGACGTATGGTCTGATTAAGCGGATACAGTTGAATCCCGAATATGATGAAAATGCTTACCGGTATGGGGAGTATTATTTTAATACCGAAAATAAACTGGTCAGAGTCGGTGGAGCGTTGGATGAGTTAGAGAAAATTGATTTATGGGACGAACTGGAAAATGCCAGTTTCTTTCTGGAATTGCCATTTAAAGCAGGAGATATTGTCAAAGTAGAGACACTATGCAATCCGACTTATTATGGAGTATTTACCGGAAGATGGAAAAAGAGGTCATGCCCAAAACTTATAGAGATGACATGTAGTCTGGATGTTTATGTTCCGGACAGAGATTTATTTGATTATACAGATGATACGCCTGTATTAGGTATGACTTTGTGCAAAGAAGAGGAATTACCGGAGCGGGAGGCACCGCTTAGACTGCTGAGTCAGGTTTACACAGGGGATATGGATATCTGCTCCATGCTGATGTTCTATGGAAGAAAAGAGATGAATCGGGCACTTGAAGTGAAGTAAAGAGGTCCAAACTGGACCTCTTTCGCATATATATTTATTCTGCCAGAAAATACTGACAACGATTCCAATAGTATTCTTGTTCTTTTTGAAATAATGAAGTTAATGCTGTCACGTCTTTTTCCTGTCGATATAATCTCAAGGCGTCAAGATATTCAGGGCGGTTAGCGTCTTCGATAATAAATGGAGCAATACCGTGATACAGGCATTCGCGAAAAAGAATCATACGCCCGGTTCGTCCATTTCCGTCTTGAAATGGGTGAATACTTTCATAGCGGGCATGGAATTCGGCAAGTATTTCAAGTGAAATGTCTTGGTTATTATACCAGACCAATAATTGGGACATTTCATTGGATACCTGGCTTGGAAGTGTTGTTTCATACATACCAATCATATTAGGGCGCTTTTTATAATCACCGATTGCATAGCCATTTGCGCGATCTTCGAATACCCCACTTTTTAACTCATAGTGAAAAGCTTTAATCAGTTCTTCTGTGAGTTCGCAGTCCAGAGTATCAAGCATTTTATTGAACATTAAGAAATGCCCATTCATTTCTTCTACATCTTTTGCACGGTAATAGTCCTCGGATTTTGGGAGAACTCCGGTATCAAAGAGAGAGGCGGTCTGTTCCTCGGTCAGGGTGCTTCCTTCAATTTTATTGGAGTTATATGCCATCAAACGCTGAGTAAAACCATAAACGCCAGAACGGTCACGTTTCGAATGTTCAATTTTGAAACGTTCTAACAAAAACTGTATAAATGTTGAAGTATTCATGGATTAAAAAGTCCTTTCTTTGCATATATTTTATTTATTATATGATAAAAAATATAATTCAATCAATATTATAAAATCACAGAATCAGTCTTTGCACTGTTTCAGCAGGTAATTTTAACATTTCTGCAACTTTTTTGGCATCACCAATATTCTCATACAAGTTTCTTACTAATTGTGTCGTCACTTGTTCCGTCACTTGTTCTGTTACTCGCTCTGTTACCTGTTCTGTTACTCGCTCTGTTACCTGTTCTGTTACTCGTTCTGTTACCTGTTCCTCCAACTCTTGAAATTCTTCTGCCATCAATTCTTTTAATGCTTCACACATACTTGGTTTCGCCTCCTTTATTGCTTTCCAGTTAGCTCTGGTTATTACTTCCATTGCTGCCTGATATAATTTAGAATTTTTCTTTTCTTCATATTCTTTTAGAATTGCTTCAATTTCATTTTGATCCTTAATATTATTTCTTAAGCTGCCGAGCCATCGGTTTTCCTCTGGATCTAATTCTTTTGTAATCAGCAACTGAATCGGAATTGCATCACCTGTAAGATAATATATTCCTGACTCTTTTTTCTCAATGTTTAGCTTTCGGACTTTTTCCAAATGCTGAATCATATTTCTTGGATAATGATTACATATAAATGTTATTGTTAATTCTTCTGGTGAAATCTCACATACATGTTCCGTATCCGACTGATAAAAACAGCAATACCCATATACTTTATAAAAGTCATTAATTGTCAGATGGTCTTCCGGACTCTTATATTCCACAATATTATGTTTTCGAAATATTCTTCCTATATTTTTTTGAATACTCTCATTGTCATGAACTTTTATCACCAGTTCATCAATCTGCATTGGTTTCTTTGACAGCAAATGTTCCGGTTCAAATATCATTTTCTCTGCTTCATCTTCGAACTCAATCTGAAGTGAGGCTGTAAATGCCGGATGCCATTCTATCATCTTTTTCTTTTGATTCATCCAGTTCTCCTTCCATTATAAAATTTTCGATTCATCTTTGCAATAGAATATCTATGCTTACAGTTACATTTTCTCTTCATATCGGATACTAGTTTCGAATATGAAACACCGAAATGAGATGTCTTACGACTTAGAACTTTGAAAGAGTTACAGAATGTTCCTCTTAAAGTGGTTTTAGATTACCATGAAACTACCTGTTATGCAACAATTTTTTAACGGATAAGAAAAAATCGAGACATCCACAATATAGGATATCCCGATTTTTTGTCCACGTATTACCTGTATTTTTTATTTATTTTTCATTTTATCTATTACATGGAATCTTACAAAACTAATCACTGTTGCCACTGTCACAATTGCGCCACCTGCAAGTCCAATATATTTCAAATCAATCTGCGTGTAAACTTCACCGCCAAGCCATGTTCCACAGCCGATTCCCCAATTAAATATTCCGGAAAAAATCGCCATGGCAACCGATGATGCAGCTGCAGATACACAGCCAATCAGCTCTGCCTGAAAGCTCACCTGAAATGCCATGATTGCCAGTCCCCAGCCTGCGCATACCAAGATTACTGTATACATATTGACAGATGCCGGATACAGAAGCAATAGAGCTGCCACAACTCCAACTAAAACAATCTGTACAAATGCATAACGGTGATTATCATAATATTTTGAAAACAAATAGCTTCCTATAAGTCCTGCAATGCCAAACAACATCAACGTTGTCGTGACCCAGCTGCTAGGAAGACCTGCTACTTTCTTTAAAAATGGCTCAATATAACTGTAGCTGGTGTAATATCCTGTTGCTACAAGAAATACAACTACATAAACAGCCATCAGTTTAAAATTCTTAAATAAATCCGGGAGTTGTCCCACGGAAAATGACTCTGCTCCCTCCAGTTTTGGAAATACAATTGCCAGATATGCAAGTACCAGGAAAGAAAATACTGCCACACATAAAAAAGTCATTCGCCAGCCAATCTGAAGTCCAATCATTCGGCCAAGCGGCATTCCAAGTACCATAGCTATTGAGGTTCCGGTAATAATTGCACTAAGCGCCTTTGACTGATGTTCCTTCGACACAACCCGCACTGCAACCGGTGATGCAATTGCCCAGAAAATCGAATGTGCACAGGCTACTCCAATACGTGACAACACAAGAAATGTAAATCCACTGGAAAGCACAGACAATACCTGACACACTGCAAATACACTCAATGTTCCAAGCAACAGTTTCTTCGGCTGTATCCTGCACACCAACAGCATAAGCGGCAGGGATAATAATGTCACAGTCCATGAATATGCGGTAATCATCACGCCCGCCTGCGCCTCCGTCATATGAAATTCATTCGAAATATCTGTCAAAAGCCCAATCGGCATAAATTCAGAAGTATTTACCAAAAAAGCTGAAATTGTCATCCCTATTAGCGGGAGCCATTCCCGTAAAGTCATCTTCGTCTTCATCTTCATCTTCATCTTCATCTATATTGTCCTTTCCATTCCATAAAATCAATTTTCACGCGGACAATTATAGTATAGAGGATTCAGCGTGTCAACAAAATGTATGGTAAAAAGTTTCTCACCAGTTGTTCCAACGTTTGTTCTGTTACTTAAAGTGATTATAGATTACCACGAAATTATGTTAACAGATTACTATATAAAACATAGTATTACATATACGCTATATTATTGAAATATAAAAGAATTGTATAAATATATTAAATATGTTAAAATAAGTAAAATATTATTATAAATAAAGGAGAATGATATATGAAACGCGAAAAACAAACAACTAACTTAAATAAACTTATTATTAAAGTGAAAGAAGGCGAAAGGATACAAAAAAATATTGGAAGAATATTTCGAAAATATAACATTATAGAATATAAAGAACCTGGTGAAACTTTGACAATTAATGATTTTTACAAAGGTTATGGAGACGGATGTTTTTATTTATCCAATATAGACATGGAAAGTGATAGACAACTGAAAGAGTTAACAATTACATTTGTAAGCAATTCTTATCCGGATAAAATGATTCGGCATTTGAAAAATTTCCGAAAACTTGAAGTAGAGTTGATTGAACCTGGAATATATTATGTTACAGGAGATGCTATTATATTTCAGATAATCGTAATAAATGAACTGGATTCAAAAGAAAATAAGGCACTGCATGCATACGGGAATTTGGAATCGTTGTCAACTCAAAAGTCAGAAGATAAATAAAAATCGGAATATCATATATTGTGGAATATCCCGATTTTCTAACTCATTAGCCAATTCCACCCAGTGCGATTCCGAGAATCAGCACGATAAAGCAGATTGGCACATAGATATATTTGCAGACGGGAAAGAAGTATTTTGTGAATTTTCGTTCTCGTCCTTTATTGACTTGGTCTTCTACATAGCTTTTCTTACATACCCAGAAGAACATGATTCCAGCAAGTCCGGCTCCCAGTGGACAAATATAGATGGAAAGGATATCCATCCATGTGGAGACGATGCCCTGAATCAGGAGGGACACGATAACTCCGATGACTGCAATGACGCCACATGCCGGTACGCGGGACAGATGCAGTTTTTCCTGTACGGTTGCAATCGGTGCTTCGTATAAGTTGATGAGGGATGTCATACCTGCAAGAAATACGGCTGCAAAGAAAATGATTGCAATGATCCGGCCTCCGGGCATGGAACGAATCAGGTTCGGCAGGAAGATGAATAACAGCCCCGGACCGCCCTGGTTTAATTTTGCTCCGGTTGTTGCCATAGCCGGAATGATGACCAATGCTGCGAGGATTGCGGCGATGGTATCAAAAAGTGCAACTTTTGCAGCGGAAGCAGGTATATTTTCTTCATCTGACAGGTAGGAGCCGTAAATCAAGGTTCCATTTCCTGCGACGGACAGGGAAAAGAATGCCTGGCCAAGTGCAAAAATCCATGTAGTCGGGGAAGCAAGCACTTTTGGTTCTACCCGGAAAATGTAGCGGTATCCGTCGATCGCTCCCGGCTGGAACGCAACGTAGGCCGCCAGGATAACAAACAGGCAGAAGAAAAGCGGCATCATGATTTTGCCGGCACGTTCGATTCCGCCTCCGACTCCAAGCATGAGGATCAACATGCAGATAGCCAGAGCGCCGATCTGCCAGCCATTATTTCCAAAAGCAGATGCCATACTGCCAAAAGCATTTCCATATTCTTCTACATTTTCAGATGCAAGAGTCGAACCGGTCAGTGTGCCAATCGCGTATTTGAAGATCCAGCCCATAACGACCGTGTATCCGATTGCCATGGCAAGGGAACCGAGAACCGGAATCATACCAAGAGCTTCTCCGATTTTTCGTTTTCCTTTTGTCTCGCAGGCAGATCCGAAAGCATCGACCGGACCAGATCTGGTAGCGCGGCCAAAGCTCATTTCTGCGATGACGCCGGTGAAACCAATCAGTGCAACGAAAAATATGTAGGGAATCAGGAAGGAACCGCCTCCGTAGAGGGAAACTCTTGTCGGAAACATCCAGATATTTCCCATGCCGACGGCGGAGCCGATACAGGCCAGGATAAAGCCCCATCGGCTGCCGAAAGATTCCCGGTTGTGATGTTTATTACTCATATGATATCTCCTTTAAATAACGACATGATTTGATTATAAAAGGTTGCAGGAGAAATGTCTACATTTTATAATAGAAGATACAATTTAATGAAAGAGGAGTGTTGCTGTTTGGAAAATGTGTGAACAGTGACTGATGAGTAGAAATTTATGAAATGTAATATATCAAAGAAATGTGGAGGGTGCCAGTTCCAGGGCATTCCATATAAAGAACAGCTTAAGAAAAAGCAGAAGCAGGAACAGAGCCTTCTTGGAAGCTATGGCAAGGTCTGTCCGATTATCGGGATGGAAGATCCGTATTATTACCGGAATAAGGTACATGCAGTGTTTGACCGTGACCGGAAGGGAAATATTATTTCCGGGATTTATGAAGAAGGGACGCATAGGGTCGTTCCGGTGGAGAATTGTCTGATTGAAGATGAGAAGAGCCAGGAGATTATCCGTACCATCCGTGGAATGTTGAAATCATTTAAGATTCGTACTTATGATGAGGATACAGGCTATGGACTTTTGCGCCATGTGCTGATTCGGCGCGGTTTTTCTACCGGAGAGATTATGGTCGTGCTGGTAATGGGCTCCCCGATTTTCCCATCCAAGAATAATTTCGTGAAAGCACTTAGAAAAGCACACCCGGAGATTACGACCGTTGTGTTAAATGTAAATGACAGACAGACGAGCATGATTCTTGGAGACCGTGAAAAACCAATCTATGGACCGGGATTTATCAAAGACAGATTATGTGGCTGTACATTCCGGATTTCACCGAAGTCTTTTTATCAGGTCAATCCGGTGCAGACGGAAATCTTATATCAGACTGCCATTGATTATGCCGGATTAACGGGAAAAGAGACGGTCATTGATGCGTATTGCGGAATTGGTACGATTGGTCTGATTGCGGCAAAGAAAGCCGGCAGGGTGATTGGCGTGGAACTGAACAAAGATGCAGTGAAGGATGCAAGAATCAATGCAAAAGAGAATAAGATTACAAATGCTGCATTTTATCAGGGAGATGCCGGAAGATTCATGGTGGAGATGGCGGCGAAAGGTGAAAAAGCGGATGTGGTATTTATGGATCCGCCGAGAGCCGGAAGCGATGAGAGGTTTTTGTCTTCTGTTGTAAAACTGTCTCCGAAGAAAGTGGTCTATATTTCCTGCAATCCGGAGACATTGGCAAGAGATTTAAAATATCTGACAAGGCGTCGTTATAAGGTAGAGAAGATTCAGCCGGTCGACATGTTCCCGTTCTGCGATCATTGTGAGACCGTATGCAGATTAGTACGTAAATAGGAAGTAGAAAGACCTCAAAGGAGATGGCAACATGTATACAGTACTATTAGCAGTAAAAAGTAAGCAAATTTTACAGGATCTTAAGAGACTTCGTATCTGGGGAGAAGGTACCGAATTTAAAATTTGTGAGATTACTTCAGATTTTGAGCATTTGATTGATAAATTAAAAGAAAAACGATATAGCCTTGTGCTGCTGGAAGCCTTACCGGATAATCATGTTCTGACGCTTTTGCGGACGATAAAAAAAGAAAAACTGTGCAAAGCAATTGCGATTGTAAGCCAGACCCCGGAGTTTAAGACGGTCAGGAAAAGTTTTTTGCTTGGAGTAGACGATTATTTTGTTATACCTTTTGAGACGAGTCAGTTTATTACTCTTTTCAGCAGAATTAAGAATGCAGAACATGGAAAACTTGCGCTTGAAATCTGTAAAAAAGAAGAATTACTGAATTATTTTGAACACGTCGATACCGGAATTAAGGAGTATCTGGATGAATTGCTTTATACCGTGCTTTCAGAGTATATAGATTTGTCAGAATCTTTTGCATATATAGGCCGTATTATCAGTAGTGTATTGACAGAGCTTTTTGCTAAATATGAATGGCTGAGTTATTAT
>ERZ808240.1761-NODE-1761-length-25706-cov-9.973217_pt1 | contig 25706 bp, 27 predicted proteins | sample MGYA00521084_ERZ808240 | MGnify/ENA primary metagenome ERZ808240 (study PRJEB31516, sample SAMN03275571) | gut metagenome | biome: mammalia-associated habitat; material: feces | host: Papio cynocephalus | place: Kenya | collected 2012-08-06 ... | reverse complement strand
TTAATCAAGTTGTCGGGGGTTCGAATCCCCCGTGCTTCACGAAAAAAAGAGACCTCAAAAGGTCTTTTTTTATTGTCAAAAACCGGGAGTAGATTAAAATTGTCATGTTGTGGGACAAGAAATTTTATTGTATAATGGCTCTGCACATGATTTAGGAGAAAAATACACATGAAAAAAAATCAATCTACAAAAGAATACTTATTTGCTTTTAAGCAGACCATTCCTATTTTGCTGGGATATATTTTCCTTGGAATAGCCTTCGGACTTATGCTGCAGGATGCAGGATACAATTTTATCTGGGCATTTTTTATGAGCATTTTTGTGTACGCGGGAAGCATGCAGTTTATGCTGGTAACCCTGCTTGCCGGAGCACAGAGTCTGATGAATACGTTTGTTATGACACTGTTTATTAACGGACGGCATCTTTTTTACGGTCTGTCCTTTATTGAAAAATTCAGGGAGATGGGAAAAGCATTCCCTTATATGGCATTTTCCCTGACGGATGAGACATATTCCGTTTTATGTAGCCTGAAAGTACCGGAAGGATTGAATGAAAAGAAGGTTTCGTTCCTGATTTCTTTATTTGACCATATATACTGGATTACCGGTTCGGTATTGGGAGCGCTGATAGGACAGTGGCTCTCATTTGACAGCACCGGAGTTGATTTTTCCATGACGGCGTTGTTTGTGGTAATCGTGGTAAACCAGTGGTTGGAAAATAAAAAGCATTTCTCCACTCTGACAGGATTTTTAACGGCACTTCTGGCATTGGCGCTGCTCGGACCGGACAGCTTTCTACTGCCGGTGCTTGCCTGCAGTACCATACTGCTGATTGTATTCCGTAAACAGGCGGATGGACAGACAAAAGAAGAGGAGGAAGCCAAGGCATGACACATTCTATTTTAATTATTGCGGTAAGTGCATTGACAACCATGGCAATCCGCTTTTTCCCTTTTCTGGTGTTTGGAAAACGAAAGGTGCCGGAGATTGTGCAGTATCTGGGACGGGTGCTGCCCTGTGCCATTATGGCAACACTGGTTGTGTATTGCTTAAAAGGAGTGACGTTATTTTCCGGCAACCACGGACTGCCGGAGCTGATTGCGATGGCGCTGGTGGTAGTTCTGCATCTTTGGAAAAAGAATATGCTGTTAAGCATCGGTGCGGGAACTATCGTATATATGCTTCTTGTGCAGGTAATTTTTGTGTAAAGATTGATGTATTTGGCTATGTTTTTATGATAAGAGATGCTATAATATGCCTATGGATAAAATAAGGACAAGAAACGCACGCCGTGCGGAAAAATGGAAACAAAATTACATAAAGCAGAGAAATCTTTACCGGGAAATCCAAAGAAATGCTTCCGATATTATCCAGTCGAAGAATTTTAAACGGACAAAGTTTCATGTGCAGCACGGAGATATGACGGTCAACAATCACTGCATGAATGTGGCGAAGTACAGTCTGGCTATCAGCGATAAGCTTGCGAAAATGGGCATTCGCTGTAAGCGCAATGAGTTGGTGAGAGGCGCTCTGCTGCATGATTATTTTCTTTATGACTGGCATAAGCATCCGCATGTCGGAATTACAAATCTGCATGGGTTCCGTCATCCGAGAAGGGCGCTCGAAAACGCCGAAAAAGAATACAATCTGACACCGCGTGAAAGAGATATTATTGTGAAGCACATGTGGCCGCTTACCGTTGTGCCTCCTACCTGCCGGGAAGCTTGGATTGTGACAACGGCGGACAAATGGTGTTCGCTTCTGGAAACTTTCCATATTCTGAAGGGACATGGGGCCAAGAGAAAGGATAAGACGCAGAAAAATGAGTGAACTCTTTGAAAAGCTTTCTGCCTACGGAGAGTCGGATTATTACCCTTATCACATGCCGGGGCATAAAAGAAGACTTAAGACGGACACAATGCGGGAGCTTGCTCAGATAGATATTACGGAAATAGACGGCTTTGACAATCTGCACGATGCGCAGGGCATTTTGAAGCGGGTACAGGAAGAAGCAGCGGCGGTTTACGGCGCAGAGGAAAGTTTTTTTCTGGTAAACGGCAGCACGGCAGGGATATTGTCGGCAATCAGTACGGCGGTCAGTCCCGGTGGAAAAATACTGATGGTGCGCGGGGCGCATAAGTCCGCCTATCATGCCGTATATCTGCGGGATTTGCAGATAGCCTATCTGTGGCCGGGCGTTCATTCTTTGTTTGGCTGCAATCTGCCGGCTACGGCAAAGGAAGTGGAAGAAGCCTTGCAGCAAACACCGGATGCGCAGGCTGTTTTTATCGTAAGCCCCACTTACGAAGGGCTTGCCGCGGATGTGAAAAGCATTGCAGAGGCGGCGCATAAAAGAAATATTCCCTTGATTGTGGATGAGGCCCATGGGGCACATCTGGGATTTGACGGCAGGTGGCCGGAAAGCAGTGTAAGGCAGGGAGCGGATTTGGTGATACAGAGTCTTCACAAAACGTTGCCGGCGCCCACGCAGACAGCTATCCTGCATGTAAACGGAAAGTTGGTGGACAGGGGCAGGCTGCGGAGATTTCTGGGAATTTATCAGACATCCAGCCCATCTTACATTTTTATGGCAGCCATGGAAGATGCCATTGTGGCAACGAGCGCAAACCGGGAGAAATTATTTGGGGATTTCTGGGAATACTGGAAAGGGATGACAGAGAGTCTTTCTGCATGCCGCAATCTGATTTTCCTGAAAGAAGAAAATTCCGATCCGGGTAAACTGGCGGTTATGGATAAAACCGGCTTTCTGGACGGAGAGCAGCTCTACGAAATGCTTCTTCATAAATATCATTTGCAGCCGGAAATGGCGGCAGGCAGGTATGTTCTTGCCATGTTTACGGTCGGTGATACGAAGGAAGGATACGAGCGGCTGACAAAAGCGCTGCTGGAAATTGATGCGTACATTACTGCGGAGCGGAAGCACCGGACGCAGGAGAAGCCGATAGAAAGCAACGATTTATCTGCCGGGGCGCACGGGACAGCGGATACAGCCACACAGCCCACGGAAAGAGGCAGGACGGCGGGGGCAGGCATGCAGCTCGCGGAGAGCGACAAGACAGCAGACGCCGCCGCGCTGCCCGCAGAGGAAAACGAAATGGCAGATGCCGTCACGCCGGTTTGTATACAGAAAAAGACGCAGGCGGTGATGGGTATCGCACAAGCCTGGGATGTGCCGAAAGAGTGGGTCCCAATACAGGATGCGGAAGGAAAAACCGCAGGTGAATATGTGAATTTATATCCTCCCGGAAGCCCTATTATTGTGCCCGGAGAGATATTTACAAAAAACATTCTGACGGAGATTGCTGCTTACAGACAGCAGGGATTTCATGTGCAGGGTGTAAGAGAAATAGAAGATGACATATATGTCAGTACAATCGTGTAAAAAGACGGAAAGTGAGGAGACAAAACATGAGAAAAACAAAAATTATCTGTACGATTGGTCCTGCCAGTGAGAGCGAGGAAAAATTACGGGAGCTGATGTTAGCGGGCATGAACGTGGCTCGTTTCAACTTTTCCCACGGAACACATAAAGAACAGCTTGCGAAATACAACCGTGTCTTAAAAGTACGTGAGGAGCTGCATCTTCCGGTAGCTACCCTTCTGGACACCAAGGGACCCGAAATCCGTCTGCGTGATTTTGAAGGCGGTAAGGCAGAGTTAAAGGCCGGCCAGAAATTTGTACTGACCACGGATGAGATTATGGGTACGGCGGAAAGAGCCACCATTTCCTATAAAAATCTCAAGAATGATATTGAAGTCGGCATGACAATTTTAATTGACGACGGTCTGATTGAGATGATTGTGGAAGAGATTACCGGCAACGATATTGTATGTAAAGTCGTAAACGGCGGTTTTGTTTCCAATCATAAGGGAGTTAATGTACCGGGCGCCATTTTATCCATGCCTTACATCAGCGATGTGGACAGAGACGATATTATTTTCGGTATTGAGCACGGCTTTGATTTTATCGCGGCTTCTTTTGCCCGTACCAAGGAAGATATTTTACAGGTGCGTGAAATCCTGAAAGAGTACAACAGTCCCATGCAGATTATCGCCAAAATTGAAAATATGCAGGGTATTGACAACTTAAAGGAAATCATTGAAGTATCCGACGGCATTATGGTAGCCCGCGGCGACATGGGTGTAGAAGTTGCCATGGAAGAAGTGCCGGTACTGCAGAAAAAGATGATTAAGATGGCAGTGGAACAGGGCAAGCACGTTATTACCGCTACCCAGATGCTGGAGTCCATGATTAAAAATCCCCGCCCGACCAGAGCGGAAGCTACGGACATCGCCAATGCCATTTACGACGGCACGACCGCTATTATGCTTTCCGGAGAAAGCGCTGCCGGTCTGTACCCGGTTGAAGCGGTTAAGACCATGGCGCGTATTGCAGAGCGTACCGAGCAGGATATCAACTATCGCTGCAGAATTCAGAAGCAGCAGCTTACCGATGACAGAACACTGGATATTACCACCGCTATTTCCTATGCAACCTGTACGGTGGCTATGGACCTGAATGCGGCAGCTATTATTACCGTTACCATGTCCGGTTTTACGGCAAACATGATTGCACGTTATAAGCCCGGATGCCAGATTATCGGCTGCACCGTGGACGAGAAGGTTTGCAGACAGCTCAACTTATTATGGGGTGTTAATCCTGTGCTCATTAAAAAGGAACACACAACGGATTCCTTATTTGAAGAAGCCGTATTCAAGAGCAAACAGGCAGGTCTGGTAAAGCCCGGTGACACGGTTGTCATTACCGCAGGTGTTCCTCTGGGTATCGCAGGCAAGACGGATATGATTCATGTAGTGGAAGTAGTATAAAAAACAAACAGAACGGGCGGAGCAATGGGTAAAATCTTTTATATTATGGGGAAAAGTTCGACCGGAAAGGATACGATTTATAAAAGGCTGCTGGATGACGGCAACCTGCATCTGAAGAGTATTGTTTCTTATACAACACGGCCGATAAGGGTGAACGAAACAAACGGTGTGGAGTATTTTTTCACGGATGAAGTGGGATTTGCCGGACTTTTAGAAAGCGGAAAAGTAGTGGAGCACCGGGAGTATCACACCGTTCACGGACTGTGGCGTTATTTTACGGTGGATGACGGACAGGTGGACAATGGAGAGAGCAATTATATTTCCATCGGCACCATCGAGTCCTTTATACATATCCGGGATTATTTTGGCGGGGATAAGGTAAAACCGGTACTGATTACTTTGGATGACGGAGAACGGCTGCAGCGGGCGCTTGACAGGGAACGGAAGCAGGATGAGCCAAAGTACGAGGAAATGTGCCGGCGTTTTTTAGCGGATGCAGTGGATTTTTCCGAAGAAAAAATAAAGGACGCCCGCATAGAGCGCACCTTTGTAAACGATGATTTGGAACGCTGCATTAAGGAAATTGCAGATTACATCAGAACCGAAGGGGGAGTGACGTATGGAGATTAAAGTAGACCGTACGGGACAGGTACAGCAGGCACAGCCCGCAAAGGATGTGCAGCAGAGCGACGGCAACTTCAAATTTACACTGGCAAGCCGGATTGAAGAGTCAGAGCTGCAGGCAAGAATACAGTCCCTCATGGAAGAAATTACCATGCAGGGCGACCGTTTATATAAGAAGAGAGACATACGGGATATGAAACGATATCGTGGTCTGATTAAGGATTTCTTAAACGAGGTCGTTTACAGGTCCCATTCTTTTTCCAGAGAGAATTTTCTGGATAAACGGGGACGGCACAGAGTGTACGGCATTATCCGCCTGATTGATGAAAATCTGGATGAGCTTGCACAGGAGCTGGTGAAGGACGAGCAGGACAACCTTGCCATTTTGAATAAAATAGGAGAAATCAAGGGACTTCTGCTGGATATTTTCACCTGAGGCTAAGCCGGACAGGACACAGGAAAAGTAGCAGGAGTATGCACGGATAATCCTGACGGGAGAAAGATTACAGAACGAAAGAAGGGACGGGAAGTATGGCAAATTTTAAGGATATTATCGGACAGGAGCAGATTAAAGAGCATTTGCAGATGGCTCTTTCATCGGGAAAAATTTCCCATGCGTATATTATCAACGGTGAGAGATTTGCGGGAAAAGAATTTATCGCCAAGATTTTTGCCATGGCGCTGCAGTGTGAAAAAGGCGGAACGGAGCCCTGCGGGGAGTGCCATTCCTGCAAGCAGGCACTTTCGGACAACCATCCCGACATTATCCGTGTGACCCATGAAAAGCCCAATTCCATCGGCGTGGATGATATCCGTACCCAGATTAACGGAGACATTGCCATTAAACCGTACAGCGGTCCCAGAAAAGTATATATTGTAAACGAAGCGGAAAAAATGACGGTTCAGGCGCAGAATGCCCTGTTAAAAACGCTGGAAGAACCGCCCGCTTATGCTATAATTATTCTTCTGACCACCAATGTGAATGCCATGCTGCAGACGATTTTAAGCCGCTGTGTGGTATTGAACATGAAGCCGGTTCCGGGAGAACTGATTAAGAATTATCTGATGAAGGAAATGCAGATACCCGATTATAAGGCGGAGGTCTGCGTGGCATTTGCCAGAGGAAACGTGGGCAAAGCAAGACAGCTTGCCATGAGCGAAGATTTTGACAAGGTGAAAGAGGAAGCGCTTTCCCTTTTAAAGTATATTCAGGAAATGGATGTCAATGAAATGGTGGCTGCCATTAAGAAAATCAATGAATACAAGATGGATGTGAACGACTATCTGGATATTCTGTCCATCTGGTACCGGGATGTGCTTCTGTTCAAGGCGACCAATGACGCCAATCATCTGGTGTTCCGGGAAGAAATCCAGAACATTAAGAAAGTAGCGGGCAGAACCTCCTACGAAGGAATTGAGAAGGTTATCAAAGCCCTGGAAAAAGCGGAAAAGCGTCTGGAGGCCAATGTCAACTTTGACCTGACCATGGAACTGCTGCTGCTTGACATGAAGGAAAACGGTTAGTATTATATTCTAAGACGGCTTTGTGCCGTTTTGTAGAAAGTGAGGTTTATAGATGGTAAAAGTTATAGGTGTGAGATTTCGTACAGCGGGCAAAATTTATTTTTTTGACCCTCTGCAGTTTGAGATAGAGAGAGGCGGCCATGTGATTGTGGAAACCGCCAGAGGTATTGAATTCGGTACGGTAGTAAGCGCACCGAGAGAAGTAGAGGATGACAAGGTAATACAGCCCTTAAAGCCGGTGCTCCGTATTGCCACCCAGAAGGATATTGAGCAGGAAGCTGACAACAAGCGTAAGGAAAAGGAAGCGTTCCGCATCTGCCTTGAAAAAATCAAGAAGCACGGACTGGAAATGAAGCTGATTGATGCGGAATATACTTTCGACAACAATAAGGTTTTATTTTATTTTACGGCGGACGGCCGTATCGATTTCCGTGAGCTGGTAAAGGATTTGGCAAGTGTTTTCAAAACCAGAATAGAGCTGCGTCAGATTGGTGTGCGTGACGAGACCAAGATTGTGGGAGGTATCGGCATCTGCGGCAGACCGTTGTGCTGCCATACCCATTTATCGGAGTTTATTCCGGTTTCCATTAAAATGGCGAAGGAGCAGAACCTTTCCTTAAATCCCACCAAGATTTCCGGTGTGTGCGGCAGACTGATGTGCTGCTTAAAGCATGAGGAAGATACTTACGAAGAGTTGAACCGCAAGCTTCCTAATGTGGGGGATTTTGTTACGGCGGACGACGGCACCAAGGGAGAAGTGCAGAGTGTCAATGTGCTTCGCCAGCTTGTTAAGGTGGTTGTGGACGTAAACGATGAGAAGGAAGTCCGTGAATATAAGGTAGAGGAGCTTCAGTTTAAGAGAAAGCACGGCAAGAAGGAGAAATTGGACCTTTCTGCCGAAGAGTTAAAAGAACTGGAGAAGCTCGAAGAGGAAGAAATCAAGGAAACCGCTGAGGAAAATGCGGAACTGGAAGACCGAGACGGCGGAAAGAGCGACAATCGCCGTGACAGAAGAAACGGACAGAACAGAGGTCCCCGCAAGGACAACCGGAACCGCCAGGATAACGGCAGGGGTGACAGAAACGACCGTGCGGAGAGAACTGACAGAGGCGACAGAAGCGACCGTGCGGAGAGAACCGACAAAGGCGACAGAAACGACCGTGCGGAGAGAGCTGACAGAGGCGACAGAGCAGAGCGCCCGGAACGTACGGAACGCTTTGAGAAACGCGGCGACCGCCCGGACAGAAGAGAACGCCAGGACAGGGATTTTTCCAATAAGCCGGGTCAGGACAGGGGCAACAGACCGCAGAAGGCGGACAGAAACAACCGTCCCGAGAATGAAAGACCGCAGAATAACAAGAGTGACGACTTCAAGAAACAGCAGAAGTTCTACAGAAACCGTACTTTTAACAGAAATGGAAAGAAAGATGGAAGACAAAACGACAACAGTCATTCTGAAGGATAAGGAGCGTCTGGATACCCTGCAGCGAAACGGGTATCAGATTATACAGAACCCGGAGAAGTTCTGTTTCGGTATGGATGCGGTGCTGTTATCCGGTTTTGTGAAGGTAAAGCCCGGTGAGACGGTGCTGGACCTTGGCACCGGAACCGGTATTATTCCGATTTTACTGGAGGCAAAAACAAAAGCTTCTCATCTGACCGGACTGGAAATTCAGGAGGAAAGCGCCGATATGGCAAGACGGAGTGTGGCGTTAAACGGTCTTTCTTCCAAAATCGATATTGTAACCGGTGATATCAAGGAAGCAGGCAGTCTTTTTAAGGCTGCTTCTTTTGATGTGGTTACTTCCAATCCGCCGTATATGATTGAAGAACACGGCCTGCAGAACCCGGATGCGCCCAAGGCCATTGCTCGGCATGAAATTTTGTGTACGCTTAAGGATGTGGTTGGACAGGGAGCACATGTGCTGAAGCCCGGGGGGCATTTTTTCATGGTGCACAGACCCTTCCGGCTGGCGGAAATTTTTGCCGTGATGCAGGAATACAAAATAGAACCCAAGAGAATGAAGCTGGTGTACCCTTATGTGGATAAGGAGCCGAATATGGTTCTCATTGAGGGGATAAAAGGGGCAAAACCGCGTATGACGGTGGAAAGTCCGCTGATTGTTTATGAGAAGCCCGGCGTGTATACACAAGAGATATACGATATATACGGATATTAAGGGAAGACAGAAAGGTTTGGAAATTATGGCTGGAATGCTTTATTTATGTGCAACGCCCATCGGCAATCTGGGAGATATGACGCCCAGAGTCATAGAAACACTGCGAAATGTGGATGTGATTGCGGCAGAGGACACCAGAAACAGCATAAAACTGCTGTCCGCGTTTGATATTCATACGCCCATGACCAGTTATCACGAATACAATAAGGTGGAAAAAGCAGACCAGCTTATCATGCAGATGCAGGCAGGAAAAAATATTGCGCTCATTACAGATGCCGGAACGCCTGCTATTTCCGACCCCGGAGAGGTTCTGGTGCAGAAATGCCAGGAAGCGAGAATTACCGTTACCAGTCTGCCGGGCTCGGTTGCGTGCATTACGGCGCTGACTTTGTCGGGACTGCCTACCAGACGCTTCTGCTTTGAAGGATTTTTGCCCGCGGATAAAAAGGAGAGGAAGGAAATCCTGTCGGAATTAGCGGAAGAAAGCCGTACCATGATATTGTATGAAGCGCCCCACCATCTGGTAAAGACACTGACAGACCTGTCAGAAACATTGGGAAACCGTAAAATCACACTTTGCAGGGAACTGACAAAGAAATTTGAAACAATTTTACCCACGACCATAGCGGATGCACTTCAAAAGTATGAAACAGAGGACCCGCGCGGTGAATATGTGCTTGTGATTGCGGGAAAAAGCCGGGAGGAAAAGAAGCGGGAGCAGATTGCGGCATGGAAAGACATGAGCATTGAGGAGCATATGGCTTACTACGAAAAGACTGGAATGGACTCCAAGTCAGCCATGAAGCAGGTGGCGAAGGACCGCGGCGTAGGCAAGAGGGAGATTTACGATTACCTGCATAAGGGCTGAATGTGTGTGCAGAATAGAAGAACGAATAAAAGCGGATGAGAAGACCGATGCAAATAAAACGAAACCTGCCGCCGGATGTGCGGAAGGGAACGAGGAAGGACAGAGAAAAGATGCAGACAAGCTGTGATACCTGTGCAAATTATGAATACGACGATGACGAAGAGTACTATACCTGTGCCATCAATCTGGATGAGGACGAGATGTACCGCTTTTTAAGCGGCAGCAAATTTGAGTGTCCCTACTATACAAACGGGGACGAGTATGCGGTGGTACGTCACCAGATGTAGAAAATAAAAGAAACGCAGATGACAGAAAACCGGTTGCAGCAAATACACTGTAGCCGGTTTTCTTATTTGAATGTATTTATTAGTGAATCGAAGTCTGTTATTTCTGAAGCATTTTGTCGAAGCGCTCCATAGCTTCAATGGTATTTTCCTTGGTGCCGAATGCGGTCAGACGGAAGAAGTATTTGCCGTTGTCACCGAAACCGGCGCCGGGAGTACCGACTACCTGGATGTTGTTTAACATGTAATCGAAGAATTCCCAGGATTCCATTCCCATAGGACATTCAAACCATACATAAGGTGAGTTGATACCGCCGAAGTAGCGGATGTTGTTCTTCTCCATGCAGTCTGCGATGATGCGGGCATTTTCCTGATAGTAAGCGATATTGGCACGGCACTGCGCCATACCCTCCTTGGAGAATACCTCTGCGGCACCCTTCTGTACGATATAGGAAACACCGTTGAATTTGGTGGTCTGTCTGCGGTTCCACATAGCGTTTAAGGACATTTCCGTGCCGTTTGATGCGGCAAATTTCAAATCCTTGGGAACGATAGTGTAGCCGCAGCGGGTACCGGTAAAGCCTGCGGTTTTACTTAAGGAACAGAATTCGATAGCACATTTCTTGGCGCCTTCAATCGCAAAAATGCTGCGGGGAAGGGTTTCATCGGTAATAAAGCATTCGTATGCGGAGTCGTACAGGATGATGGCATCGTTGGCAAGTGCGTAGTCAACCCATACCTTTAACTGCTCCTTGTTGTAAGCGGCGCCGGTGGGGTTGTTGGGGGAGCAGATGTAAATGATGTCCGCATGCTGTGCGGGGTCCGGCATAGGCAGGAAGTTGTTTTCCGCATTGGCGCTGATGTAGGTAATGTTTCTGCCGTTCATGATGTTAGTGTCCACGTAAACGGGATAAACCGGGTCGGGAATTAAGATGACATTGTCCTGTGCAAACAAATCGGTAATGTTGCCGGTATCGCTCTTGGCACCGTCGGAGATAAATACTTCGCCGGCATCAATGGAAACGCCGTTTTCCGCATAATAGTTTACAACGGCATTGCGCAGGAAGTCATACCCCTGTTCGGGACCGTAGCCTTTGAAGGTAGCGGCATTGCCCTGATCCTCCACACCTTCGTGAAGGGCTTTGATGACGCTGCTGCCGATGGGACGGGTCACATCACCGATGCCGAGGCGGATGATTTTTTTGTCGGGATTTTTTTCCTGATAAGCCGCTACACGGTGTGCAATTTCGGAAAACAGGTAACTTTGCTTCAGGTTTAAGTAGTTTTCATTTAATTTAGGCATATTTGATTCCTCCGTTTATAATAATGTAATCATGTGCTCCACTAATTTTGCGGAATGTTTTGCCGCTTCCCGTTCAAAAGTGGGATAATCCATTTCCGCACTGTCATCTGCCTTGTCGGAAATGGCACGGATGATGACAAAGGGAATTCTATTTAAGTAAGCGCTGTGTGCAACGGCGGCGCCTTCCATTTCGGTGCAGTCGCCTTGAAAATCCGCAATCAGGGTTTCTTTTTTGGCTTTGTCGGAAATAAACTGGTCACCGCTTAAAATACGGCCGACTTCTACGTGAATATCGGGGTTAACTTCCTTGCAGGAAGATACGGCGGCTTCAATCATGGCTTTGTCTGCCTTGAATTCACGGCAGCCCATCTGGGGAACTTCTCCCAACTGATAGCCGAAAATTCTGACATCCATGTCATGATAGAGTGCATCTTTGGAAATAAGAATATCGCCGATATCCAGTTTGGCATTCAGGGAACCTGCCACGCCGGTATTGATGATGTGGGTTACCTGAAAAACATCCGCCAAAATCTGTGCGCAGAGCCCGGCGTTTACTTTGCCGATGCCGGAGCGGACAATGACGACATCCACGCCCTTTAAGGTGCCGGTGTAAAATTCCATGCCGGCTTTATCTACGATACGGCTAATCTGCATTTCGCCCTTTAAGTGCTCAACCTCTAAGTCCATGGCACCGATAATTCCAATTCTTTTCATGTGGTGAATTCCTTTCTACGGTTATTCCGGGTATACAAGACGGCTGTTGTCAATCTTGTAAAGTACGTTGTCAAGAAAGCGTCCGGACAGGAAATTTGCCATGGGCAGGTTCATATCCAGGTAGTTGCCGCAGTCTTTGGGAGAGGCACCGGGCACCTCACCCTTATAGTCTCTCATAAATTCAAACATTTCAATCATAAGGGGAACGATATCGGATGATTTGTAATCGCCGGCAAGCAACAGGTAAAAACCGGTACGGCAGCCCATGGGGCCGAAGTAAATGGTTTTGTCCTTGTAGTTTTTATGATTTCTGAGAAAGGTAGCTGCCAGATGCTCGATGGTGTGAACCTCCGCCGTATTCATGACGGGCTCCTCGTTGGGGCTGGTCATACGGATGTCAAAGGTGGTGATGGTTTCCACACCGACTTTATCCTTGCGGGACACATAAACACCGGGCTGCAGCTTTATATGGTCAATCGTGAAACTTGCAATTTTTTCCATTTTTGCGTCCTCCGTTCAGCAATAATATCCAAACTTTAGAATAGAGGATTTAGGCGGAAAAGTCAAATCCTGTTTGGACGGAATTGCAAATATACTTGAGAAAAGATGGGAAATGGCTTACAATAGAAAACAGAAATGAGGTATAAAATGCGTAAGATAAGTAAAAGTCAAAATAGTAAAGACCTGACGACGGGTCCGATTGGAAGGGGGCTGCTTGCATTTGCAATCCCGCTTTTTTTAGGCCAACTTTTGCAGCAGCTTTATAATGTGGCGGATGCCTGGGTAGTGGGCAACTTCGCCAACAACAACGCCTTTGCGGCGGTCAGCTCCACGGGCAGCATGATTTTCCTGATTATCGGCTTCTTCAGCGGCGTGGCAATTGGCGGCGGTGTGGTGATTTCCAAATATTTCGGCGCCAAAAACATGGATGCCGTGGACAAGGCGGTGCATACCAACTTCCTGTTCGGCATTATTGCTTCGGTGGTGGCAACCGTGCTGGGACTGCTTTTAGCTCCCTGGCTGCTCCGGGTCATGAAGACACCCGAAGAGGTTATGCCGGATGCCCTGATGTATCTGCGGATTTATTTCGGCGGCGTTTCTACTATTATTATATATAACATCGGCATGGCAATCATGCGGGCGCTGGGCGACAGTATTCATCCGCTCTATTATTTGATGCTTTCCTCCGCTCTGAACGTAGTGCTGGATTTGCTTTTTGTGGCGAAACTGGGCTATGGCGTGGTAGGTGCCGGTGTGGCAACCGTAATTTCCCAGGGCGTCAGTGCCGCACTCTGCATCATAAAAATGTGCCGTATGCAGGATGTGGGAAAATTAAGATGGAGGTCCATTCGGTATTACCCGGACTTCATGAGTGAGGTCATTGTGCAGGGACTTCCCAACGGTATCCAGAATTCCGTTATCAGTATCGGCAACATGGTGGTGCAGACCAACATTAACTCCTTCGGTTCCTACGCCATGTCCGGAGTGGGCGCTTACAGTAAAATTGAGGGATTCGCGTTCCTGCCGATTACCAGCATGTCCATTTCCCTGCCCACTTTTATCAGCCAGAACCTTGGGGCAAAAAAATACGACAGAGCCAAGAAGGGTGCGGCATTCGGTATTATATCCGGTGTAGCCCTTGCGGAAGTGATTGGACTTATTGTTTACATATGGGCGTCGCAGCTTCTCCGTTTCTTTGTGAACGTGGATGAAGCCATTGCCATCGGACAGGGACATGCCCGGATTATCTGTCTGTTCTTCGGACTACTGGCATTTTCCCACTGTGCGGCAGGTGTGCTGCGCGGCTGCGGAAAATCTATTGTGCCCATGATTACCATGCTGGCGTTCTGGTGCGGCGTGAGAATTATCTATGTGACCACGACCCTGCATTTTGTGCCCAAATTCTCCGTGATTTCCTGGGCATATCCGCTGACCTGGTCACTGAGTACGATTGTATTTTCCCTGTTCCTCTTAAAATCTGACTGGGTTCACGCTTTTGAGAAGCAGTAAGGAAGGATGGAAGTCATTATGTTATATATTATGAGACACGGAAAAACGGACTGGAATGCCGTACACAAGCTGCAGGGCAGTGAGGACATTCCTTTGAATGACGAGGGCAGGCAAATGGCTGCGGAAGCACGGGAAAAGTATAAGGACCTTTCCTTTGATATCTGTTTCTGTTCACCGCTGCAGAGAGCACGGGAAACGGCGGAAATTTTTCTTGCCGGCAGGGATACGCCTATTCAAATAGACGAAAGACTGCGGGAAATGAGCTTCGGAAGATTTGAAGGGATGGAAGGGGCGCTGGAGAACCCGGACTGTCCGGTTTACAGGCTGTTTCATGACCCGGCGCACTACGAGGCATGCGGCGGAGCGGAAAGCCTGGAGGAGGTTTTTGCAAGAAGCGGCTCTTTTATCAAAGAGGTGCTGACGCCGGAATTTGTGCAGGAGAAAAATGTCCTTGTGGTGGCGCACGGCGGTCTGAACTGCAGCATTATTGCACAGTATGAAAACACACCGCTTGCGGATTTCTGGAAAAACCTGCAGGGCAACTGCGAAGTGAAGCGGCTGGTGTAACAACAAGAGCTATGACACGGAATGGTATCATAGCTCTTTTCGTTTACTTATAATTGATATTAGCTGCCGGGTACATTAGTTGCCGGGTGCATACTCAAAGGTGATGGAAAGGGTTTCCATATGAGTTAAGTCTGCATTGTCTACGACAACCGGAGAGATGCCGGTGGCATCGCCGTCCGGGGTACGTGCATCATCCGGAACCTGTGTCACCCATTCGTTGTAAAGGTTTACACGGGTACATCTTGCATCGTCGGATGTGGTGTAAGGCTTTGCGGTCAGGGTATAAGGCTCGCCGTTTACCAGTACTTCGGTAATGTTTACCGTATAGCCGGGATAGAGAAGCTCGCCGTTGCCGATCGCCAGTGCGGAGAAGGCCATACCGTTTGCATAGCCGCCCGGAACACCGGTAAAATCAAGGGATACGGTGTAGGTGCCTTCGCCGGTGATTTCCACATCGGTAGCAACCAGACCGTCCGTCTTGGCACCGGGGTCGTATACGTCGCCGACACTGTACATAACATTCCAGTCGCTGCTGTTAATCATAATCCATGCAACGGAAGTGGAGCCATCCAAATCAATGGCATCGTCATCAAAGGCAGCAGGCGCATCCGCATATGCCTGGTCCATTTCCACTTTAATCTGGTCAGGTCTTGCTGCTTTTTCCTCATCGGTCATGGCAGCTTCGTTTGCGTAAGCTCTTTCTTTATACAGAGCGGCAATTTCATCATCGATAATCTTGCAGTCCTGTCTGTTGTATAAGTTGTTGCAGTCCCAGAGAAGAGGGCAGAAATTATAAAGGTCGCAGTTGTCTAAGAAGTTCTTGTAGTACAGAGCGGCATTCTTTTTCAGGGTGCCGTCGCTCTTTACCAGTACACCGTATTCACCGATGATAACGCCGTAGCCCTGGTCGGTAAACTTGGTCAGGGATTCCAGCAGGCTGTTCATTTCGCCGTAGTTTCTCTTGGTGCCCCACAGGGAAAGGCTTTCGTTGCCGCAATAGCCCCAGGGAGTATAGTAGTGAACGGAAACAATCAGCTTGTTTACTTCATTGGTAGGGTCTGTAGGCATGATGTAACGGTCGTCGGTTGTCATGTCCACGTCGGTGTTGTAACCGGCAATTAACAGGAAACGGGATTCGTTGTTTCCGCCGGTGCCGCGCACGATGTCTACGAATTTCTGGTTGATTTTCAGAGTCATTTCGTAGCATTCATCTGCGGAAAGTGCGCCGGAGTCGGCAGCTACGTCGGTATCGTTTAAGCGGTTGCCCAGCTCTTCGTTGGCGGACTCAAAAATCAGATAATCGGAATATTCTTTGTATCTTTCGGCAATCTGTGTCCACATGGAGGTGTATAAATCCCAGGCTTTCTGTCTGGTTTCCTCGGATGCGGAACCGAACATGCCCCACCAGCTTCCGTCCCAGTGGTCGTTTATAACAACATACATGTTTTCGTTGAGGGCGTAGTTGATGATTTCTTCCACACGGTTTAAGTAATCCGCGCGGATGGTGTAGTCCCCGCTTTCGTAATCCATGGCATTTGTCCATGCAACCGGAATACGAAGGGTGTCAAAGCCGGCATTTTTCATACCGGTAATCATTTCCTGTGTGGTAACAGGCTGACCCCAGAGGGTTTCGTAGCTGGAAACAGGAGCTTCGGTGCCTAAAGAGATGTGTCCGTAAGCTTCCATGGTGTTTCCTAAGTTGATACCGTTGCCCATAAGAACGGTGAGTTCGGATGCGCTTAAATCCTTGCGCATATAGCCGTTGTCCATGGTTTCAATGCCGTTGGCAGAGGTATGTAAAACTCTTTCCTTCTCCTTTGCGGAGCCTTCTGCGAAAGGTCCTGCCTTCAGCACCATTAAAATCATGATTACCAAAGCAATCAGGGCAATGCCGGCTACTGCAAAAAGTACAACCGGCAGAGCGTTTCCTTTTTTCTTTTCCATAGAATGTGTAATCCTCCTTTACAATCCCGGTAAGTTTATAAAATCAGCGATTGTATTTTCATTGTAAAGGGAAACAGAAAAAGGAAAAAGCCTACTATTTAGTGGATTTTTACCTGTTTTTTTACAGTTTCATCTGTTTTAAGGTGTTAATTAACTCCATATCCCCGGGCTGCACCTTTAAGTTGGCATTGTAGGTTTTGCCTTCGGGTGTTTTTACTTCGATGGAAATAATGGTGTCTTCCGCAATTCCTTCCTTTGCCACAGCGGATAAAAACTGGGGAAAACGGGGATGGTTGGCACAGAACTTGTCCCACATACTTTTAATCTGAAAAAGCTGCATAGGGTTCATAAGGTTTCTCACTTTCTTTTGTTGATGCAGATAGTATACCACGTCTCCCGCAAAGATAGTGGGAAATTTCATTGAAAAACGGAAATGTTTTGTTATACTGAAAAGTATGAATGAAGCATTTGAAACGGCAAAAAACAAAATAATCGGCATAGACAGGGAGAGGCACGGCATCGGAACCTTATCGGAAAAAACGGTGCATGCCATTCTGAAAAATTATTATGCGCCGGATGAGGACATGCACGAAATCCCCATAGAAAATTATGTGGCGGACATTTACACCGGAAAGGAAATCATCGAAATCCAGACAAGGCAGTTTAACAGGATGCGGGATAAACTTCGGGCATTTCTGCCGCTTTATCCGGTGACGGTTGTCTACCCCATTCCCCGGTATAAATGGCTCATCTGGATAGATGAAGAGTCGGGCGAGCTTTCCGCCCCCCGGAAATCCCCGGCGAAAGGCACTGCCTATCAGGCGTTTAAGGAGCTTTATAAAATCAAGATGTTCTTGAAGGAACCAAACCTGCATTTTAAGTTTGTGCTTCTGGATATGGAAGAATACCGGCTGCTAAACGGCTGGAGCAGGGACAGAAAAAAGGGATCCTGCCGGTATGACAGAATCCCGAAAGAGCTGGTGGAGGAGGTCAGTGTTGACCGCCCCGAAGACTATATGCAGTTTATTCCCTACGACTTAACAGAGCCGTTTACCTCCGCCGATTTCGCAAAAGCGGCGCATATCCGCAGACCGCTGGCACAGACGGTGTTAAATATCTTAGCGGAAGTCGGCTGCGTGCAGAAGACCGGGAAGCAGGGCAACAACATTCTGTATATATCTTCGGAATGGTAACTGTTATTTTATGTCCGCTTCTTTCTGCGGTTCAACGGCATTGCTTTTCTGCGGCTCTGCTGAGTTGTCCTTCTGTGAGGTGGCAGCGGCTTTCTTCCGTTTCCGGCGCAGGATGGCGCGGATGGGCAGGAAGAACAGAAGGAATACCAGCACAAGGATGACAATTACGATTAACACGATGATAACCGCATATTTATTGGGATTTTTCACCAAATCCACAATGTTTTTACTGTCCAGGACCTCTTTGCGGTTCTGGGCATTTTTGTAGCTTTCCGGCACATTGCCAATGCCGTCGCCGTCGGTATCGGGCAGGGAGTCCAGGTATCCGACAATGGCAGCCCATGCCTTTAATTCTCTGCCGTCCGCCGTGGTGATGATGGCGTCCTCAATGTTTTCAATGGGAGTTCCGTCCGCAAATTTGGGCTGGATGGAAAGAATGCCGTAGGAAACATCCGTAACGGCGCCCAGCATCTGGCCGCTGTAAAGGTCACAGACCACGCGGTACAGTTTGTCATCCTGTAAGTCGGCTTCGTTTCCGGAAGCATCGACGATTTTTACCTTTGTTACCTTATTTAAAATAATACGGTGCGGGTTGAAGGAAAAGTTCAGACCGCTCATGTATAATCTGGCGGAGGGCATGAAATCGGATACGGAAGCATCAATTTCCGCAGCGGTCTTTAGCTCGGCGCCGGTCAGATATACGCTGATTAAGGGATAGCCGGGCACGCCGTCCAGACCGATACCCAGGGAATAGGCGTTGAAGACATCCTCTACGGTAATGTCGCCCTGTGCAAAAGTATCCCGGACACAGCCGGCGGGAACGACTGCCACATCCGCAGGGTGGTCATCGCCGGTGTCGGCGGAATTTACCGCATACAGGAAGGAGTCCGATAACAGATTTCCCAAATTGTGGTCGGTGTGTACGGTATACAGGTCGGGAGAGGTGGAGAAAACCACATCATTTTCCGCCAGTACCTGGGTGCGGGTGTAACCGAACTGCTCAAGGTAAGAAGCATCTACCATATCCATGAAGGTGTCGATTTTTGCCTGGGTCGTTTCATCAAGAGGGATGGCGGGGGTTATGGCACGCAGCTTGTAATCGGTCATTTCCCAGCGGCCGTCCGCTTTCTGCACCATGGAAAGAGTACCTAAATTTTTGCCGTATTCTCCGCAGGAAACAATATAGGTATTGCCGTGCTGGATGGGCTCCTCTAAGGTGGTGTGGGTGTGTCCGCTGACAATCAGGTCGATGTCGGGTACATTTTTCGCTAAAATTTCGTCCTCGGACTTGCTTTCGTTTTCATTGGTGCCGCTGTGGGAAATGCACACAATCATGTCCACATCTTCATTGGCTTTGATGTTCGCTACGGTTTCTTTTGCCGCCTCCGAAGCATCCCGGAATTTCAGAACGCAGGTGGGAGCGCAGGCTAAGGAGTCTACGCCGAAGATACCGAATACGGCAATCTTTACATCCCCCTTGGTTAGCACCACATATTTTTTCATACCGTAATCATCGAAAGTATCCTTTAAGAGTTGCTGTTCTTCGGTGAGGCCTTCGGTTTCCATGGTGTCCCAGTCCAGATTGCTTAAGACCATGGCGGGAATGGGGTCGCCGCTTTCCTTTGCTGCCTGCAGGGTGCCGGCAAGACCGGCGGAGCGGTAGTCAAATTCATGGTTTCCGAGGGTGGTCACTTCACATTCGAGGGTGCCGAGCATACGCAGCTCCGCGGCTTCGGAATCATAGATGGTCTGCACCAGAGTACCCATGGAAAAATCGCCCGCATCCAGAACAAGGGTATCGGGATTTTTTTTCTTAGCTTCGTTAATCAGGGTTTTGATGCTGGCAAAACCGCCCACTTCGGCAGTCTGTCCGTCTTCTACGGTAAGAAAGCTGTTTAAGTGGGAATGGGTGTCATGCAAAAATAAAATATCGGTTTCTTTGCCGGTGTAATTTTCCGCTGCAAGGGATACGGAGCCGAACAGCAGGGACAGCAGTAAGACGCCGATGCAAAGACAGGAATAAGACCGGGAAAAAAGCCTGGGTTTCTTTTTGTTCATTTGTATTCTCCTTTTTAAGCAAGATATTCCTATTATATAGTGACATTCAGAAAACAGCAAACTCTTCTTAATGAATTCTTAAAGAAAACTACCGGGAATGTGAAAAATTGCCGTTTATACTGTGTTTACAGAACAAAAGCACGGGAGACAGCAGGCGGATGCCGCTGCGGTGCGGAACGGGAGAAAACCATGAGGGTAGTTTGCAAAAAGAAAAATCTGTTTCAGAGAATATGGAAGAAAATCATCATCGTAATTTTGGAAACCTGCGCGGCAGCAGGGCTTATGGCATGTTATCCGGAGATGAAGCACAGTGAAATTTTTGCCGTGCCGGTGCAGCAGGAAACGAAGGAAGCCATACAGACAAGGCTGGAGGAGCTTTTGGAGAACAACCCGGAGCTGCAGGATTTTGTGGACGGTTATGCAAATTCTGACGGCAGTGTCACAGGCGGAATTGATGAAGAAGAAAAGGAAGAAGACAGTCCGCTTTTTTTACAGTGGGATGAAAGATGGGGCTATGCGCCTTACGGGGACAGTTGTATCGGAATCAGCGGCTGTGCGCCCACCTGTCTGTCCATGGTGATTTTTTCCTTAACAAGGGATGAGACAGCGACACCGGATGCACTGGCAGACTACGCCATGCGGCACAATTATTATGTGCAGGGAAAGGGAACCCTGTGGAGCTTCCTCACGGATGCGGGAAGCAAATACTCCGTGCAGGGGACGGAATTGTCGCTGGATGAAAATACCATGAAAGCAGAACTGGACGAAGGACATCCCATCATAGCCTCCATGCGCCCCGGGGATTTCACCACGGAAGGACATTTTATCGTGATTTACAGCTACGATGAGGAAGGCTTTCTGGTGCATGACCCCAACAGCAGGCTGCGCAGTGAAGAGGAATGGACGTTTAAGACTCTGTATCCGCAGATAAAAAATTTATGGGCGTATTCCATGGAATGAGGCGGAATATCATTTTTGCGGTGTAAAATCAAGGATATTAAATAAAATCAATGCCTTTGCTTAAAATTACCCCTTGCGCATAGATGGCGGATGTGCTACTATTGTGCTTAGTTCCAAGGAGACCGGATAAAATAGGTCAAACGGATAGATTAAATGAATAATTAAAAGCAAAAGCGTTGAAAGGGAAGAGTATCTGCGAGTGGGATACAGAGAGCTGCCGGTTGGTGTGAGGCGGTCGAAGCAGACAGAGAACTGGCCCCGGAGCTGCCGGTTGAAGGAAAAGGATTTTCGGATGCTTTTCTGTGTAGGGCCGGACGGGAAGCCTACCGTATAAGGAGGCGGGCAGACATTAAGATGTGCCAAAGAGGGCATGGAAAACCATGAAGTAGAGTGGTACCGCGTAAATTTACGTCTCTACGAAAGTGCAGAAGCATTTTCGCAGAGATTTTTTATTTGCAAAAAAGGAGGACAAAGAAATGACAACAGAAAGCATTAAGGAAAAGTATGAGAAATCTTACTTTATGCCCCCTGTCGTAACCTACGACTGGGTAAAGAAGGACAGTATTGAAAAGCCGCCTATCTGGTGCAGCGTGGATTTGCGCGACGGCAACCAGGCGCTGATTGAGCCCATGGGCTTACAGGAAAAGCTGGAATTCTTTAAGATGCTTGTAGATATCGGATTTAAGGAAATTGAAGTGGGTTTCCCCGCTGCTTCCGAAACCGAATATAACTTTGTAAGAGAGCTGATTGAGAGAAAAATGATACCGGATGACGTTACCATCCAGGTACTGACACAGGCGAGAGAGCACATTATCCGCAAGACCTTTGAGGCGGTAAAGGGTGCGCCACATGCCGTTATCCATCTTTACAATTCCACATCCGTGGCACAGAGAGAGCAGGTGTTTAAGAAGGGCAAAGAGGAAATCAAACAGATTGCCGTTGACGGTGCTAAGCTTTTGAAAGACCTTGCCGATGAAACCGATGGCAATTTTACCTTTGAATACAGCCCGGAAAGCTTCTCCCAGACAGAGGTTGATTATGCGGTGGAGGTCTGCAATGCCGTTCTGGATGTATGGAAGCCGACCAAGGATCACAAGGTTATCATCAATATCCCTACCACCGTACAGGTGGCAATGCCTCATGTATTTGCCTGCCAGGTAGAATATATTCACAAGAACTTAAAGTACAGGGATGCCGTTTCCTTAAGCGTACATCCCCATAACGACAGGGGCTGCGGTGTCAGCGATGCGGAATTCGGTATTTTAGCCGGCGCCGACCGCGTGGAAGGTACTCTGTTCGGAAACGGCGAAAGAACCGGTAATGTGGACATTGTTACCGTAGCGCTTAACATGGTCTGCCACGGTGTCAATCCGGGACTGGATTTCTCCCATATCATGAAGACAAGGGAAACCTACGAAATGCTGACCGGCATGAAGGTACCGGAAAGATCTCCGTACTCCGGCGATTTGGTGTTTACCGCTTTCTCCGGCTCCCATCAGGATGCGATTTCCAAGGGTATGGCGTGGAGAAACGAGGGGAAGAGCGGCAAGAAGTGGACCGTTCCGTATCTGCCCATCGATCCGGTGGATCTGGGCCGCGAATACGAGTCCGATGTTATCCGTATCAACAGCCAGTCCGGAAAGGGCGGCATTGCCTTTATCTTAAAGCAGAACTTTGGTATTTCCTTACCCGAGAAGATGAAGGACGAGGTACGTTACTTAGTAAAACATGCTTCCGATGAAAATCACAAGGAGCTTTCTCCCGCAGAGATTTATCAGTTGTTTGAAGATAATTATGTGACCAGAAAGCCTGTTTTTGATATTCCTCTCTGCCGGTTCGAGCAGGCGGACGGTATCCATGCGGAAATTACCATCGAGCAGAACAAGGAGAAGCGTGTTATCGAAACCTCCGGTAACGGCCGTCTGGATGCGGTAAGCAATGCCATCAAGGTTTACTTCGGAATTGACTACGAACTTACTTATTACGAAGAACATGCGATTTCCAAGGGTTCTTCTTCCAAGGCAGTAGCCTTCGTGGGGCTGGTCTGCGACGGCAGAACCTACTGGGGCGTCGGCATTGACGAAGATATTATCAAGAGCTCCATTGCCGCACTGGTAACCGCAAGCAACCAGATTGCCGAGAGCAAGCATGCGGTAAGCGGCAGGGAAGAAAGAATTGTGGATATTCTCAACTATATCCAGATGCATTACCAGACCGTAACACTGGACGAATTAGCTGACAAATTCAGCCTCTCCACACCGTATCTTTCCAAGTACATCAAGGAAAAATCCGGTAAAACCTTCCAGGATACCGTAAAGGATATCCGCTTCGGAAAGGCACGCCTTTTATTAAAGGAAACTACCCAGACCGTGGAGGCGATTGCAACGGAAGTAGGTTACGAAAATGTAGAGCATTTTAACCGTCTCTTCAAGAAAACCTACGGCTGCACTCCCATGCAGTACCGCAGCGGAAAACAGTAAATAACGCTGTTTTGCCGGAAAATAAGAAGGACCGTATCGCGAGGTGCCCCTCATAGTCAGACTTTGATGGGTTACCTTACGATACGGTCCTTTTACTTTGAAAATATAAAACAGGACAAATAAACCTTGCATGGTTTATAAATATACGGTATAATACATCCATAAGCAGTTACTTCTTTTTTCTAACTTTCTTTGCCGGCATCGCCGGTGTCTAAAATTCAAGAATTCCTGCTTAGAACCCAAGAAATAAAAATAATCTAAGGAGGAAAACGTGATAAGACAACAGAAGAAAGCAGCGTATGCTTCCGACAGGGAAGCACAGTATGATGAGCGTGCCAAAAGGGTGGCAGGCTCCAAAATCGTGATCGCCAGTATCCTGTCAAAGACAGTGGATGCTTTCCGGGGAATGAAGCCCCGGGAAATCGTGCCCTATATAGAGGGCGAACCTTACATCGGCAGTGTACCGGTGGAACCCGGGAAAACCAATGCTTCTTATACCGAAAACGGGAAGCGGATTGTGGGCTTCAATACGGAAAATCAGGAAGAAAACGAAGGACTGGTAAGATTTGATGTAATCTGCTATGTGCGTCTGCCGGAGAAAGAGAGCAAGGCAGCTGCAGGAAACGGACGTGCTGCAAGGGCAAAGTACCGGACAACCGTATCCGGCAGAAAAGGTCCGCTGACCCAGATCATCATCAACATTGAAATACAAAAAGACCAGCCACATACATATAAGATTCTAAACCGTGCAGTCTTTTATGCGAGCCGTCAGGTTTCTTCCCAGAAGGAAAGGGACTTTGTAAAATCCCATTATGACGATATCAAGAGTGTGTATTCCATCTGGATCTGCATGAATATGGAGGAAAACAGCCTTTGCCATATTCACCTGACCAAAGAGGATATCATCGGAAATAAACAGTGGGGCGGCAACCTGGATTTGCTCCATATCATTATGATAGGAATCGGGAAAACACTGCCGGAGCATAACGAAATCTATGAACTTCACAGGCTTCTGGGAACCTTGTTTTCAAAGGAGCTCAGCAGAAAAGATAAGCTATGGATTTTAAAAGAGGAATACGATATAACAGAAGACGATAATCTGAGAGAGGATGTGAGCGAAATGTGTAACTTAAGCCAGGGAATCAAAGAAGATGGTATTGCAATCGGAGAAACAGGGCTTATTCAAAATATGCATAAAAACGGTTTCACTGCGGAGCAAATAGCAGCAGCCACAGACAAGAATCTGGAAGAAGTAAAAACGATTCTGGAAACATGCAAACGATAAAAGTATGCATTCATAAGCAAATACTTTTTTTCTAACTTTCTTTGCCGGCATCGCCGGTGTCTAAAATTCAAGAATTCCTGCCAATAAACAAAATTTTTCGGTGACAGACTTTAACAAGGCGTTTAATCCTACATTATATGGAATATTATTTTCAATATGTGCTTTTTATGTGCAAATGTTTTGGAAGAAGAAAATGTTGTTCATGTCGTTATATATGCTGTTTGTGCTGTTTTGATATGGGTGTATTGCCTGAAATATGAAATTAGTTTATAAAAAAAATAAGCAATTTAACGGACCGGTATTGCTGTACAAAAGAATGAAGGAGGGTATTATGGACGCATGTGAAACAATCTCTAATATGTTAGAAAGCATGGCACATTTAATTGCAAAGGACAGTGCATGCTCGCTGTTGTGGGGAGAAGTTACAATGCCACAGTGCTTAAAGGACGAATTACAGAAACAAGAAAACCAGATGAAAAAGGAGAACACACTATGAGAAAAAAGATTTTAAAAATTATGTCAGTACTTGCTTTAAGTATGATGATCACAGGAGGAAGTTTAACAGCATTTGCGGCAGAACCGCCTGTACATACATGTGCTTTCAGCTATGATCATACTGAAAATTATGGAAGAATCACAACAGGAAGTCATACCATTACAGTGGCTATCGGGCAGACGGAAACCTGCTATATTCTTCAGGACAGATCAGCATACATTTATAAATGTGCTTGTGGTAAAACAGAAAGACACTATTTTTCCAATGGTGTAAGCCACTCTAATCCTAAATGCCCTAACCATTAATTTTTTTAGAAAAGGATGTATCTTCACAGTATAAAAGAGGAGAAAGGATCTTATGGATAA
>ERZ808240.1758-NODE-1758-length-25790-cov-11.958850_pt1 | contig 25790 bp, 28 predicted proteins | sample MGYA00521084_ERZ808240 | MGnify/ENA primary metagenome ERZ808240 (study PRJEB31516, sample SAMN03275571) | gut metagenome | biome: mammalia-associated habitat; material: feces | host: Papio cynocephalus | place: Kenya | collected 2012-08-06 ... | reverse complement strand
GTCGGCACGCTCGTAACGGGCGGTGTTGGCAGTCATTTAGGGTAGATTTCGCCTGATTGCCGGGAAAACACGTCTGCTAAGAAAAAACGTTAGCCAAACATAGGCTCATCTGTGAAAACAGCTAACTATTCATACAGAAATATCGCTAGCACATATGAATATTGGAGTAAATGATAATTGATTTTCCAGTATACACGTATCCGTAATTGTTTGTATTTGCTTCCAAGCCGCCCCGTTACGGGAATGACTGGTTGTGCGGCTTGCCGCACAATGAGAATGAATGGCATGGCGTCAAAAATGGGCGTTTGTTTGAGCGAAGCGAGTTTCGCCCATTTAGCCATGACAGGCATTCTCAAAGGAATGGGAGTTTCGGGCGGCCGCCTTTTTCTTGGTTCGTTCTTTTTCGGCGGCACGAAAAAGAATGAATAACAGAGGGTGTCCGGGAACTATCCCGGCATTCTGTCCGCGCAGAAAGAAAAAGTACATAGCCGATGTAAACGGCACGTTTACAAGAAAAAAATAAAGGGGATATCCCCTTAGTTTGCAACTTGTTTCCGCGGCACAAAAAAATAGGAAAAAGTTTTCGTAGTATACTATAAAAACTTTTAGATAAGTAACTTTTTTTATAGTATGATATAAAAAAACACTGAAAATGATGAGAAAACAGCTGTTTGGAAGTAAAATACGTAGCGGCTGTTTTTGTTTTTTTGGAAGACTGGTGGGTTTTGCGTAAAGAAAAGAATGTGTTATATGGGCGTGTCATAGCTTGAAAAAGTAATTGAGAAATCTGCAATCCGGTCATCACAGAAAAATATCAGTTTTACCCTGTTCAGCAGGTGGATTTTAGTATATCATAAAGAATAGTGTTTTCTGTTGTATGGATTGTTTTAGCCATGTATAACCTATGAGAGAACACGTCTTTTTGCATGTCCATAACAGTATGGAATCATGAGCTGAGAATGGAGTTCCCTATGAAAAGCAAGATGAGAATGGAGTTCCCTATGAAAAGCAAGATTAGGAATATCTGTATAAAAAATAAAAAACTCTATACGATTATTGGGATAGCATCCTGTATCATTGCGGTGGCTTTGGGCATTCAGCTGATTATACTCAATACGATCAACAATCGGAATTTTGATAATACGTCCCTGCTTTTGTTAGATCGCGTGATGAATGTAATAGAAAACAACGAGCTGAACGAAAAAGCGTTGATTGATTCTTTGAAAGAAGACTATATCGTCCGAGCCAAAACGGTTGCCTATATCATTGACGCCAAACCGGAAGCAGAGCATAATGTGGAGGAACTCAATAAAATTGCCTCGTTGGTATCGGTGGATGAAATTCATTTGCTCAATAAAAAAGGCGTTATTTACAGCGGCACGACTCCCAAGTACTGGGGCTATAGTTTTAGCTCCGGCGAGCAGATAGGCTTTTTCAAACCGATGCTAAAAGATAAATCGCTGACTCTTTGCCAAGACGTCATGCCCAATACATCCGAAAAGAAAAAAATGATGTATGCCATGACTTGGGACGAAACGGGGACACGCCTGGTAGAAGTGGGCATTGCGCCGGTCCGCTTGCTCAATGAACTGAAGCAAAACGAAATTTCGGAAGTAGTCAGCCGTATGCCTGTCTATGAGGGCATGCAGATTTTTGTGGCCAATCGAGACACGGGAGAAATATATGGGGCTACGGACAAAGAGAAAATCGGGAAAAAACTAGATGATATCGGTATTATCCGTAAAAACGATCCCAACGACTTACACAAAGGAACAGCCTATATCGATGGGGAAGCGTACAAGGTTTCCTTCCGCTTTTCCGGCCCCTATGCCATTGGGGTGGCTTGGTCGGCAGCGGCTACGGCCAAAAATAATGCCCTGGCGTTGATGGTAGTAGGCGGCTACTTGGTACTGGCAGCACTGATTATTATTTATATGCTGACCAAAATATTGAAAGCGAGAGAAGAACGAGATAATCAGTTTGATATTCTGCTGTCCATGTCAAAAATTTATCAGAGCATGTATTTGATTTATTTGCAACAAGATACGTATGTAGATTATTCTGCGTATACCAAACTTCCTAAAAAAAGAGTTGCCATGCCGGGTGCCGAATGTTGGCTGTATCGTTTTATGAAGTATCAAACGGCAGACGAAGACAGAGACGTAGTGCAGCGATTTATAGATTTATCTACGATTGCCAAACGGATTCACCGTAAAAAAATTATTTCCTTGGATTATCTGACGACGGAAAATCGTTGGTTCCGTGCGTCGTTTGTAGTCATAAAACGCCGTTTTTCCGGAGACCTCAGCACACTGCTTTTGACTATCCGTGATATTGACAGTGAAAAACGGAAAGAAGAATCCCTGCTCTATGCCTCTCATACGGATGAACTCACGCAGTGCCGCAATCGGAGAGCCTATTTGGAAGACGTGCAAATGACGCTGGCGTTGCATATGCCGTTTGCCTATGTCTCTATGGATGTCAACGGACTGAAACAGGTCAATGATACGGTCGGCCATGAAGGCGGCGACGAACTGCTGAAGGGGGCTGCTTTCTGTATGAAACAGTGCTTTGACAGCTATGGCAAAGTATATCGTATGGGCGGCGATGAATTTGCGGCGATTCTGATGGTGGATCGGAAACAACTGCCGTATATCCGGCGGGATTTTGAAGAAACCCTAAGTAAATGGCAAGGACGGCTGGTATCCCAAATCCATGTAGCATGCGGTTATGTGTATAGCCAGGATGTCGAATGGACTTCAATGGAAGATATCGAACGCATCGGGGACCAGAGAATGTATGCAGACAAAAAAGCCTATTACAGCCGTGCAGAAAACAATCGAAGAAAATGCTGAATGGTTACGCGTTGCTGCGGTTTGGAGTTACATCAGTCGCTCTGTTTCCTTGACACGCCATATGTTTTGTAGTAGCATAAAAACAACTTCATATAACGACCCTCTTCACCACCGGGTGGAGATACCAAGGGCATACAGCGTTTTTCCGTAGGTACGGCATGGATTCCATGTTATAAGGAAAAACGCTGTATGTCCTTTCTTTTTAGCGTTAAAAGAAGCTGCGGCGTTATAAAAGGGATTATTTGATACAGGAACAGGAGAGAATACGATGAAAATTAAACCATTTGCCGTAGAAGAATGGATGAATGCCTGGGAAGTTGGCGCCAAGTACAATATTGCAGAAACTTGTGTCGATTCTATCAGCATGGACGAACTGTTTGCTTTGACGGGAGAAGACAAAGATGCATTTTTGACACAATTGTGCGCGCGCCGCTTGAGCTATGGCGATATTGAAGGATTGCCTGCCTTTAGAAAAGGTGTTTGCAAATTGTATACCTCATTAGGCATGGAACATATTGTGCCGACGCACGGCGCATCCGGTGCCAATCACCATGTGTTCTATTCGCTGATTTCGCCGGGAGACCGCGTCGTAAGCATTATGCCTACGTACCAGCAGCTGTATTCCATACCCGAATCGTATGGTGCGCAGGTACGTGTACTGCATTTACACAAAGAGAATGAATATTTGCCCGATATAGATGCATTGCGCCGTCTGGTTACACCGGAAACCAAGCTGATTTGCCTCAACAATCCCAACAATCCAACGGGCGCATTGATGCCTGAATCCGTGCTTAGGGAAATTATAGACATGGCCCGTTCTGTCGATGCATGGATTCTCTGTGATGAAGTGTACCGCCATTTGTCACAAGAAGATATGTGGTGCCCTTCGATTGCCGATTTGTATGAAAAAGGAATTTCTGTAAGCAGTATGTCCAAGGTCTTTTCTATGGCCGGATTGCGTTTGGGATGGATTGCAACGCGTGACAGGGATGTTATCAAGAGCTGTCTGTCTCATCGGGATTATAATCTGGTGAGCTGTGGCGTATTGGATGAAATGCTGGCGGCAGTGACATTGAAGCATAGCGATGTAATGCTGAAACGAAGCCGGAAGATTGTCAGAGAAAACCTGCAGATTTTGGATCGCTGGGTAAACAGCGAACCCCATGTCAGTTATGTAAAGCCCCAAGCGGGAACGACGGCATTGGTCTATTATGATTTGGATATGCCGTCGTATGCGTTTTGTGAAGAGATGTATCAGCAAACAGGAGCCTTCGTCACGCCGGGAGATTGCTTTGAACAACCACGCAGTATGCGTATCGGCTACGCCTACGGCAAAGAAGAGCTGATACAGGGCTTACAGGTTGTCAGTGAATACATTGCCATGAAAACGAAATAATCAGGAGAAGAAATTGGGAGAAAGATCCCGCATCGGTTACAAGATTCCTGCCTGTTTTGTGCATATTGGCAGATACGGCTATCCGATTCGTATATTTCTGGTAATTGTCGAAAAATGGGCAATCTGTTACAATGAGCCTAAAGAGGAATACGTATAAGCAAGGAGGCAGTGTTGTATGGAATACAATCTCCCGACAAGAGTACTGCGGGATATTTTACGATTTGCAGAAAAGCATCAGATACAACAAGTCATTTTGTTTGGTTCTCGCGCCAGGGGGACGAATACAGAACGGAGCGACATCGATATTGCCGTATGCGGCGGAGATTTTGATGGATTTTACTGGGACATCAAGGAACAGGTGCATTCTCTTTTGTGGTTTGATGTCGTCCAAATAGATGCAGGCATTTCAGAAGAACTGCGGCGTGAATTAAAACGGGATGGGGTGACGATTTATGAAAAAACTAGATAACTTCGCGAATTGTTTGCATGTATTAACAAAGGCGGATTTTGCAAAAGCAGATGAGGATGAAATTGATGAACTGCTTGTACTGATTCGAGATAGTTTTATTCCTGCTTTTTTGGCATTGGAGAAGACATAAAAACAAAAATTGGCAGAAGCCAGTACCATATAGTGCAGCGATGTAATCTAAACAAAAGTCATGAACCGATACGTTGACGGGGCATGGCTTTTGTTTTTTTTTTGCGGCTTGCATCCCGTACAAGGGAGCCGGCAGGAGATTGGGTGTTCAGGTATCTAGGAAAAAGAGCCGAGCAAAATGATTTAAGAAGAATACAAAACGTGTGTCTAGTATGATGATATGCATAAACGTAATAGATAATAAAAGCATTATTACATTTATATATATACAAAAATAGGGACAGCCGATAACTTTACGATTTTTCTCTAAAAAGATATAATTAGGTGTAAATATGGGGGATATGCAGGAAAAAATAACACTATTTTGTCTTTTTTTATTATTTTTTACTACTTACTGGCTGATATATATATTAGATATAGCGAATAAAAACGCAAATACGATATAATTGTTTTAAGTCCAGTTTGACAGCTGCAACGAGTTATTCATAATGTTTCATATACGAAGTATAGTAGTACGGCATATGCTTTGGTATGCGCAGATGATGAAGTGAATAGAGCCGTGAGCTGTCAGATGATTGCGTTTTACTTGTGTTTTAATAGATCGTTAGGTCCAGTGCGTAATACACTGGCTAGGATACGTGCAGGAAAACGAGAAGTTTACTGCGGTATAGTTTGACGTGATAGATGATGTTATATCATTTTTTCAGACAGACGATGCACCAATTCTGTAGAAAGGACCACCTCATGGCTATTACACTGGGAAAAGAAGATAAAGTAAAAAAAGTTGTTGGCAGTATTATTAATGATTACACGAATGCGACGGGTATTGCCTGCGTGTATGTAGACATTAAAGGCAGAGAACGATCCAGCAAATACAACTTTACTAAATTTTGCCAATTTATGCGCAGCATTCCGGCATTTCGCATGAAATGTTATCAATGCGACCTGTGCGGCGGTTTGGAAACATTCAAAAATCAATCATGCTGCCCGTATCGGTGCCACGCCGGTTTGGTAGATTTTGCCATTCCGATTGTTCATGAAAACCAGCTTCATGGCTTTATCGTATCGGGGCAGATGGCATCTCCGGATACGAGAATTCCGTATATGCAGAATGCGACAAGATGGGAAGACGATACGCATGCATTTAAATATTTCAAATCGGTGCCGCAGTACCGGTATGAAGAAATTATGAGTGCGTCACGGGTTCTCAATACGTTGACAACGTGTTATTTTCCATTTAGTGAACAACACCTGGACATGGCATATGCCACGCAGGATATTGGCGAAAAAATGGAAGATGATGAACTGAAGTCCATTAAGCGGGTAGAAATCCGTAAGACAGTCTCTTATATCAAATCGCATTTAAGCTGTAATTTGTCATTGCGGACGATTGCCGAAGAAGTATTTTTGAGTGAATCGTATCTTTCCAAGCTGTTTAAACAGGAAATGAATATGAATCTTATGCAGTATATCAACCAGTGCCGGATTGCAGAAGCTGAAAAAATACTGCGCAGTTCCAAGTCATCCATTGATATGATCAGCCGTCATTTGGGATACCACCGTACGAGTTACTTTTGCAAAATTTTTAAACAATATACAGGGGAAACACCGCACGCATATCGCAAAAAATTTGATATTCGTTAGGCGGGTTTCCTATGGGAGATGAACGCGATGGGAAATTGCCATTATCGATATATGACATCAGAAGCCGTGACGGAAGGCCATCCGGATAAGATTTGCGACCAAATTTCCGATGCGGTTTTGGATGCTTATTTACAGCAGGACAGCCATGCCCATGTAGCTGTCGAAGCGTTTGTTTCGGGGAATGTGCTGACGATTGCCGGCGAAGTGACGTCGGCGGCACACGTCGATATTACCGAAACGGCTCGGCAGGTTATCCGGCGTATTGGCTATACCGATCCGGCACTCGGATTTACGGCAGATACGTGCTTGATTTTTACCAATGTGCATCAGCAATCGCCGGATATTGCCCAAGGTGTCGTAAAACAGGATGACGACGCAGTGGGAAGCGGCGATCAGGGCATTATGTACGGCTACGCGACGAATGAAACGGCTAACTACATGCCGATTACGGTCAACTTGGCACAAGGATTGGTACGGCGCCTGGATTGGGTCCGCCATCATACGGATTTGGGGAAAATTCTGCGGCCGGACGGCAAGTCCCAGGTTACGATGGAATTTGATGCCGCCGGAAACCCGGTAGGGATTCATAGTGTAGTCATAGCAGCCCAGCATAGTGAAGCTGTTGAAACGGCTGCGCTGCAGCAGATTATCCGCCAGCTCATTATTGAGCCTGTTTGCGGTTCGTGGCTTCGCCCGCAGACTGCCATTCATATCAACGGGACCGGCAAGTTTGTCATCGGCGGCCCTGTCGGCGACACGGGCTTGACGGGACGAAAATTGATGGTCGATACGTATGGCACGATTGCCAAGCATGGCGGCGGTGCCTTTTCCGGCAAAGATGCTACAAAAGTAGACCGGAGTGCTGCCTACATGGCACGGTATGTTGCCAAGCATATTGTCGCAGCCGGATTTTGTGACCGCTGTGAAATATCTGTTGCCTATGCGATCAGCGGCGTGTATCCGGAAGCGGTGCAGATACATACGTTTTGTTCCGAGCATATTCCCAAGCCTGTGATTGAAAAAGCAGTGGCACAGACATTTTCCTTTGCTGTCGGCGATATCATCAAGCAGTTGGATTTGCGCCGTCCGCAGTTCAGCAAGACGGCTGTCTATGGCCATTTTGGCAGGGAAGACGAAGGATTTGCCTGGGAACGCCTGGATAAAGTAGAAGAATTGAAAGCCGCAGCAGGCCGTTAGCGGCGAATGATAACATGATTACAGCAACCGATAGGGTGGTTGCTGTAATCATTTTTTTTGCTAAAAAAATGTCATTGCTCCATCAAAAAAGTGTTATTTCAAGGTAACGATGATAATTAAGTGATATTGTTTGATGATATAATCATCTCGAAACATCGAATTGCGGTTTATGCATGCTGTCAAATATAGCAATGAGATGGACTACGTTTCAGTGAAAGATACAAGGAGGTTTATACAATGGATGTATTAGCAAAAGGTTTTACACAACCGACGGACCGTATTAAGGCCCTGAAAAATGCAATTTATGATGCAACCCCGACGGTAGAAGCCGATCGTGCAGAATTAGTTACGGCATCGTATAAAGAAACAGAAGGATTGCCTATCATTATCCGCCGTGCGAAAGCGGTAGAAAAGATTTTGACGGAAATCCCTATTGCTGTTCGTGACAATGAATTGATTACAGGTTCTCTTACGGTAAGCGTACATGGCTGCCAGATTTATCCGGAATATTCCTTTGACTGGGTAGAAAAAGAATTTGATACGATGGCTACTCGTATGGCTGACCCCTTTGAAATTCCAAAGGATACAGCAAAACGGCTGCATAACGCATTTTTATATTGGCCGGGCAAAACGACAAGCGACTTGGCAACGAGTTATATGTCCCAGCCTTGCCTGGATGCACAGACAAACGGCGTATTTACAGTAGGCAACTACTACTTTAATGGTGTTGGCCATGTCTGCGTCGATTACGGCAAAGTACTGGCAAAAGGTTTTTCCGGCATTATTATGGAAGCCGAAGCACAGAAAGCCAAATTATCCGGTGCTGTTCCGGCTGATATTAAAAAACGTGATTTCTATGACGCTGTTATTATTACATACAAAGCAGCTATTACCTATGCGCACCGCTATGCCGATCTTTGCGATCAGTTAGCTGCCCGTGAAGGCAATCCGACCCGCAAAGCAGAATTGACGCAAATCGCAGCCAACTGCCGCCGTGTTCCGGAATTCCCGGCAACCAACTGGTGGGAAGCACTGCAGTCCTTCTGGTTTGTACAGTTGATTCTTCAGATTGAATCGAGCGGCCATTCCATTTCTCCAGGACGTTTTGACCAGTACATGTATCCGTATTTGGCAGCAGATAAATCAATCAGCAAAGAATTTGCACAGGAACTGTTGGACAATGTTTGGATTAAATTTAATGATTTGAACAAAACACGTGATGCTGTTTCTGACCAGGCATTTGCCGGGTATGCAATTTTCCAGAATATCCAATGCGGCGGTATTGATGAAGATGGTGTTGATGCAACGAACCCGTTGTCTTACATGCTGATTGATGCAGCTGCCCATGTTGCTATGGCAGCACCGTCCTTCTCGATTCGTTATTCCAACAAAACACCGGATGAATTCTTATATCGGGCATGCGAACTGGTTCGCTTGGGCTATGGCTATCCGGCTATGTACAATGATGAAGTTATTATCCCGGCTATGATGAACCGCGGTATTCCACTCCGCGACGCGCGGGGCTACTGCATTATCGGCTGCGTAGAACCACAGGTTCCGCACAAGACAGAAGGCTGGCATGATGCGGCATTCTTCAATATTGCCAAAGTATTGGATATTACCCTTCATAACGGCCGCAACGGCCAGGTACAGCTTGGGCCAAAAACAGGCGAAATGAAAGATTTCAAAAACTTGGGCGAATTGATGGCTGCTTACAAGAAACAGATGGAATATTTCGTCAAATTGTTGGTAGAAGCAGACAATGCAGTTGACTATGCGCATGCAGAACGCGCACCATTGCCGTTTGAATCCGCACTGGTCGATGATTGCCTCGGCCGCGGGATGTCTATGCAGGAAGGCGGCGCGATTTACAACTTCACAGGCCCGCAGGCATTCGGCGTAGCCGATAATGGTGACTCTTTTGCCGCTATTCAGAAACATGTTTTTGAAAACGGCGAAGTTTCCATGGCAGAATTACAGGAAGCTATGGATCACAACTTTGGTTATCCAGATGAAACAGGCAAACTGGCAACATGGTTCGGCACAGGCTGCTGCGCCGCTGCTGGCAATACCTCGCTGGCAGGCATGGATGAACGTCAGATTTATGAAGCTGTCAAGAAAATCCTTACGGCAAACGGCAGCATTGATATTAACGAATTGCAGCAGAGCCTGCAGGGCGGCACGACGCAGAGCGCAGCACCGGCTGCAACAGGCAACGATGCCCGTTACCAGCAGATTAAACGCATCATGGAAAACACGACATGGTTCGGCAATGATGATGATGTTGTTGATATTATTACTCGCGAAGCAGGCCAGATTTATGCCCGCGAAGTACAGAAATATAAAAACCCGCGCGGCGGCCAGTTCCAGGCTGGATGCTATCCAGTATCTGCCAACGTTCTCTTTGGTAAAGACGTTGCACCGCTTCCAGACGGCCGTCTGGCATGGACTCCGCTTGCCGATGGTGTTTCCCCGCGTGCAGGTTGTGATACCAATGGTCCGACAGCAGCTGTTATGTCTGTTGCCAAATTGGAACATGAAACATTCTCCAACGGTACATTGTACAACCAGAAATTCAGCCCGTCCGCTCTTGCCGGCGATGAAGGCTTGAAACGGTTTGCTGCTCTTTGCCGCGCATACTTTGACAACAAAGGTATGCATGTACAGTTTAACGTTATTGATAAAGCTACCTTGGTAGATGCGCAGAAACATCCGGAACAGCATAAAGACCTCGTCGTTCGTGTTGCCGGCTATTCTGCACAGTTTATTTCCTTGGCGAAAGAAGTACAGGATAATATCATTGACAGAACGGAATTTGAATTTTAATCCCTCTGTGGATTGCTTGTCTGAGAGGGGATGAAAGATACATGTCTACGGTAACGATTGATTATCAAGCAGAAGGCGATGTATTTGATATTCAGCGTTTTTCCTTAAACGATGGTCCGGGTATTCGTACGATTGTCTTCCTAAAAGGATGCCCTCTTTCATGCTGGTGGTGCAGCAATCCGGAATCGCAGCGGCGTCGTCCCGTTGTTATGTACAATGAAAGTGAATGTGTGCACTGCAGACGCTGTGAAAGCGTCTGCACGCAGCACGCAGTCCGCTTTACCGATGATGGTGTGCGTCATTTTGATTATCATACGTGCATCGGACAGGGAGACTGCGCAGCAGCGTGCCCTGTAGGTGCCTTGGTCATGAAAGGACACCGCATGCGGGTGGGCGAGCTGATTGAAGTACTGAAGAAAGATCGGTCTACGTTTCGGCATTCCGGCGGCGGCGTTACGTTGTCCGGCGGCGACCCGTTCATGCAGCCTGATTTTGCCTGTGAATTGTTCAAAGCTTGCAAAGCCCAAGGCTGGAATACAGCGATTGAAACAGAAGGGTGCGCAGAACCGTGTGATATTTTGAAAGTCATACCGTATGTTGACACCATTTTGATGGATATCAAACATATGGATCCGGAAAAACACCGCTTGTTTACGGGCGTATCCAACGAGCTGATTTTGAACAACGCGAAAAAAATCTCAGCGTTTGCGCCGATTACGGTGCGTGTTCCGGTGATTCCCAAATTCAATCATTCGGAAGCAGAAATACAGGCTATTGCAGAATTTGCCGCATCGCTGGGAAATGTACGCTGCGTACATTTGCTGCCGTATCATGCATTAGGAGAAAGTAAATATAAAATGATGGGGATTGAATATAAAATGAACCGACTCAGTGCCCAGTCATTAACCAATCAGGATTTGGAAAAATATCGGCCCATTGTCGAACAGGCAGGAGTGCACTGTCGGATTGGGGACGAATCATAAGGAGGGTCATATATGGATCAGGAATTATTAGAAAAAGTTATGAACCAGGTCAAAGCAGAACTGAATGGACAGACGAGCCAGACCGCTGCTCCGGCTGCTCCTGCCAGCGATGGCACGAAAGGCGATGCATCTGGTATTAATCACGCAGTAGGAAGAACCGAATTTGTAGGCACGGCGATTGGCGATACGATTGGCTTAGTCATTGCCAGTGTCGATCCGATGCTCAAAGATTCTATGAAATTGGGCAAATTCCGCTCTATCGGTATTATTGGTGGCCGTACAGGCGCAGGCCCGCAGATTATGGCTGTCGATGATGCCGTAAAAGCTACGAACACAGAAGTTATTTCTGTCGAACTGCCTCGTGATACAAAAGGCGGCGCTGGCCATGGTTCGTTGATTATTATTGGTGCGGAAGATGTATCCGATGCCCGCCGCGCTGTCGAAACAGCTCTGCAGGCTGTACCAAAATATTTCGGCGATGTATACGGCAACGATGCCGGCCATTTGGAATTCCAGTATTCGGCAAGAGCAAGCTACTGCTTGGAAAAAGCATTGGGCGCTAAATTTGGCAAGGCCTTTGGCATGACATGTGCCGGCCCGGCTGCTATTGGCGTCGTCTTGGCTGATACAGCTGTCAAAGCAGCTAATGTAGAAGTCGTAGGCTATTCGTCTCCCGGCAACGGCGGCACCAGCTTCTCCAACGAAGTTATTTTGTGCTTCAGCGGCGATTCCGGCGCAGTACGCCAGGCTGTCAAAGCAGCGATTGCCGTAGGCAAAAAATTATTAGGTGCGTTAGGTGACGAACCGAAATCGACAACAACACCGTATATTTAATAGATAGAAATACATGATTTTAGATTACAGTGCAGTAGATTAGGAGGAAATCATAATGACAAATGAAGCATTAGGCATGGTAGAAACAAAAGGCTTGGTAGGCTCTATTGAAGCAGCAGATGCAATGGTAAAAGCTGCCAACGTTACATTAATTGGCTATGAAAAAATCGGTTCCGGCTTGGTAACCGTTATGGTCCGCGGCGATGTAGGCGCTGTCAAAGCAGCGGTAGATGCTGGCGCTGCATCGGCTAAGGTAGTCGGCGAAGTGGTATCCGTTCATGTTATTCCTCGTCCTCATACCGATGTGGAAAAAATTCTTCCTCATTTGGACTAACACCCGGCGAGGTGATATGTAGTGGATATCAATGGAAATGATTTTCGCAGGATTGTCCTGCAGGCAATATACCAAGTATTGGCAGAAGAAAAGCAGAAACAGCAGGCGATGCGCCCTGTATATGTTATCTTTTCCCATTCCTTTGATGGTCCATGGCACATACAACCAGAGTTGGCAAAAGGAGATATGCTGACGGCAGTCATCCCCGATGACTGGCCGCAGGATAGAGTCTGCTGTTTAATGGCAGACTCTCCTTTTAGCCAAGTGATTAAACAGGCAGAGGCAGCATCTCTTTCGCTGGCAAATTCGGTAACTATCTATCCGGCAGTATCGCATACATTGGCAGCTAAAGCGGCTTTATGTATATATGATACCTTTGAAACACAGTGGCTGGGGCGCTGTATTTCAGCAGGCAGCCAGGTGCATTTGATGCTTGGCGGCTTGCAAAAGTTTACAGGGAAAGAACCGGACGCCTATGTACAGCGGATTCTTTCGTATTATAAAATACTGCTGACATATGGCATCACGATTGGCGGCTATCCGAGCAGGCACGCCGAAACAAAAGCCAGCCGGACAGCCAAGACACAGGCTGCTCCGTCTATTGTTTTGCGAAGTCATATTATTACGGCATCGGATGTATATCCATATGCAGCAGGCACATGTATTACGATCGCTCCGGATGCTGTAGTTACGTCCTTGGCGCAGGATGAAGCAGAACACCGCCGGATTTCATTTGTACGTTCATCATACTAGACCAAAGGCAGGGAAAAACACATGGAAAAAGCATTAGGACTTGTAGAAGTAAAGGGACTGAGCAGTGCTGTTGAAGTTGCCGATGTGATGGTCAAAGCTGCCAATGTTACGCTCGTAGAGCTGGAAGCAGCGCGCGGCAGCGGCATGATGACTGTCAAAGTAAACGGCGATGTAGGTGCCGTACGGGCAGCCGTAGAAGCAGGGCGGGCGTCGGCCATGGCAGACGGTTCGCTGGTTTCTGTGGATATTATTGCTCGTCCCAATGAAGATACGGCACGCGTTTTTGTCCGCAGCAAAGCGGCAAAGCAGCGTCCGAATTTCTATGGACAGACGGAAGTATCGGAAACCAAAGCCGCAGCAACTCCTGCAGCCAAAGAAGAAATTCACGAAACCGTTTCTGATACACCGGCAGCTCCTGCCGTACCGGAAGAAGCAGTGCATGACACAGCTTCTGATACAGCAGATACAACAACTGTCCAGAATGTATCGGCTGACGTGTCCGCGCCTTCTTTGAAGGATACAGACAGCGTTCAGGAAAAAAAGCCGCTGCCAGCCAAGAAACCGGCACGGCACACAAGACGGACGAGAAATACCAAGAAGACGAAGACAGCCAAGACGACATCGAAAATAACACCTGATGTATCGGATACAGATACGAATTCTCATACATAAATTTTTAAGAAGGTCATATTATGAAAATCGCAAAAGTAACTGGCTCTGTCGTTTCCACTAAAAAAGAAGACAGCCTGGTTGGTTCCAAACTGATGGTAGTCCGGTTTGAATCCAGTGAAGGAGTTCCGTATGGAAATGAAGAAGTTGCCGTTGATTATGTCGGTGCCGGCATTGGTGAGATTGTGCTGGTAGCCAGCGGCTCCGCTGTCCGCACTGCCCAGGCAATGCACGGCAAACCGATTGATTTGGCTATTGTTGGCATTATAGACTACTTAAATTCGTAATATATACATGCTGGGAGGTACTATTATGGCAAGTGAAGCATTAGGAATGGTAGAAACCAAAGGCTTGGTTGGTTCTATTGAAGCAGCAGATGCAATGGTAAAAGCTGCCAATGTATATTTGATTGGCTATGAAAAAATCGGTTCCGGTTTGGTAACCGTTATGGTTCGCGGTGACGTAGGCGCTGTCAAAGCAGCGGTAGATGCTGGCGCAGCTTCAGCGAAAGCTGTTGGTGAAGTCGTATCTGTTCATGTTATTCCTCGTCCTCATACGGATGTGGAAAAAATTCTTCCTCATTTGGACACGACTCCGGAACCAACTGCTGAATCATAAGAAATCATTCAGTAGGAAAGGAGCATTTGCTCATGAGTCAGACGAATTTAGCTAGTATCTTAACGGAAAAGATACTGGATAATGTAGCATATTTTGAAAATTTTAAAATTAAAATCGGCGTATCAAACCGGCATGTGCACGTCAGCCGTGCAGACCTGGATATCTTATACGGCAAAGGGTATGCACTTACCAAAAAGAGCGATTTAGGACAGCCGGGCCAGTTTGCCGCCAAAGAAACGGTAACGGTCAAAGGACCGAAAGGCGAAATGCAGCATGTACGTATTTTAGGACCTGTACGGTCGCAGAGCCAAGTAGAAATCAGCAAAACGGATAGTTTCCGCCTTGGTATCAAGGCACCGATTACGCTGTCAGGCCATTTGGACGGCACACCTGGCGTTACGCTGATTGGGCCGCGCGGCACTGTCGTTTTAAAGCAGGGCGTTATTATTGCCAAACGGCATATTCATATGACACCGGCGCAGGCAGCAGAAAGACATCTGCATGACGGGCAAATCGTCAATGTAGAAACATTTGGCGAACGGCATGGTATATTGGGCGATGTAGTGATTCGCGTATCGGATACAGCCGGGCTGGAAATGCACATCGATGTAGATGAAGCGAACGCCTGCTCACTAAGCAACAAAGATTACGTAATGATTAGTCCTGTACGATAAGGAGTGTACGCCTATGAACATAGACAACAACATATTGGCGGAATTTGCTTCGTTAGTAGCATCCGGCGATGTTCGCCCGTTTGAAGGCCCGTTGAAGGTAGGCGTTGACTTAGGTACGGCAAACATTGTTATGGCCGTCGTAGACAGCCATAACAATCCGGTTGCCGGTATGACCATTCCCTCTACCGTCGTCCGTGACGGCATTGTAGTAGATTATGTAGGCGCTGTACGGGCTGTACGGACGATGAAAAGCACGCTGGAAGAAAAACTGGGTGTAGAGCTGACGAAAGCAGCTACGGCGATTCCACCGGGAATTTTAGAAGGCAACGTGCGCTGCATTGCCAACTGTGTCGAAGGGGCGGACCTGGAAGTCACGCAGGTCATGGATGAACCTACGGCAGCAGCAGCTGTTTTGAAAATACAAGACGGCGCCGTCGTCGATGTTGGCGGCGGTACAACAGGCATCAGCATACTCAAAGACGGCAAGGTCATTTATACAGCAGATGAAGCCACAGGCGGAACCCACATGTCGCTTGTATTGGCTGGCTATTACGGCATTTCATTTGCCGAAGCCGAAACAATGAAAAAAGATGCCGCTAAGGAGCAGGAAGTATTTCCTGTCATACAGCCTGTTGTCGAAAAAATGGCGTCTATTGTACAGCGGTTTGTTACAGGCCGTGATGTATCTGACATATATGTAGTAGGCGGGGCCTGCTGCTTTACAGAGTTTGAAACTATTTTTGAAAAAGTCCTGCATATTTCGACGTGGAAACCGAATGATTGTTTATTCGTTACCCCATTGGGAATTGCAGTAAATCAATAAAACGGAGGTACGTACTATGAGCACGACAATTGATCCGGAAGTCCTGCAGCAACTTGTTGCCCAGGCAGTACAACAACTCAAAAACAATCAAGCCGCAGCTGCTGCACCGGTTGCACCGGCACAAGCTGATGAATACGGTGTATTTGGTTCTATGGATGCTGCTATTGATGCATCTGCCAAGGCACAGCATACACTGCTGTTCCAGACACCGGCCCAGCGCAAACAATGGGTAGATGTGATTCGCGAAACATGCCTGAAAAAAGAAAATATGGAAATCATGTCCCGCATGGCTGTAGAAGAAACAGCTATTGGCCGTTACGAAGATAAAGTCATCAAAAATACGGCAGCTGCTAAATACACGCCGGGCATTGAAGATTTGACAACCGATGCGCGCACAGGGGAACATGGCTTGGTATTGTTTGAATACTGCCCGTTTGGTGTTATCGGTGCCATTACGCCGACGACGAACCCGACCGAAACCATCATCAACAATTCTATCTGCATGATTTCCGGCGGCAACACTGTTGTTTTCAGCCCGCATCCGCGCGCTAAAAAAACATCTGTATTCTTGGTTCAGTTGTTAAATAAAGCGTTGTATGAAGCAGGCGCACCGCTGAACATGATTACGATGGTACGTGAACCGTCTATCGACGCTACGAATGAAATGATTGCCAGCCCGAAAGTCCGCATGGTCGTAGCAACAGGCGGCCCTGGCATTGTCAAAAAAGTTCTTTCGTCCGGTAAAAAAGCCATCGGTGCCGGCCCTGGCAACCCGCCGGTCGTCGTTGATGAAACGGCAAACATCGAACAGGCTGCGAAAGATATTGTTGCCGGCAGTTCTTTCGACAACAACGTACCCTGCATTGCAGAAAAAGAAGTATTTGCCGTCGATTCCATCTTTGATTACTTGGTCATCAATATGAAAGGTGCCGGTGCCTATGAAATCAAAGATAAAGATACGATTGAAAAACTTTGGCAGCTCGTTTCCAACGATAAAGGCGATGGCCCGAAAGTTGAATTTGTCGGCAAATCCGCCCAGTATATTCTCCATCAGATTGGCATTGAAGTAGAAGACAGCAAGCGGCTTATTATCATGGAAACCGATAAAGATCATCCCTTTGTACAGACGGAAATGCTGATGCCGATTTTACCGCTCGTTCGCTGCGATAATGTAGACCAGGCTATTGATTGGGCGTATGAAGCAGAACACGGCAACCGCCACAGTGCCATGATGCATTCTACCAACATTGCGAAATTGAGCAAGATGGCAAAACTCATGGAAACCACTATTTTTGTTAAAAACGGCCCGTCCTTTGCCGGCTTAGGCATTGGTGGCCAGGGCTACCCGACCTTTACGATTGCCGGCCCGACAGGGGAAGGCTTGACGAGCCCGCGTTCGTTCTGCCGCCGCCGTGAATGCGTCATGAAGGATATGTTTAATATTCGTTAACAAGGGAGGTTATGGAAAATGAATACCTGCCAAATTGTAACGAAGGTTGTTTCCGGGGAAGATGCCCTTTCTTTTTTAAAAACCTATGAAAAGGAACGTATTCTGATTGTCTGCGATACCTTTTTAAACAAAAATGGTACGATTAAGCTGGTTACCGATCAGATTGCGCCGAGCAATCAGACCGTCGTTTTTGACCGCTTGGTACCCGATCCGACATTGGATGTTGTCGCAGACGGCGTCAAAGAAGCCGTGCAGTTGCAAGCCACGGTGATTATTGGCTTTGGCGGCGGTGCGGCTATTGATACGGCGAAGGGCATTGTGTATTTTGCCATGGGTGGCAAAGCACTGCAGGCCAAACCGACATTTGCTGTCATTCCGACGACGAGCGGTACTGGTTCAGAAATGACTGCCTTTGCCGTTATTACGGATACAGCAGAAAAACGGAAAATTGCCTTGATTGATGACTTGATGTATGCCGATGTAGCCTTGCTAGATCCTCATTTGACCTTGAGCGTGCCAGCGTCTGTGACGGCGAACACCGGCTTTGATGTACTGACTCATGCGATAGAAGCGTATGTCAGCAAGACGGCAACGGATTTTACCGATGCCGTAGCCTGCCAGGCTGTATCGATGACGATTGCCAATCTGCCCAAATGCTACCATTACGGCGGCAATTTGAAAGCTCGTGAAAAGATGTCCAATGCCTCCAATATGGCAGGTATCGCCTTTAATATTGGCGGACTGGGCATGGTTCACAGCATGGCCCATCAGCTGGGCGGCATGTTCCATATTCCTCACGGACTGGCATGCGCTTTGTGCTTGACGACCGGGATTCTGTACAACAGCCAGGAAGCAAGCGTAGCAGCTAAGTATGCAGATTTGGCTTACCGCGTAGGCATCGTGCCTAGAACAGCAGCCGTTTCGACGGCAGTGCAGGCGTTATGTGCCGTCATTAAGGCGTTTATGCATGACATGTCTATGCCGACGCGTATTGGTGAATTGAAACAAGCCGTTTCGCGCAGCGACTATGAAGCGGTCATTCCGCAAATGGCAGCCAATGCCATGGAAGACAGATGCCTGCCAGGCAATCCCGTAGCTGTTACCCAGGAAATGTTTGAAACACTATTTAAAGCATTATATTAATATAGGCAGTCCCTTTGCATACTTGAGATGCGAAGGGACTGTTTTATCATAGTACGGCTATATATAACAGCCCAGCAGAATACAGAATATCATAGAAATACATACATAAAGGAGATGTGACCCAACCGTGAACGGGTGAATCACATCTCCTTTTATAGGTTACGTTATTGTTTACAAGTATGTTTTTATAAAGCGGCAATCGTGGTCAGTCCATACAATTTAGCTGTATAGGTCAATATTTCTTCGTTGAGATTACGGCCTTGTGCTTTTAATTTCTGCATATATGCCCATAACGATTCCAGTGTAGCCAGTGAATAGGTCATACATTCGCATTTGGCGTATACTTCAAAAGAAACAGTGCCTGCCGATGCTTGGGATTGGCGGAGCGGGCGGCCGCTTCGCAGAATATTGGGATAGGAAGCGACCGTTTCTGTAAGCCAGCGCAGCTGCTGCCGGAGAATTTGAATAATCAGCTGCCTTTTTTTCATGCTGATGGCAGGCAGTTCGTCTTTTATGCATTCGTATTCTGTCGGATAGGTGTATTCCATCATATAGCCGTATTTATACGTCATTAAGTTGCACTGATGTATCTGTGCGTCATATACGTCGCCATAATAGTGGCACAGTGTAGGTACGTCCCAAGCCATAAATTGGCTCATGCGCATGATGAAAAACGTTTTTTGGTCGTCTTGGCAAAGTGCACGGCGGGCAGTATTGTGCACGGCTGTAAACATTTGCCATTCCATGCCAATGAGTTTGGCAATCAGCGATTCTTTGGTAGCGGGTATATCGGGCATCATCATTCCTCCTTAGTATTCCTGCATGATATGCATGGTGCGCAGCGTCGTATCATGAATTTGTGCTACAATATCTTTGCAGTACGTGATGAGAAAATCATTGGGGCCGTCGGCAATGCCTTGAAGCCGCCATTCATCACGAATATCGACGCAGATATCTTCAATAAAAGAACATGTTTGCTGCGTGTCTTGGCAGGTACAAAGCTGCTGCAGCTTGTCATGCAGAAACGCGAGCTTAGGTAAATACTGCAGTCCGTGATGCGCCCATTTATAAAAGGGCATATAGCGTTTGTTTAATAGATAGGCCATGGATGTTGCAGCTTGCACAAAATCATACAGGGCGCAGTTGGCGGCGACGATTTCATGACGTTTCAGACAGCGGCTGTAATTATATTGGCCGCTTTGTGCCATGACAGCCGCGCGCACAGCAATTTTCTTTAAACGGACATCTTCGGGATAAAACTGTAGCAGCTGCTGGCGAATTGCCGTGAATTGACCTAGTGGGTCAGTAAAGACTTCGCCGCTAGTAGCTTTAGCCAAATATGTTTCAGGGATACGGTTCCATTCCAAGACCGTTTGCGGTGCCTGGGAAGAGCCGATAAACTGCCGGTAAAAGTCAGAAATACGAAAAACGCCTACGCGTCCTTCGCCGCCGGCAGTCGTGCGGCGGGTATAGCCGTGGAATTCTTGCGGTAATTGGGTATATGCCGTTTGGAGTGCCTGACCAAATTTTGCATAATCTTCGTTGGTCAGCCAAAGGCAGAACGAAGGGCCCCAGTCATGGTCTTGGGAAATTTCATCATCAAATCCCAGGCATTCCGAACCATCACCGACCAGACCGGCAGCTATACGGTGGCAGACGTCTGGAAATTGCTGATACAACATCGGTTTGCCGATTTCTTCGTAGTAGGCGCGGCAAAGGGCGAGTCCCTTACCGGTAGGATGTGTGCTGCCTGCAGGGGAAACGGCTGCCGTTTTCTTGGGCAGTGAAGCGTGGATGCTGTTGCGGGCTTTTTCGGCATTGTTGCAGGCTGTATAATACTCCTCGTTTTTGCCGAAAACGGATTCAATCGTTTGGGCAGCCTGTATGAAGAAATCATGGGCTTTTTGATATTGTCCGTTTTCCCAGGCTAACGTACCTGCCAAATTCAGCGCGTTGGCATAATGAATGCCTTTTTCCGGCAGCGACTCATACAAGGATAAGGCAAGATGCATATCCTGAAGCGCGGCTTCTTTGTTTTTTAGATAGTAATAGGCTGTTCCCCGGTTTACCAGAGAAATAGCTCGTTCTTCTGCGTGTCCCGGCAGAATAGAAATGATTTGCAGGGCATTGTCGGCATAGGAACGGGCTGTGTGATAGTCTTTGAGGTCTAAATAGACGAGTGACATATTGTTGAGAACAGCGGCATAGTGATAGCTGTGTTTGCCTTCCAGCCGCGTATAGATGTTGAGAGCTTCTTCGTATAACTGCAGTGCCTGCTTGTATTTTTTCATCAGCCGCAGCGTGCCGCCCAGATTGATGCGGTTGGTCGCATAATCGACTGTATCCTTATTGCCGCCGCTCAAAATATCCCGGCCGGCTTCTTCAAATGCCTGGGCTGATTCTGCGTACCGGCTTACACCGCGGTAATACGTACCTAATTCATTGAGTGCCGCTGTAAAAATCGGATCGTGCCCGCCGCAGCAAATCCGATGTTCGGCCAGCGTTCGTTTTAGAAAAGGTTCAATCGCGGCGGACTGTCCCTGGGCATATAATGCATCCAGGGAAGTAAAAAAGTCATGCAGAGAATGGTTCATAAACAGACCTCCTTATGACAACAGGGGTTGTCACACAAAGCGACAAGCCCCTGTTGATAGCAGCGTTTCATGGATAGTTTGTAATCGGAATGGCATAAACCGAAACGGGTTTCTTTAAACGCACTGAAAAAAAGACAGCATGTTTGCAGAAAAGAAATGGCGCATGTTGACAAACAGTCCATGTACCATTCCTCCGGGGATTATCCTGCAAAGGAGAAAATAAATTGATAGAATAACACACCGGCGATAGCACCGCAAATCGGACCTGCCAGCGGAATGATTGCGTAATCTTTCCAATGCGAAGACCCTTTGCCCGGAATCGGCATTACCGTATGTGCCAAACGCGGACCCCAGTCACGGGCAGGGTTGATAGCATATCCGGTAAGACCGCCAAAGGATTGACCGATAGAGACGATGATGCCGAATACATATAAGTTGCTCATGCCGATAGCTAAACCGGCATTGGGAGCGGGATGAAGACCAGCGGCAGTACCGATGCCCAAAATAGCAAAGAGCAGGACAAAAGTGCCTACAAATTCGCTCAAGAAGTTCAGCGGCAGATTGCGGACAGCCGGCGCTGTGCAGAATACGCCGAGTTTGGTTGCCTGATCTTCTGTAGCGGCAAACTGATCATGGAACATGATGGAGACTAAGGCACCGCCGCAAAAGCCGCCGGCCATTTGCGCGATGACATAGCCGGGAACCATATCCCACGGGAACAATCCGCCAACAGCCAGGCCGATTGTCAAGGCTGGATTGAAATGAGCACCTGAATACGCCCCAAAAATATAAGCAGGAATCATAACAGCAAGACCCCAGGCGCAAGTAATCATGCACAAACCGCCGCCTTGAAAGCTTGATTTTTTTAACAGGACGTTGGCAACAACACCGTTACCTAATAAAAGCAAGAGAAACGTACCGACAAATTCACAAATATATGGAAACATAATTTTCCCTCCTTATGGTAAATGCTCTGCATCGTGCAGATGTTTAGTTCCTTCTTCGACTTCTAAGGCGTATTTTTCATCCCAAGGGAGCTTATCTCCATCTTCTTTTAAGTATGCCAACAACGCAGGAATTCCTTCACCGGTTACAGAATCTACATAAAAAATCTTTTTGCAGCCTGTATTTTCGAGCCACAACGCCGCTTGGGGAAGATTGGCATATTCGTCGTGAATATGGGTTACGATACCGATGACTTCCCGCGAGCTGAGAGACACGATGTTGGGGCTGTACAAACTATACGGTTCGGCAGCATTGACCAAAAGCCCGACTATATCGGCTTCGTGAGAATACACAATAAGCGCTCTGGCGAGTGCTGGATTTTCACAGTATTCTCCCGGCGTATCAATAACGACATCGTGATAATATACGTACTGCGTTTTGTGGTAGGTGATTTTTTTTCCTTTTAATGCTTGTGTTAATGTCGTTTTTCCGGCACCTGTCCGACCAACTAGCATAATTTTTTTCATGGCATACAGTTCCTCCTTTCTATTCCAAATTAAGATATATAAGACTACGCCTTGGTAATAGAGCAGACGTCGAATCCAAGAACATTGACAGCATATGCCAGGGATTGTTCCCAAGCAATGGTCACATCCGAAATAGAACCGGTAACCACTAAGGTACCGCTGAATCGATCTACAAATCCCAAACGGATGGCAGCCGCTTTTAAAGCAATATCTGCCGTAATAATAGCCGTTTCATACGGTGTCTGGCATAAAATGCCGATAGCCGAATTTTTATAATCCACGTTGGGATCCAAACCGAGTTTTCTGTATAAAATAGGGTCAGGGCTGGCAATAATATGAGCCAGCGTAATCTGGCGGCCCGGTACGCTTTCCATGATAATACGGGACGAAATATCGTCCGTGTGCTGCAATATATGGTTTTTCATTACGGCATTCGTAGGAATATTCATAGTATAAAAAACTCCTTTTCGCAGTGAAACAATGACAAATACAGATATGTTTAAGATGCATACTTTCTATGTATTTATTGTAATAGTTTACCGAAGCGGCAACAAGGACGTATCTTATCGTTTTAGTCTGCTTTTGCGACTAATTTTTTTTGTTTTTGCAACTATTTTGTTCATATGCCGGAGAGTAACACTTTTTTGTTGTCTTTGGGATTGCCTTGTATGGTAATAGTGAAATTTTGCATAAAACCGTTGCATACAGAACAAGGCATGAATTCATGAATAAATCAATATCATGAGTTCATGCCTTGTTGTATGCAGATGTATTTTATATGGTAATCATCAGCAGATTTTATTGCCATTCGCAATCATTTTGAAACGCAGGCCCAGCAGTTCGGCAGCTCGTTTGCACATCAACATGCGTTGAAGAAAAATTTCAAAATAATCCATAAGGGAACAAATCGCTTCATCTAGTTCGATCGTTAAGGTAATTGTCTTTTTAGAAACATCTATTTTTAGTTTGGAAGATAAGGCTGCGTAATTGACTTGATCGTGTTTATCAAAGGTTTCGCGGATAGGATTACGTACACGGTTACGGCGTACATCTGTCTTATCTGCTAAAATTAAAGCAGCCGATATAGGGTCAACAGCAGTACCGCTGTTTTCGTCATGCTGGCCAATGGCCGTGATAATTCTGGCAATATCGTCAGGCGGCGCACCCCAGTCGCGGAGAAATTGAAAGGCCATCAATGCCCCTGTATGAGCATGGTCCATGCGGTTGATGCAATTTCCTAAATCGTGCATATACCCGGCAATACGAGCCAATTCAACGCAATGTTCATCGTAGCCTAGCTTTTTTAGCAGTTTTCCTGCGGTAACAGCGACTTTGGCAGCATGTTTTCGTGTATGTTCCGTATAGCCTAACATGCCTAATACATTATTTCCTTGTTCAAGATATACATTGAGTTCTTTAGCGTGCAGAATATTTTCATATGTAAATTTTTTCATACAGATAAAACGTTCCTTTCTATGAATCGTTAAGAAAACTAAATTATAATCGTTGAATTGCATCCAAGGCCAGTTCTGACCGTTCGCATTCATCAGCTGCCATGGTCAGTTGAAAACAAAGGGAGCTTCCCTTCATTTTTTCTGATGCGTAGCTTAGCCCATTGGTGCGTTCATCTAAAAAGGGCTTGTCAATTTGGTTGGGATCTCCGAGTAAAATAATTTTTGTACCCTTGCCGGCACGGGTGATAATGCTTTTGGCTTGATTTGGTGTCATATTTTGCGCTTCATCAATAATCAAATACGTCTTGATAAAGGAACGGCCGCGAATAAAATTGAGTGCTTCTGTTTGTATAATATTTCGGTCAAAGAGTTCATCAATTTTACTTTTTAATTCGACTTCGTTGGTATACCGTTCCTCCTCATTGGCGTCGAGTAATTGTTCTAAATTGTCAATAATAGGACGCATCAGCGGTGAAATTTTTTCTTGTTCATCACCAGGAAGAAATCCGATATCTGTATCAAACTGTGCATTAGGTCGGCAGATTAGGATACGGCGGTATTCACCTGTGGGATGATTAAATATTTTTTCAAGCCCTACAGCGAGTGAATAAAAAGTCTTTGCTGTACCGGCCTGTCCTTTGACGATAACCAAAGGTGCCTCTGTAGCCGGTTTCATTAATGCTTCTTGGAGAAAATATTGACCAGCATTCCGTGGTTTTATTCCATAAGGGGTGCAGCGTATATAGTCTAACGGAATGATTCGTTTTCCTTTTACTCGACCTAAATGGGTTTTGCGTAAGGATTGATCTGCCCGCAGCAACACGAATTGATTTTCTATCAGCATTGGGTGTGTCGCGTGCCCTTGTTCATCCCATTGATATATGTTTTCGACACCCAGTCCTTCTTCTTGGAAGTGATTAAAGGCTTCTTCGCTGGCGTAACACGGAATACGTCCTGTATATTGTTTTTCTTCAGGAATGACTTGTTCCGTACTAAAATCTTGTGCTTCAATGGACAACATTTGTGCTTTTAGACGTAATACGAGGTCTTTTGTAACCAATACAGGCGATGATGTTTCCAAACTTTTGCACACTTTGAGAATACGGTTATCTGCTTTGTCATCAGGCAGGTCTTCTGGAAGGCTTACATCGACACAGTTGGGTTCAACACGCAGTGTACCACCGTTTGGCAGAGAAACACCTGTCAGCAAGTTGCCGTGCAGCCGCAGTTTTTCTAAATACCGAATGGCTTTTCTGGCATTATATCCTCGCTCACCGTCCGCTTTTTTTAGACCATCCAGCTCTTCGAGTACGACAAGAGGAAGAACCAAGTGATTTTCTTCAAAGCAATGCAATGCGTAGGGCGCTTGAATTAATACATTCGTGTCGATTACATATGTTTTTGCCATGCTAATCCCGCCTCGTATAATATATTTGTAAGCAAGATTTCCGCCTCGCTTACAGCGTATAAATA